>LNQE01000173.1_pt1 | contig 14742 bp, 9 predicted proteins | sample 603111 | NCBI WGS metagenome assembly LNQE01 (sample SAMN04260313, study PRJNA301899) | hydrocarbon metagenome | isolation source: hydrocarbon-contaminated ditch | place: Germany: Bremen | collected 1998
TCGGCGATAGCCTTCAAAGACAGTCCTTCGGCTGCGGCCAGGACAACTCTCGCCCTGACGGCAAGGCGTTGCTCGGTTTTGCCCGATGCTTCCCACAGGCGCAGGGTCGCCAAGTCTTCAGAGGTCAATTCAACTCGTTTGGTTGGGGCTCCCATCTCACTCCTCCTGGAGCGATATTATACATATTTATTTGCGGAACGCAACACTAGAGGAGCGTGCACCATATTCAACCCTAAAAAGGAACAGGGCCTTACGTATTTATTTTTTGCGTGCGAGAATCCTCAGCGGGCCTGATTTAAAATCAACTTTGACATCACAAAGTTCAACAAGCGCCTGAAACTTATTTTCCTTGGTCCACGGGCATACCCCGACGTCTAAAATTTCAAATCCGACATCCGTCATTATTTTAACCAAAGAATAACTAGAGAAGAAAAGGGTGTGGGGTTCTAGACGTTCTAGAAATTTCCGCCATCCCTTGTTAAAATTTTGTATTTGGGACGCACCTGGAGGCACCTCACAGAAGAAGAATCCTCCTTGTGTTAGCGCACTCAGGATAGCCTCCAACTTTGAATGGATAGTATGATCTGTAAGATGCTCAAGATAGTGAGACGCAAGGATGAGATCATATTTATCTTTATCATCTTCTACACTAACGATTTTAACTCCTAGCTCGTTTGTCAGTATTTTTCTGGAGGCTACATCCAGTTCATCAGCAAACTTGTTTTCTGCGCGTATCAAATGCAAAAAAAAGCCTTCGCCGGCCCCAATATCCAGAACGTTTTTAAACGGACCAAAGTTTTCAACATAATCACATATCTCTCTTGCTCTGTCTCTAACTGCATGCTTAGGAAACTCCCATACGGGATTACTTGGAGAGTAAAAGTTGTTTGCACAAAATCGCTCAACACGGAACTCAGACGCATAATGATTCCTGTAGTATTCTTCTAAATTTAAATTGGCAATTGAACTCGGCACTGCACTGATGCCACATTTTTCGCATACCAAGAGAAGAAGTCCACTAAAATAGTTGCTGCAAAATGCTGGATATCTGCAAACAGACAAATCTTCGTTCCCACAGCAAACGCATGTTTCTGATATAAGCGACTTAATTTTAAATAACGGAGAAGGAGCGCATCGCAAAGCTTTCAATTTTTCGGACAGATCTTTGCATTTATTTATAAGTATTTTTTTTTGTTCGTCTGCCTTTATATTTTGCATACGTGGCTATCCCTTTAACTCAGCGTTGGTTGTTGGGCCTGGCCGTGAACAGGCCGGCAGCAGACGATCAAAGGCTTGGCCAAGCCAGAAAAGGCGATTGAAGGACCTGTCCCGCGAAGTCTTTCCGGCTTTCGAGCAATGGTTCCGAAACCGATTTTCTCAACGGGCCTGCGAGCGCCGTCCAGGTGCCCCAACTGGCCTTCATTGTTCCTTGATCGTTTTTCACCGGGCAGTCGGGACGATCTCCCCGCTTCCTTGCCTGGGCCCCAAGCCCGATCTTGGCGCGGCGGTTCAGGGCCAGACGTTCTTCGGCCGTCTTGACCTTTTGCAGGCCGTCGCCGGAGTCATCACCGAATCGAGCATTTTTTTCTTGTCGGCTGCCTCGGCTCGTCCCAAAAGGGACTCCACCTCGGCCATGAGCGCCTTTTTCTGCTCGGAGAGCTTCTCACAGGTTCGATTGCGGTCCATGGCGGCATGTGCCACGACCTTGGTTCCGCCCAGGGCACGACCCCGACCCTGACCAGGCCCGCCTGCTTGCGCATGAGCAAGACCTGGAGAAACAGAGGCTTGATGCCCTCAAGGTGCTTGCGACGGAACGCGGCGATGGTCCGAAAGCCGGGGCGGTCGTTGGCCGCCAGCCACCTGAAGGCAACGTCGTCGATGACCGCCCGGGTAATCTTGCGACTGGGCGGAATCCCCACGCAGTAGGCGTATCGGAAATGAACGGGCCATGTGTTCCTGGGGAAGCCAGTCGTCCAGGTTGGGGGCCAGCAGGAGAAGTTTGTACGGATTGTCGTCCCGGAAGTGATAACCCATGACGCGCTCCAAACAATCTAACAGCCTGAACGCATTGGTGTCTATCAGTGCATCGATATTTGGCAGGCGTTCGTTTTGCCGTTCACGGGACAGGCTCTGTAGAGGCCGCAATCGATGGTGCAGGGCCTGATCGAAACAGCCGCAGACCAGCCTGACGTTTTCCGATGCCAAAGACAGCCGGGGCACAGCGAAATGCCCCGGCGGCACAGGTGTTGTCCGGGCTCGGGCGCCAGAATTCGGGCGGGTCTTCGCAGGAATCGAAGCCGAAAAAACGGTGATCAGGGTTGTCCAGGGCCTGACGGCGGATGGAGTTGCCCTTGAACACGCCGAATTCGAGGGCAGACCCTGGTTTGGGGGACAAGGAGAAGGCCATCTGACGCAAAAACGTCGGCGCAAAAACGATGGGGCGGCCTGGAAGGCGCCTGCGGTAAGATCGGAGGCATCGAAAACCATGGCAACCACGTTCGACAGGCGAGGGAAATGCAGCGGATGCGTCATGGAAGGAAACCTTAGGCTGAAGTTTCCCCTGATCCGAACCATGTCTCGACTTCGGTGAGACGGTCGGAGCATTTCAGGGGGCCTCAAAGGTGGGGTGTTGTGCTGGACGTCCACGCACTGAAAGATAAAATATGTTGCACATAAACCGGTTTCGGTCAAGAGACTGCCTTCGCGAAAGTAGTGAGATCGATACGCATCCGGTTGTAAGAGGCGTTGCGGAGAGACGGGCGGTGGAGCCCTGCTTGCCACCAGGGAAAAAGTATGAGAAATTCGGCTGGGAAACAAAGGTTGACTGGGAATGGATCGCGATTGCATGAAGCCGGAAATCATCCGCCCTGGCGTACGCAAGGCAGCCGCAACCGCCTCCAGTCACCCTGGCGGGGGATCCGACGGGACAGGAGACCTGCCGTTTCTGCCGTCGGGCGTTTGGTCGTGCTTGGAGGCCGTATAGCTCTGCGGGCTGGCGACGCAACGGACATGTTGCCGTTTTTTTCAGACGATGCCGAGTCATGTGACGTGTACGGCTTCCGAACCGGGAAGCTATTTCTCTTTCTCCGCTATGTTGCGGAGGAGAAAACGGCCTGGTCTGGCCGGCGGGACGTTTCGGCCGTCCCGGCCTGCTCCCGGCGAGACGGTCCGAAGGTGCGGGGGAAAGGTGCGGTCGGCGTTTCCGACGGCCGAAGGGGTTGCCGACGCCGTCATGATTCCTTCACATCACGTGGGAGATTGGCTCAAGAAATATGAAAATCGGCATCCTCGGCACGTCGAATTCCATTTTGAGCAACGGGTGGGCTCCGGTCTTTTCGGCAATTGCGGCTCCGGATACGGTGGTGCATTTTTCGGCCGGGGCGAACAGTTCCGCCTACGGCCTGTACGCCCTGGACCATTTTGACCTGTTGCGCCGGGTGGACTGCTTGATTCTCGATTTTGCAGTAAACGATCAGAATTTTTATGATTTCTCTTCTCTCGACCTCGACCGGATAGAGTCTTACTGGTACGAATTGGTGCGGCGGGTCAGCCACTCCGGGGTCATGGCCCTCAACCTGATGTTTTTCAACCAGCGCCACCTCGGCGCCGCATCGTTTCCCGTCCGGGATGTGCAGCGGGCCATCTGCGCCCATTTCGGGGTTCCCGTCATCGACATGTTCGACATCGTGTCGCGCCTTGAGCCCGTTCCGGGGGCCCCTTTTTTCCAGGAACCGACGCATCTGTCCTCGCGCTATTCCAAGCCCATCGCCATCTTGGTGAAAAAAAGCCTGGAACGGCTCATGCCCGGCCGGGCTGGGGCTGCCTGCCGTGACTTTGGGGCTTCGTCCGGGAATCCGTACCAGGGGGTGGCCCTGGCACAGGTACCATGCGACGCCGAGAAAGTGGTGCGCGGCACGAGCCTTGTGTCGCACGAATGTATCCACGTCCCGGAAACGGGAATTTCCTGTAGTGTGGGCCAGGCGGATGTCGACGGCGTCTTTTTTCTCGTTTCCCGGGCCAACACCTGGCTGGGGCTTGAAAGCAACGGGCGCCGGATCAACAAGGTTCTCTCTGTTTCTTTGGGCAGAGGCTTCTATCTGCGTTCCGTGCAGCCGAATCTGCCGGTGGATGGCGAACTCAGGCTGACCCCGGCTAGGTTGGAGGGTGCAGCAACGAGCAGAAGCGATCAAAACCAGAGAGTTCCACCGGGATCGTCCAGTCCGGGCTGCGACCTCGTCGGCCTCCTGCTCCGCAACAGGGTCCGGCAAGAGGTCGCATATGCGCGGGGAGCCGAGCCCGAAGTCCTCGATCCGGGGTGTTATTTCGAGGCCCTGCGCCATCTTGGCGGCCTCACCGCCGCAAACCTGGGGGAACTGGACAGCCCCGGCCTCCTGTATCTGGCCGCGACGGAGATGCCGAGACCCGGGATGGCCATTGCGGCCGTCAAGGCGGCCATCGCCTTGGAGGGTCGAAACCCCCATTACTGGTCGCTTTTCGGAGACCTGCTGGCGAAAAAGGGAAACCTGCAGAGTGCGGAAAAGGCCTATCAGCGGGCCATCGGGATCGATCCGGACATCCCCGGTCCCCATGCCAAACTCAGCCATCTCCTTGTCCAGCAGGGCAAGCCCGGGCAGGCCCTGGCCAAGGCCGCAGACGCCCTTGCCCGTCAGGGGGGCAATCCGCATTTCCATTACCACCACGGCGTCCTGCTGGCCCGGGTGGGGAGATGGGAAGAGGCCGAGGCGGCCCAGCGCAAGGCTCTTGAACTCAACCCGGAGTTGGAGGGTCCCCGCGCCCTCCTCGGCCAGATCCGCGCACGGCAGGAATGCTGCGGCAATCCTCCCGACATCCGGACGCCACGGTCCTGACCCCGGCCACCCGGCGTATCTCCCGTGAAGCGATTTTTGGGGGAGACTCCAGAGGGGGGGGGCGGCGGGTCAGCTTGACCACCTAGTCGAAAGTATGCAATAATCAAACTCGATGTAGATAACCAGATGGAAACGGATCGCCGAAAAGAAACCCAATCCTCGCAGCTCGCGTGACCTTCCCCTAGCCGTCCAAGGTCTTGCCAGCCTCCAACACGGCCACAGGACAAAGCAGATCGCCGAATGAACGCAACCAACGCCGAGACGCTGATCGTGCATGGCCGTCGCATTGGACTATTGCGCGACGAGGCTGTGAGCATGCCGTCGTTTTTTCTGGATGAGGCCGGCTTGTGCGACCTCGAGCTGCTGTTGAACAGGGGGTATTTCCCTTTGTGCGGGTATGCCACGAAGGAGGAATGCGCGTCCATCCTCTCGGACATGAGTCTGCCGGACGGCACGTTCTGGCCGGTTCCGATCACCCTGTCCGTGCCCCGGGATGCGACCGGGGAACTCGGGCCGGGGAGCCGGGTGGCCCTGCGTGACCGGGAAGGGTTCATGCTGGCGGTGCTCCACATCACCCAGATATGGGAACCCGACCGGCGGGCATGGGCGCGATCCGTGTACGGTACGGACGAGGCGGGCAGGCATCCGGCCGTGGACCGGTTTTTGGGGGCAGAGGACATGGTCTGCCTGGCGGGGCCGATCGAGGGGCTGTCGTTGCCGCAGCACTATGATTTCCCCCTTCTGCGCCTGACCCCGGCCCGGATCAACCGTCTTCTGGCGGATCGCGGCTGGCGGCGGATGATCGGATTCCAGGACGTCCCGCCGCTGCATGTGATGCACCGGGAAGTCCTTTTATCCTGTGCTGCGGAGCATGGGGCGCGGCTTTTCATCGCACCGCTTTTGCCTCCGGCGTCCTTCACGGAAGTCGACTCTTTTTCCACGGTGCGCTGCTACGAACATTTCGTGCGCAACCTGCCTTCCCAGGCGGCTGTTCTATGTCTGCCGCCGATACTTCGCCGCCAATCCGGACCGCGTGGGGCCATGCTCCAGGCCGTCGTCAATCGCAATTACGGCTGCACGCACTTCCTGGTGCACGAGCGCCACGACGATCCGTTTCCGGACGAAACCCCCTTTTATCCGTCCTGGTCCGCCCTTGAGGCGCTTGACGCGGTGTCCGGCCGCATGGAGATCAGGCCGCTGCCCTTCCTGCCCCGGCGTTACGTGCCGGAATTTTCCGTGTACATGGCTCCCGGGGAGATCAAGGAAGAGATATCCAGCGTCACGGTGGATCATGCGGATCTTGAGGCCCGGCTGGCGCGTGGGGAGGAGATTCCGCAGTGGTACGCCTTTCCCGAGGTGGTGCGGGAGTTGCTCCGGACGCGGCCTCCGGCCCACCAGCTGGGGTTCACTCTTTTTTTGACCGGGCTTTCCGGGGCGGGGAAGTCCACGGTGGCCAAGGTGCTGTCCATCATGCTGCAGGAGAGTCAGCACCGCCCGGTGAGTCTTCTGGACGGGGACATCGTGCGCCGCCACCTGTCGAGCGAATTGACCTTCAGCCAGGAACACCGCAATCTCAACGTGCAGCGCATCGGCTACGTGGCCAGCGAGATCACCAAAAACCGGGGGATTGCCCTGTGCGCGCCCATCGCGCCCTATCCGGAATCGCGCCGGGCGGTGCGCGAGATGGTTTCCCCGTGGGGGCCGTTCATCGAGATTTACGTCTCCACGCCACTTTCGGTGTGCGAGCAGCGCGACCGCAAGGGACTCTACGCCAGGGCCCGGGCCGGGATATTGCGCGGGGTCACGGGGGTGGACGATCCGTACCTGCCCCCGGAGAATCCGGAATTGGAGATCGACACCTCGGCCTGTTCCCCGCGCGAGGCGGCCCAGGTGGTGTTGGACTATCTGGCGTCCCAGGGCCTCATTGTGAAGGCTCCGGCCAAAGGCTGATCCATGGGCGATCTTTGCCCGAACCGATGCGGGGGACGTCTTTTTTGTCGAACAGGAAGGCTCGATGAACAATTTTGAAGCGATTCGGAAGAAATTCCTGGCGTATCTTGACGCGCGTCAGGCCGCCCTGGCCACGGAGTGCGATCTCCGTGAACGGATGTTATCCTTGCGGCACGAAAAGGTGGGGCTCGGGTTTCTCGGGGAGCTTTTGGAGACGGGTTTTCCTCGGAACCTGAGGGGGTTTTTCCCTCAGGCCGTTGCGTACGACGAGGAGGAAAACCGGCGCGACCTGGTGGCGTGCCTGGGGCTGGGCAGCATTCTGCCGACGTTTGAGGGCTCGAACAAGGGGATGATCCAGCTTGTTTCCACGGTGCGGCCCGGTTCGAACCTGTTTTTCATGGAGACATGTTTTCTGGCCTCCACCACCAGCTGGGTGGATGTGTTTGCCTCCCGAAACAGCCGTGATGCCTGTCTGGGCTACATGTACGACGACATCGCCCAGTACTATATGGCCGACTATCCCAACCGCCTGATCCAAAAGCTCAACAGCGAAGAGGAACCGACCCGCGAACAACGGGAGCGAGCCGAACGCTGCATGGCGGTCATCACGGGGAATCTCATTTCCAAATACAACCACCAGTCCTATGTGGATTTGGTGAGCGTCGTGTCCCGGCCGCAACGGGTGCTGGTGGTGGATCAGTCCTTCGCGGACGCCTCCCTGGTGTACGGCCGGGTGACCGAACAGACGTTCCAGGAGATGCTTCTTGCCGCCATCCGGGAGAACCCGGAGGCCGAGATCCTGGTCAAGACGCATCCCGATTCGATTGGGGCGTCCCGGTCGCGGCCGGGATATTTTTCCGGCCTCAAAGGCTACGGCAACGTGCGGTTCCTGGTGGACCCCATGAACCCCATGCATCTGTTGGAGCAGGTGGACAAGGTCTACGTGGCCACCAGCGGGATGGGGTTCGAGGCCTTGCTCATGGGCAAGCCGGTGGTGTGTTTCGGACATCCCTTCTATGCCGGCTGGGGGCTGACCGACGACCGGCAACCCATTTCCCATCGGCGCCGGACGCGCAGCCTGACCGAGCTGTTCCACTATTTTTATATCTGGTACACGCACTATCACACGCCGGAATCGAACGGTCCGTGCGAGATCGAGGATGTCCTGGAGTACATCCTGGACAACCGGCCCAAGGTGGCCGGCCGTCCGTCCGGCCGCCCCGGCGGCGATGCCCGGCCCAAAATATCGGTGGTCGTTCCGGCCTACAATGTGGAGCCCTATATCGCGGCCTGCCTGCGTTCGGTCCAGGAGCAGACCCTCAAGGACATCGAGATCCTGGTGGTGGACGACTGCAGTCTGGATACCACCCTGCAGGTCGTGGAGGCCATGGCCTCTCTGGACCCGCGCATCAAGCCCCTGCGGATGGAAAGCAACTCCGGGCAGGGCTTCGCCCGCAACCTGGCTTTGGACAAGGCCCGGGGGGAGTACGTCTGGTTCATCGACTCCGATGACTTCATCCCCTCGCCGGATGCCCTGGAGCGTCTGTATGAGGCGGCGGTCCGCACCGGGGCGGACATGACCCGCGGCCGCAAGCTATGGGAGCAGCACGAGACCCTGGAGGGGGCTTTCGTGCGCGATGTCCCGGACAAGACCGAGGAGTATTTTCCCCAGGAGCAAAGCGGGCTGACCTATTTCTCCGATCCGGTCCTGTTGCACAGCCGGCATTTTTGTTTGTGGCTCTACAAACGATCCTTTTTGGAGGAAAACGCCATCCGGTTTTTGACCGGACAATGGGAGGAGCGGCCGTTTCTTCTCAAGGCCCTCCTGTCCGCAAAAAGTATCTCGCTTGTGCCCTGCGATGCCCTGCGCTATCGCATCCGTCCGAATTCCACGGCCCGAAGGCAGAAAAACATTCAGGACGTGGAAAACCAGTTGATGAATTTTTCCCAGGTGCTGTCCCTGTTCGACGATTTTTCGACGCCCGAGCGCCCCTACGCCTATCACCGGCAATTCACCGTCTCCCAGTACCTGCATTACATCGGCCTGGGATTCGCCATGGAGTTGCTGTCGGAGCGCCTCGACGATCCCGACGGACGGAAATTTTTCCAGTCCATGGGGGAGTTGTGCCGATCTGCCGGAATACGTTCCGCCGAATTGACGGCCGACCCGCAGGTGGTCAACCCGGAGTTGTTCGCGGCGGGGGTGTATCATGTGTTGTTCGAGGCCTTCAAATGCGGCGACCTGGAACTGGCGCTTCAGGCCTGGAAGCGGATGCCCATGGCCTCCCGGGAATACTACGAACGGCTTTTTCGGGAGTCGGATGCGGGACTTGCGGCGGCATTGACCAACTACGTCCAGGCCAACCCCGTCCCCCTGGATCCGCAGCTCCGGATGGCCGCTCCCGGAACGCTGCCGCGCATCCTGCTGCACATCGGGGCGACAAAGACCGGCAGCACGTTTTTGCAGGCGTTCATGGAAACCAACCGGGCGGAACTGTTGCGCCGGGGGATATGGTATCCGGAATTCGGAATATTCAAGCAGGCCGGACGGGAATACAAGCAAGCCGGGCATTCGCACCTGATGGGGCAGGCCATTTCCGGGAATTTCGAATTTTTCCAACGGATCCTTCAGGGCCTGGAGGAACTTCCCTGTCCCGTGCGGACGATCGTTTTCTCCTCGGAGGCGTTCTTTTTGAACCCCAACGCCCCGGAGGCGCTGCCGTCGTATCTGACAGGATTTGAACTCTCGATGATCGTATACCTGCGGCGGCAGGACGAATGGGCCAACTCCCAGTATTGCGAATTCGTGGGCGGCGGGGCGGTCAGCAAGACGGCGCTGGCGCCGGAGGAGTGGCTGGAGAGTCCCGCCGCCAAGAGGTATCTGGACTATCAGGCGCTGTTGTATCAGTGGGAACAGGCCATCGGAAAGGACCGCGTCATCGTGCGTCCTTTCGAGCGCTCCCAGCTCGTTTGCAACGATCTGTTGCACGATTTTCTGTCCCTGCTGGATATTTCTCCCGGCGAGGGGTTTGTGACCCCGGACAAGGCGTTGCATAACGATTTCAAGTTTTCCGAGGAATACCTCAAGATTATGCGCCATTTCAATGCGTTTGCCTTCTCTCCAGCAACCGCCTATCTGAACTTCGTGAAGGCGGTTCTCAGGGAACTGCCGTGCCAGGCCGGCCGCAAGCCGCAACTGCTTACCCTGGAGCAGCGGCGCTGGCTTTTACGTGGGGCCCGGCACGGCAACGCTGAAATCGCCAGGCGATACCTCGGAAAGTCCGATGGGGTGTTGTTTGAGAATACCGCGTTGCCGGCAGAGCTTCCGCCGCCATCCCCCCCGCTCGGCGCGGATTTTTTTTCCGGGATGATCACACTGTACGACAGGTATTCCGGGCATCGTTTCACAAACCAGCCAGCCAAAAAAGGCGGCAAGGCGAAAGCGTCTGCCAGGAAACCGGGCGAAAACAAGCCGGAAAAGGACTTCGACGAGTTGTATCACGAGGCCTGCCGGGCCTTTCACCAGGAACAGTATGCCCTGGCCGTGGCCTTTTACCGTCAGGCGGAGGGGTTGGCTCCGGACGACATGGACCTGCAGCGGGTCATGGCCGAGGCCCTGATCAGGACAGGGGACACGGACGCGGCGCGGGCGTGCCTGGAAAAAGCGGCCGCCCGGATCCCGCAGAACAAGGCCCTGAAGCGGCGACTCCTGCGGCTCAAGCACCCCCTGTTCAGGTTTTTGTTGAAGGACAAACCCTTCCCCGTGCCGGTTCCGGGCGTCGTTTAGAGCGGGCTCCCGGGACAGACTGCGCAATGGTGCAACGGTTTCGCCGCAGGTGGCGCGAGGCAACGGCCCGGCTTCAAGGCCCGGCCAAAGTTTAAAGGAACTGACCGAATGCAGACACAGGAATCCCCCGAGGGGCGGATCATACGTCTTGACCCGCCGTTTGACGTGGTCATGGGCGGCCGGATGCCGCTGGTGGTCATTGCGGGGCCGTGCGCCATGGAAGGCCTGGATTTCGGCCTGCGCACGGCCGAAACCTTGCGAGGCATGTTTTCGGACCTTGGCATTCCGTTCATCTACAAATCCTCTTTCGACAAGGCCAACCGGACCTCCCGGCGTTCGTTCCGTGGAGTGGGCCTGGAAGCGGGGCTTGAGATTTTGTCGTGCATCCGGGACGAGGTGGGGGTCCCGGTCCTCACGGACGTGCACACGGCCGACCAGATCCCGGCGGTGGCGGAGGTGGTCGACATGCTGCAGACCCCGGCCTTTTTGTGCCGCCAGACGGATTTCGTGCAGGCCGTGGCCGCGGCGGGCAAGCCGGTGAATCTCAAAAAAGGACAGTTCCTGGCCCCCTGGGACATGGCCAACGCCCTGGAAAAGGCCTATGCGACGGGGAACCGGCGCATCGCCCTGTGCGAACGGGGGACGAGTTTCGGCTACGGCAACCTGGTGGCGGACATGCGTTCCCTGGCCATCATGGCCGGGCTGGGGGCGCCGGTGGTGTTCGACGCCACGCACAGCGTGCAGCTTCCCGGAGGGCTCGGCACGAGCAGCGGCGGGCAGCGGGAATTCGTGCCGCTTCTGGCCCGGGCGGCGGTGGCGGCCGGGGTGGCGGCGGTGTTCATCGAGACCCATCCGGACCCGGATGCCGCCCCGTGCGATGGTCCGAACATGATCCCCTTTGCGGAACTGCCGGCTCTTTTGCGCCAACTCAAAAGCATGGATGCTCTTGTCAAAGGATACTAACGTGCGAACTCTTTGCGTCATTCCTTCCCGGTACGGATCCACCCGGCTTCCGGCCAAGCCGCTGGCGGACATCTGCGGCAAACCCATGGTCCAGCACGTCTACGAAAATGCGGCCGGCGCGGCCGGACTGGACGCGACATACGTGGCCACGGACGACCCGCGCATCGTGTCGGTGGTGGAGGGGTTCGGGGGCAAGGCCCTCTTGACCAGCCCGGACCACGCCTCGGGCACGGATCGCATCGCCGAGGTGGCGGCGCGGATGGACGCCGACATTTACGTCAACATCCAGGGGGACGAGCCGTTCGTGCGGCATTCCGATGTCAGTGCCCTGATCGAACTCATGCTGGCCGCGCCGCACCGCGAGGTGGGCAGCCTGTGCCACGTCATGGACCCGGAGGATGCGGACAATCCCAACGCGGTCAAGGTGGTCCTGACGCACGCCGGCGACGCCCTGTATTTCAGCCGTTCGCCCATCCCCTACCTGCGCCAGCCGGCCAGCGGGCGCTTCAAGCACATGGGGTTCTACGCCTACCGGCGCTCGTTTTTCGAACGCTACGCGACACTTCCGCCCTCTCCCCTGGCCGAGGCCGAGCAGCTTGAGCAGTTGCGTTTTCTGCAGGCGGGCATTCCCATCGTCATGGGCATCGTGCCGCCCATGCGCGGGCCGGCCGTGGACACACAGGAGGATCTGGACCAGGTCCGGGCCATCATGTCCGCCGGGGAGCGCCGCTCATGAGCGGCGCCGCGCGCGCCAGGAACACGCCCGGGGCGGCCGGGACCACGGACATCCTGGGGACGGTTCGCGAGGCCCTGGCCATCGAGATCGACGCCCTGCGCACCATGCACGCCCGGCTGGACGGACGTGTGGAGGAGGCCGTACGCTTTCTTCTGGAGGCCACGGGGCGGGTGATCTTCACCGGGATGGGCAAGGCGGGGCATGTGGCCCGCAAGCTGGCGGCGACGTTTTCCAGCACCGGCACACCGGCCATCTTCCTGCATCCCGGGGAGGCCTATCACGGCGACCTGGGGGTCATCGGGAGAAGCGACGTGGCGGTGATCCTGTCCAACAGCGGGGAGACGGAGGAGATCCTCAAGCTTCTGCCGCCCCTGCGGCGTTTCCGGGTGCGCATCATCGCCTTGACGGGCAACGTGCATTCGACCCTGGGAACAAACAGCGACGTGGTCCTGGACACGGGGGTGGCCAGGGAGGCCTGCCCGCTCAATTGCGCTCCCACGGCGAGTACGATCACGGCCATGGCCCTGGGCGACGCCTTGGCCTGCGCCCTGGTGAAGGCCAAGGGATTCCGCCGGGAGGACTTCGCCATGTTTCACCCCGGCGGCAGCCTGGGCTCGCGGCTTTTACTGCATGTTCGCGACGTGATAACGCCCCTTTCGGAGACGCCGATCATCCGCGGGGACATGTCGCTTCGCGACGCCGTGGTGGCCATCACCAACGGCCGGATCGGGGCGGTGCTCATCGTGAACGCACAAGAGGAATTGTGCGGTATTTTTACCGACGGTGACCTGCGGCGGCTGATGCAGTCCGAGACCTTCGACCTGGGGACGCATGTGGCCGAGGTCATGACCCAGCAGCCGCTGACGATCGAGAAGGACAAGCTGGCGGTGGAGGCCCTGGTCCTGATGAACGAACGCAAAATATCGGTGCTCCCCGTCCTGAAGGCCGGGGACATCGCCGGGGCCGTGCAGATCCACTCCCTTCTCAAACACGGTCTGGCGTGATTTCGGCGGGATGTTCCGGCCGCCGCCGTGAGACATCCGCACACCCACACGTCCACACACCCGAGGACAAGGAGCCCGTATTGAATATCGCCTTCTTTCTTCCGTGCCTGACGCGGCGCAAAGACGCGCCGGGGCATATGGGGGCAATGTTGGCCAACCACTTCGCCGAGAAGGGGCATACGGTTTTCGTGCATGTGGATGGCAACCTTTCGCGTCCTCCGGTCTACCCGTTGCGGGAGGGCATCACCCTTCGCCGTCATCCGCTGAAAATGACGCCCGTCTCCGAGACGCAGATCCTTCTGGAGCTCGGCGTGCAGCGTCCGGATGTCATCGTCGGCCTGTATACGAACCGGGCCTGTTACGCGCAGGTGTATTTCGCCCACCGCCTGGGCGTTCCGGTGATTCTTTCCGAGCAGGCGGGCTCCGTGGCCCGCCGGGAGTGGGGGCTTTCCCAGGAGGAGCGCGAGGCGGTTTTTCTTGGGGCGGACCGCATCCATCTGCTCCAGGACGACGCCGCGAAGACGGTTCCCGGCCATCTGCACAGCCGGGTCCGGATCATGCCGCACCCGGTGCCCGCGGCCCGGGCGCCGGCCATTCCCGGGCAGTCCGAGGGGGTGAAGACGCTGTTGTATGCGGCCCGGGGCATGGTGGGCACGGATGCGGACATCCTGTTGCGGACCTTTGCCACGGTCAGCCGCCTGGCCGAGGACTGGCAATGCCTGCTGGCCGTGCCCGGATGGCAGGCCGGACGGCTGCAGGCTCTGGCCGAGTCCCTGGACATCGCGGACCGGGTCCGGTTCCAGGAGGACGAGGAAGATCTCTCGGCATGCTACGAGGCCGCCCATCTGTTCGTTTTTCCTTCGGTCACGGCGTATCATCCCATGGCGCTGTTGGAGGCCATGGCCCATGGTCTTCCGATCGTGGGCTTCGCGGATTGCGAAGGCATCAACGCGTTGATCCACCACGGCGTGACGGGGCTTTTGGCGGCGCCGGAGCGGCGGGAAGCCACGCTTGCCGAGGCCATGTTGACGCTCATGCGCGATGCGGAAAAGCGCGCCGTCATGGGGGCGGCCGGTCTCAAACGGTATGAGTCGTCATTCCGCTGCGATATGATTTGTGAGAAGTGGGAACTGCTCCTAAACGAAACGGCGGGCATCACGCCCCCGGCCTCGCGAAGCCTGTCCACCCAGGTACCGGGGGCCAAGGCGCCCCTGGAGCGGGCCTTCGCACGCGGCGCTGCGGTCAACCTGCCGGAATTTTTCTGATCAGCCGGCCATGTTCGACGCCGCCTTCATCGTCCGGCCCGCCAGCCCCGGTTCTCCGGCCACAGCCCGGCCTTTTGCCGTGGCCAGGGGGCTGCGGGACATGGGATTTCGGGTGACGGTGTGTTCGCAGTCGGACTTCGATGCGTCCCCGGAGGGTTTTGCCACGGCC
>LNQE01001069.1_pt1 | contig 14738 bp, 17 predicted proteins | sample 603111 | NCBI WGS metagenome assembly LNQE01 (sample SAMN04260313, study PRJNA301899) | hydrocarbon metagenome | isolation source: hydrocarbon-contaminated ditch | place: Germany: Bremen | collected 1998
CCCCACCCCCAATCGGTCATACCCCGCCTCCAGCATGTTCCCTCTGTGGCCCGGACTCTCCATCCAGGAGTCCACCAGAGCCCGTGCAATCGCATCGGCGTCCCGGGCAACATGCCCGATCCCGATGACGTTGCCGGTCGGCATCTTGCCGATATTTTCGGCGATGCCGTCTGTGTACCAGCCCCCGCCGAGGTCTTTGCGGGTGGGGTAACCGTGCCGCTCTGCCCGAGCAGTGGGATCTTCGCCGCGAAGGTTGTCGTGGGAGAAGAAATCGTTCTCCGCCATATCCCGGCTGTGTTCCCGGGCGATCGCCGCCAGCCGCTCGTCCCAGAGGAGAGCAGGCGTTCCTGCATCTGCTCTCTCCTCATTGGTGAGGGCAAAGACTGCCTGCTCGATTGCGGCGGTGCTGACTGAATTGATCCCTGAAGGCGTCGACGCCGGTGCGGGGGTTTTTGTTGCTGCAACCTTTTGTGTCGGGGTTGATGCGATGGTATGCATCGCGGTTGGAGTCGATGCCGGCGTTGCCGTGGATGTTGCCTCCTCAAATGCCACGCAGCCGGCCGAGCAGCAGATGGCGAGCGAGATCAGCAGAATTGCAGATAGCTTCAGGATTGGCGAGGTGATGCGGCCCATTGCCATCATAGGTATACTCATCTGGAGCCGCAGAACACATCAATCTGCTGAAATGGGTTGATTCAGCACTGATCAGTGTTGGTTGATGCATCCTGCCGGAGGCATCTGGTTCATAGAGTCGGTTCGGATACAGGGATGATCTCACAAGATGGTCCAAACTCTTCCGGGCCGACATGAAGATCGGATAATGGTATGATAAGGAGGTCATTCCGAAATGCCTTATCACGGAGACGGATCCCCCTCCCTGAATCCGGAGATTTCCCGAATGAGATCCGGCTTCAAGTGCGATGTCACGAATGAGGAATGGATAAGCCAGAGTTGTGAATGCCGCAATCCTCGAAGATTCAGTGAACCGGGAGAATATATGCATGCATTATGCCCGGGAAGTTTGAGAGTGACGCCTTTTCCGCTGCCGGTTTTCCCCGATGGCCCGGTTGGCACAATCATCTTTCACTATCATGCAATCCCTGCAAGCACAGGAGAGTACGCGCTCGACAGGCAGGTAGCGCCGGCAGGCGGCACTGACCACCTGGCCGTCGTCTCGCATACGGGTCTCACCGCTGCCGGGTCGAGGCTCGCAGCAGGGAGACCAGCGGATACTATGCACCGCTAACCTGCAGCCAGCCCAGAGGCTGGCCGGGGGGTGTTGCTTTAAAACGGAACAGGTGCGGCACGTCCGGCAGAGCGTCGCGAGATCTTCGGCCGAACGGAAAAAGAGAGAATAACGACATATCAGAAGTTTATGAGATTAAAGAGTCTTTTCCGGCAGAATATTTCATGCACAACAATAATCCAAATGACATCTTTTATATAGCGGTATTTCTTGCTGGATTATATTCAACAATCTGAATACAATGTACTGTATAATAAAGTCCTCGAGCAGGCTTTTTGCAAATTATCATATATAAATCCCAACAATACATATGCCAAAAATTGAAGTTTTTTATAGGAATAAGAGGGAAATTTTTGACGGGTTATGTAAAATATAGTTTTTTTCTTCTTGTATTCAACAGTGCAAAATCCAGCCAAGATATAAATACAGGAAGTGTAAAAACCCAATCGTGGCATTACCGGCGGAGAAAGGCGTATCGGCCTGCCTCACGGAACTCTAGGATTTCAAGAAGGCCCTTGCTGCCCCGGAAAGGCCATCAGCCGGCATACAGGCATCTTCTCGACCTGAACGATGCAGACATGTGGATGCAAGCGAAGCGGTGTGAGTGAAGAGAGTCCTGGTACTGCTGATCGGACTGCTCTGCGGCATCGTGACCGTGCCGCTGCCGCCGAACCTATCGGTCAGGGAGATGCCAGATTGTATACTCACATCAGGAGGAGATGAGAATGAAGAAGATAGCCTTTCTTGTAGCAATTGTTGCATGCGTCATGCTGGTGCCGTCAGTTGCGGCAGCTGAAGAGTATCAGTTCGTCACAGCCTGGGGCACTCATGGCAAAGGCACAGGACAGTTTCCCCTGCCAAAAGGCATCGCGGCGGATGCCGAAGGCCATGTCTATGTTGCCGATAGCAACAATCACCGGATCCAGAAATTTAACAGCACCGGCACCTTCATCGCCCAATGGGGCTCATACGGCACTGGCGAAGGGGAGTTTAACCAGCCTTTCGGCATCGCGGTGGACGCCGACGGACACGTTTATGTAGCCGATTGCCTCAATCACCGGATCCAGAAATTTAACAGCGCCGGCACCTTCATCGCCCAATGGGGCTCATACGGCACTGGCGAAGGGGAGTTTAACCAGCCTTTCGGCATCGCAGTTGGAGCGGATGGATGGGTCTATGTGATAGATAGGAACAATCGCCGCGTCCAGAAATTCGACAGCACCGGCACTTTCGTCGCAGAATGGGGCTCTGAAGGCCCCGGCGAAGGGGAGTTTCAGATGCCTCACGGGATCGCGGTGGATCCCGACGGATATGTCTATGTAGCCGATAGCAACAATCACCGGATACAGAAATTCGACAGCGCCGGCACCTTCATCGCACAATGGGGCTCATCCGGCACTGGCGAAGGAGAGTTTAACCAGCCTTACGGCATCGCAGTTGGAGCGGATGCCAGCGGGCACGTCTTTGTGACAGGTCGACTCGATCACCGGATACAGAAATTCGACAGCACCGGCACCTTCGTCGCACAATGGGGCTCTGAAGGCTCCGGCGAAGGGGAGTTCAAATACCCGGCGGGGATCGCGGTGGATCCCGACGGATATGTCTATGTAGCCGACACCAGCAATCACCGGATCCAAATGTTTTCACTCGCCGGGTCGGAACCACCGACAACCGATGTTCCTGAGTTTCCGATCCTGGTCGTTCCTGCAGGCCTCCTGATAGGAATAGCAATGGTCTACGCAGTCTCGGCCGCCCGGAAGAGAGGGGAAGAGTAAGCGGGACGGTATCCTCTCCATCCTCTTCTTTTCGGCTCACGCACTGGCACCGGCCGCTGCGGCTTCGCCCTGTTGCATCGATTGAGAGAGCAGGAGACACCTGCAGGCAGTCTTTCGGCCAGTGCCTCGATCCCGGGAGCCTCCCTGCCCGGATGCCGGGGCACGGGAGGTCACCGGGCATGAGCTTCGCCGGATGAATGCTGGTGCCGGCAGCAAGCGCGCGGAGCGTGAGGGATGCCCTCCGCCAGCGTACCGATCATCCATGCCGGTACGGGTTGGTGACCGTGATACCGGGAATGCGCAGGAGATGCGCATCTTCGGTGATGATCGTCCCGATACCGGACTCGATCATCGTTGCAGCCAGGAGTGCGTCCCGGAAGTGGACATGATAGCGTTCCCGGATCTCCAGGGCGTGCAGGATGGTCCCGCTCCCGTATCCGACGACGTTCCAGCCTTCAAAGTCCCGGATGTTCCGGACGAAGCGTTGCACGTCCTCAGCCGGCATCGGGTGTTCGACCTTCTCGGTCACGACCACCGAGAACTCGGCGAGGTTCTGCACCGAGACCGAGTAGCGTGTCTCCGACCGCCAGCATGCAGCCACGAGATCCTTTGAGACGCGCCGCTTTTCGGGTGCGTCCGCATCGAAGAGGGAGACGAGGATATTCGTGTCGATCAGCGGTGGATTACCGGTCATACAGGTCCTTCCTCGACGCATACCTCTTCTCGCCGAGATGATACGCCTTATCAGCCTGGTCGAGAGCGTCCCTGGCGATCGCCTCCTGTGTCTTTTCCCGGATCCAGAGGTTCATCGCCTCGGTCGCCGCTTCACCGAGCGCTCCCTTCCGCTTCCCGAGAATTTTTTCAGCCAGCCTCCGGAATGCCCGCTCCGTCTGATCATCGATGCTCAGCGTGATCGTGCCCATGCATCTACGTGTAAGGTTTAAATATTTAAATATATGAGCAATGTAAGTATAAGAACCGGACCGGAAGGGATAGGGATGCCGGCAGCTCCCGGACCGCCGATCAGACACGAGTACTCACGAGGTAGTTCTATCGTATTCCTCACGCCCGATATGCATCAGGTCTTCAACACACCTGCCGATCATCTCCCGATGGGCAAGCACTTCCAGCCAGGATGCAGGTATCCCGCGCTCTCCATAATACGCCCCCGCCAGCTGCCCAAAAATCGCTCCGGTCGTGTCCGCGTCGTCGCCCAGGTTCACGGCAAGCAGGCAGCCCTCCTCAAACGACCGGCTCGCACGAAACGCCCGGAGTGCAGATCCCGCAGGAGATCGTGGCGGGCATCGCCACGGATACTCCCTGCCAAGACGATACCCCGGCATGGCCTTATTGCGATATAGCCTATCGTGACTCATTTCACCGATATCTCCAGCGAGACTCATTCGATCCAAATTGAACCGCATACCCGGACACTCCAGGGAAACACTCACCGCCTCCTGATCAAGAGCACAAACACCACCGCAAGGATGCCTGCCTCCCATCCTGAAGCGGGTATGCTTCTCTCCGGTGGATGGCTGGTTTCCACGCCGTGTTTCGAAGAATAACCTCCCGGGTCAAGGAACGTCATTCTATACGTGTAACCCTCTTCAAAACGAATCGAATCACTCGCGGAGTACCCAAAGGCTACCCAATCAGTATGGCTCTTAAACACGAATGAGTGGAAGCCGGGTTCGAGATATCTCGTTTCAGGGATGCCCGATGCGAGAATAAACGTATTCCCGGAGGGTGTTGCCGAGTCGATCGCTTCCAGTGTGCATTCATCAAGACTCACCGTGTAGTTCCAGGGTAGATCGTTGACAAATTCGACTTTTACCGCCCTTTCTTCTGAAGATTCGTCAGGCATTCTTTCCCAGGGATGGCTCTGGCGGCTCTCCGGGAGGAGTTCCCACCCATCAGCGCCCGAATCCTGCGATGCTGCAAGTGCCGGGCAGAAAAAAGCTATGCTGATCGCCAGAATCAACATGAAAACGCGTTTCAAATCGTCTTCCTCCAAAAAAGAGCAAGTAGCGTCAATGCCGCAACCGGCAAAACGACCTCAAAGCCCGGTATGCTTTTCGCATTCAGGTTGGATTCTTCGGGAAAAACCGCTGTATATGTACAATCCCCGTCAAACCAGATGGTTGAGCCAGACCACCACGGCGATGTTTCATAGGGCATCTCCGCAGCCCAGTACAGGTAGTGCCCTTCATCGACGACAAGCGACGCACGTTCACCTTTCTGCACGGTCACCGCATAATCCGCCGGGGTAAGATGATATCCCTCATAATAGTCAGGCGGCGTTTTCCACAGAGAAAATGTCACTTCCCTCTTGCCGACATTGATTACTTCAAGCACGGGATCTCCAGCCCCCTGAAGATAGTCCCGTTCCCAGTGGGGAACAGCATCGTCCGGAATGCCGGGCAGAGCATGCAGGACTGCCGATGCAGCAGGCAGTAATGCTGGCCCTGCAAGAGGACATCCGAGCAAAAGAAGAATAATTATCGAAACAAACCTCGCTTTCATCATATTACCGCACAATTGCTATTACCAATGGAGCTTTTTCTCGGGAGGTAATAAGCATTGCATCTTTAGCCCGGATTCCTTCAGTTCCAGAGAACCGAGATCATTGAAGAACGTGGCAGAGCATTCATTAAAGCAAATCTTTCAAACAGTGCTGGACCAGGCCAGAACGGCCTTCTCTTCTATAGCCCGGCGATGGGGGCATGCGACCGCCGCATGCTGCTATACTGATCGTGGATTGATTGGTTTCAGACAATCCTGCTCACCGCGATGGATTTTTTACCCTGTCCCCTCTCAGTCAGGGCTATATCCGTCATTCTCCGCAGTGGGCCGGAATGGCAGATCGTGGATATCCACCAGCCCCTCCCGGTTCCCGCCGGCCTCTGGAGAGGGAGCAGATATGGACAAATTGTAACTAAGATTTACAATATGTCCAACCATAAGGAAGTGACGACCCCCTTCATCAGGCGGGATGCAGAGGAGAAGATCCGGTCGCTCGCTCTCGGGTTTCGGCGGTATCAGTAATCGCCCCCCGCCAGCCGGGAAAGACAACACTTGTTCGGACGGTCTAACACGCTGGAACCAACTTTCCGGCAACACCCCCGATCGATCGTTTCTGGTCTACGGGGGCGATCAGTCCCAGCGTCGGACAGCAGGGCGGCCGGTTGGCTACCGGAAGCCGGCACCGATCTTCTCGTACATGGAGTAATTGCCTGGCAAAAACGCTGCCCGCGATGGCATCGCAATACCCCTGGAGCGGGCGGGTCTGCCCCTGTATGCTATCGCAACGGTCCGGTGGACAATTGGAAGCCGGATATCCCCCTTTTATATTGTTCCTGCGTGCAGACCCGCATCGAGACCATTCGAGTTGAGAGTATGAACGTAAAGATATCTGCGCTCTGCCAGGGGGAGGGGATAGGTTGGAAGCGCCCGTTTGACCATACAGGCATGTAGAGAGAAATATCTGCATAGCCGGGCCTGATCTCGGTGAAAGCCGAAACGAAACGTATTTACTTACAGAGCCGATAAAACCAATCAAATCAGGTCAGGGGCGGCATGGAAAGAGGAATGGGGGATTCAAAGATTTCCAGTGTGCTGGCAGAGATGGGGCTGTCTGAAGATTCAATACATGCCATTAACGGTCTGCTGGACGGATTTTCGCAAAAAGTGATGAACGGCCTTCCGGAAGCCAGAATCAAATGCACCTTTAACGCGATACGATACACCTATGCCGCCCAGCATATCCGCGAGGAGGGGGTCATCTATAAAAATATTCCTGATGACGCTATTCACTCCCTCAAGGTGCTGGAATTCATCGAGAACGCCCAATGGCACTCGTTTGAGGAGTTAACAGGCTATGTATTGACCGAGAAAGGAAATGCCATTGCAGAAGTGTTCGCACGCAGTGCCATCGAACACCTCGAGCCCAGAGACTTCGAAGGCCACAATCCCCTCGCCGTTCTGTATGTGATCGATAAAAAAAGAATCGAGGCGTCATTTCTGCAAAAGAGTCCGCGGGACTATAACTATGCGACCGCACTCCCCCACGAGATCAGCAGGACGTTCTTCAATGACTGCATACAGGTGCTGGAAACTCTCGTGGCGAAGAAACTGGCTGCAGTGGTAGATTATTACCTGACGCCGCGTGGGGGCGGGATGGACGAGAGATTTTACCTTGTTGCGCCGTGCCTCCGCCAGGAAGACGTTGTAAAATTCTTCACGGCCGTCGACTACTCCGCGTTCATGGAATCTTTCTACCGGATAAGGAGCCGGCTTGCCGGGCTGGCCGCTAACATCGGATCGCTGGAGAAGATCCGGCAGGCGTACCGTTCGGGCAACGATTTCTCGCAGTACCACAACACCTCCTCTGAAGAAGGCATAGTCCGGGCGCTGAAAGAGCTTGAGCAGGACGGCTCGATCATACTGAAAGACGAGGTCCGCTCCGGCCGATTATGCGACCGGCCGATATATGTTGCAGATGAAAGAACGTTTTTGCACCAGATCCAGGAACTCATCCGCGACAGCGAAGCCGAGATCCGAAGATTGCTGGCCTCAATCGAGAGGTTGCCGGAGACCAAAGGCATTACTGTCCTGAAACTGCCGCGTGGAGGCGTCAGTCCCGATGCAGTGTCAAGCGAAGCGCCAAGTGCATCGGAACGCGGGTCCCGGGAGGATGAGATCATTCTCTGCTCAAAATGCATGCCCCACGGGTATGGGGTGATTGCCCGGGAGGATGATGAGGAGGCGCTGAGCGAGTAACATGCTCCGCAGACTGTGTCTGTCCCGGTAACGCCTCAATTTTTCTGCAAAAACGCTGATCCCCATCTTCCGGGTTGATCGCTCCTTCTTCCTCACCAAATACTATCTGCCGGTCACCCATTCATTGCTTATGTCCTTCAGGATGGTTCAAATCCTCCTGAAGAGGGACTCCTCGTTTGAACATACTCATGCAAATCTCTGCTCTCCATGTTAGATTCCGGTTAATAGGTTGACGTGCATGGAGGGGACGGTTATTCTTGTGCATCTGGTTTAACTGCGATAGCATCATTCTTTCTGTCCTAACTCCGCTCCCTATTAGTGCCAGATACACTCTAATGCGATTAAATCAGCTAAACACAGTATTCTGCTGATCAGCTTTAAACGGTGATCCCGATGCTTGCTGGCATTCCCTGAACTGTCGGAGGCAGGATGCATCCATGGAAGATCCGGCCCCCAATACACCTAGAGACCACAGGGCCAGCATCTCCCCGGCGCAGGCAGCACTCAGGTCTTATCATGCGTGTATCGCTTCTGCAGGTGCAGCCCGCTCCCGGATCTGCGATCGATACCATTCCAGGATCTTCAGGGTGAGGTCATAATCCGTCCCCTTCAGGCGATACGATATCGCAGACTGGCTCGTGCCGACCCGCTCCCCGATCTCTCTCTGCGTGAGCCCTTCCAGCGCCAGCAGCACCGCTTCGGCCTGCCTCTTCGTGTATCCGGCAATGGTTCTGTCTAAAACCTCGCAGAAGATCGACAGCGTCTCATTTACATCCTCCCAGGGGGTCTTTGCGATGATGCCCCGGCCGGCCTGCTTCATGGCGTCCAGTTCGAGGCCCGAGAGCCGGAATGCTTCTCCATCCCCTTCTCCAACCGAACCATCTCCGGGCAGGTACCGGATGCTGCCGATGCCGACCGCAATTCGTGCATCCAGCCGAAGAGCGCTATTGCCGGGATTAAACCCGGCGATGAGTTTGAGGCGCAGAAGAACCGCATCTTTCAGCGCCTCCTGGGGTTGTGCTGAGACGCCCTGAAAACTGTCGCCGCGGAAGATCGAGAAGGGCGCTGTGTAGTCCCTCCCGATCTCCGCCAATATCTCTTTTAGGCGGCGTATACACTCTTCGCCGCATGCATCCTTGATGGCTCTGGAACGGACCAGATCTCCTGTGAGCACAGCAAACACCTTACCTCCCGTCATGCCGTCATCATCGCCTCTGCTGTAAGGGATCTTGGCCGCAGGCATATATGAATATATCTCCTTATTTTTTAACTATATGAATATTTGAACTCATAAATTATTTGCATGAATTTACTAATTCATTTTTAGATATTATGAATTAAATTATTCATATTAGTATATGTGAGCACTCTGTGGTCCCGGCTGATAGAATGGAATCGTTACAGTCGGACTCAGGAGATTTGTAGGAGCTCCGATAGATATTCTATGCACTGCTCAATTCCGCCCTGATATATCAGGTAAGCGGCAGCCGCTCCGATAAGGACCGCAATGGCGAAACTGACCAGTGTTCCCACGATGATATATTCCGATCTCTTCGGATCGTTGATCCTGAAAAGCCCTTTTGCCGCAATGAAGAAGCCGATCGCCGTGTACTGGTTTACCAGGATGAACGTCACGACCAGGACCCTCTCGACGTATCCGATCAAGCGGCCGGCTTTATCCAGGCTGCCTTCCTGGAAAGCATCCGCATCATCCCGCCAGGAGCGGATGACGCCGCCGACCAGCATCCCGCCAGGCTGGAGCACCAGAAGGAAGGAGATTGCGGCGACCCAGATCCTGATCAGCTCGACCGGACCGGCGAACGGATATGGGATCGGGGCCTGCGGAGAGAGCAGCACGAGCACGATGAACAGCACCCCCAGGTGGGCGGCACCACCGGCGAAGAGCGTACGGAGTGAGTCATCTTCGGGCAGCAGGCCCGGATCGCCTCCACGGCTCGTCTTTTCCCGTCTGCCCGCCGTCCATCGGGCCAGCGCTCCGTCGATCGCGAAGTGCGAGGCCGCGACGAGGACGAAGGCGTATAGCAGGGCGTTCCGGAGCTGAGGAAGCATAGCCGGGAGAGACGCCGGGTTTTGCAGCATGAATACAATGTCCCAGAGGGCGGCAAAGAGAAATGTCAGCCCTCCGGCAGCAACGGCATGCAGTATCAGCGACCTGGAGCGCCAGCTGTTCCGGAACCGATCCGCTCCGCAAAAGCCTGGCCGAAGAACGAACTCAACCAGCAGGTAAGCAGGATAGAGGCGAAGGAATAACTCGATGCCATCGGAGACCATCATTCCGGTCGAGTACAGTGTTTTCCCGGGCTTCTACTTTATCACTCCGGTTTGTTCCATCGAGGGTGTCAATAGTCCAGCGATCCAGGAGCCAAAAAACAGCCGGAGAGAGGGCGGCCATCTCAGGTGATCATCAGAGCCTGATAGCGGGCCGTCTTCCGGTGTCGAAGGACCGTTGCTATCCTCTTTTCAGGCTCATCTTCTCATCCATCCCACCAATCTACGCAAATCCGTTTCTGCCGGGCCACTATACCTTCACCGTCACCGCTATCTCGCACCCGTCCCATGCCTCCGGGCTGTTCTGGGGGGCGATGACCAGCCGGTCGCCCGGGCAAAGCCGCCGGGCATACGGTGATGCACCTACACATACCTGCGATCTTCCTCCAGGATATTGCCGCATGCTCGCGTTTGAGCGGCCCGGGAATACATCTGGCGGCTTCACTGACGACCGGGAGAGAACCAAACGCCTCGCGTCCGATGAGAGTTGTTGAAGCTTCGATTATAGAACTTTCAGCCGTGTGCTGCAGGAGTCCCGGAGGCATCGAGCCTCTCATTATCGAAGAGGTATCGGGGAAAGAACACGAGGACAGCGGCAGAGCCCAGCCCTGCAACCCTGCCCTTTATCGGATCGGGGGACGCATTATATCCTAATGGACCTATCTTTCCTCTTCACCATGCACGAAGGGCTCCCCCGCCAGGGCCCGGGGAGCAACGAGTGCACGAGAAAAGCGTTTTTCATGCTGAAAAACCTCCCGGCCCGGCCAAAGATCCTGGATATCGGGTGCGGGAGCGGGATGCAGACGGTCGACCTCGCACGCATCTGCCCGGACTGCCATATCACCGCCATCGACATCCACCAGCCTTTCCTGGACGACCTCGCCCTGAGGGCGGCAAGGGCCGGGGTCGACGACCGGATCACGACGGTGCAGGCGTCTATGGACGATCTGCCGTTTGAGGTTGCATCGTTCGACATCCTCTGGGCGGAGGGCTCGATCTTTGTCGTGGGGTTTGCGGAGGGGCTGAAGTCCTGGAAGCGGCTCCTCCGGCCGGGGGGCTATGTCTGCCTCACCGAAGCGGTCTGGTTCACCGATCAGCCCTCCCCGGAAGCTGCCGCGTTCTGGAACGACTGCTACCCGGCGATAACGAGGGTTTCGGAGAACCGTGCTATTGCCGAGCGGGCCGGCTACGAGGTCGTCGCCACCTTCCCGCTCCCTCCCTCCGTCTGGTGGGAGAACTACTATATGCCGCTTCTTGAGCGGCTGCCCGGCCTGAAGCAGGCCGCTGCCGGCAATCCCGACGCGGAAGGGTTCGTCGCGTTCTCGGAGCGGGAGATGGAGATATTCAAAAAGCACGGACGCGAGTACGGCTACGAGTTCTTCATCCTTCGGAAGCGCTGAGCCGGGCACCGCCTCACCGAACTCTTCCGCAATCCTTTTTCATTTCAACTCTCAAGAGACTGGTATGCAGTCGATAGAGGGGTATATCGATTATACGCGTCGGGAGTATTGCCATGATGTGAAATGCCCGATTCAATTGCTGTTGAATAAAGAAGTGGAAAAATCTCGTGAATATGAAGAGATTCGGGCGATCTGCGCATCGAACTGTCTGCACAGCACCTACGAATTCCACCACTGGCTCATAGAGAAGGGATACCTCATCGTCAGGCCGAAGGAAGAATAATCCCAACGTTCTTTACCGTTGTGAATGATTACTTTTCGTGAGATGTCCTTATGGTGAACGCATACCTTGATATGGGAATTCAAAGCCGGATGAACCGGATCATCAACCCGAAAGACAATCGGGTCGTCATGCTTGCAATAGACCACCCCTATTTCCAGGGGCCGACAACGGGTCTGCGCAATATGAGCAACACGATAAAAACACTCCTTCCCTACTGCGACTGTCTGATGACGACCCGGGGGGCGGTCCGGAGCAACATCGCACCCGAAGATGCCGGGAGTAAACCCATCATGCTGCGGGTGACCGGGGGGAACAGCGTTCTATTCGAAGAGCTGAGCGATGAGAAGCTCACGGTCACCATCAAGGAAGCCATCCGGATGGATGCGGCCGGGGTGGCGGTCAGCGTGTATGTCGGCTCTGCCAATCAGCAGCAGACGATTCTTAATCTCACCGATATGATCAATCAGGCCGAAGAGTACGGCATGCCCGTGCTGGCCGTAACCGCCGTGGGTAAAGAGATGGCCCGGGATCTCCGCTACTTAGCCCTTGCCTCCCGTATCTGCCAGGATGCCGGCGCCCGGATCATCAAGACCTATTACTGCGAGGAGTTTTCCCGATTGGTTGAGGCTGTTGCTCCCACAGCGGTCGTCGTTGCAGGAGGGAAGTATTCGAGCCCTCCCGACGCCCTTGCAATGGCCTACAACTCCGTCCAGGCGGGTGCCGTGGGCGTCGATTTCGGACGGAATATCTTCCAGGATGAGAATCCCATCGGCATGATCAGAGCAATCCGTGCAATCGTCCACGACGATCATACCGTGCAGGAAGCCCTGGATATATACAATGGATGCCTGCCCGGGGCATCCAGGCTCGACTAAAAATTTTTTGATCTATCATATAGCAGCACTCCACGGTACAATCATGAAAGCGGCAGTGTATTACTCGAACAGCGACATTCGCACCGAAGAGGTTGAGGATCTATCGGTCGGGCCGGGGGAGATCAAAGTCAAAGTCATGGCATGCGGGGTCTGCGGGTCGGATGTCATGGAATGGTACCGGATGAAGCGTGCCGGACGGCCGGGTGGTATCGGGGCGTTCGGACACGAATGCGCAGGCATCATTGCAGAGGTCGGATCAGATGTCGACCCGAAGTGGAGGGTGGGGGATCGGGTCGTGGCTACCCACCATGTCGCCTGCAACACATGCAATGCGTGCATACGCGGGCATACGACCGCCTGCGACACGCTGCAGAAGACAAAATTCAAGAATGCGTTCGGGGCGTTTGCAGAGTATGTCGTCCTGCCGGAGATCAACGTGGACCGGGGTATCCTGCGCCTTCCCGAATCGGTCTCGTTTGATGAAGCCACCTTTGTCGAGCCCCTCGGATGTGTCGTGCGCGGGCAGCACTGGGCGCCGACCAGTGACGGCCGATCGGTCCTGATCATCGGCGCCGGCATCACCGGGCTGCTGCATGTGAAGGTGGCCCGCTTGAACGGTGCGGGATTCATTGCGGTCTCCGATATCAATCCCGATCGGTTGCAGATCGCAAAAAACTTCGGCGCTGATGCAGCCATCTCCGCTACCGACGATCTTCCCGAAAAGTTTAAAGAGTTAAACGGCGGCTCTGGCGCAGACACCGTCATTATGACCGCACCGGTTCCCGTCTGTGTGCAGCAGTCGCTTGCAGCAGTCGGGAAGGGGGGAACGATCTTGTTTTTCGCCCCCACGAATCCTGACGTTCAATCCGAGATAAACCTCTGGAACCTGTGGCAGAACGAGATTACGATCACCCATTCATATGCCGCCGATTTCCATAACCTGGCCACTGCCCTGACATGGATCCAGCATCACCGGATCACCGTGGCCGATATGATCACCCATCTGCTCCCGTTACACAAAACGGTCGAAGGGTTTCTCCTGACCGCCCACCCGCGGGACGGGAGTCTGAAAGCAATCATCCATCCGCAGGAGTAAGATACCTTTTCTCCATTTCCCTGCTGTAGGCTGAATGAGTGCTTCAACAAGTCTTTTTAACGCCGGATCGACCGGGACGTCTCCGGGATGGTGCAGGCCTTCTCCTTCAGCCTCGCCGGGTCCGTGTGGTGGGATTACTGCTCTACGCCGCTCCCATGGGTCTCTGGATTTCAATCACCTCGTCATCATAAGGCTACTCAAACTGTGCCTTGAACAAACACCGACACCCATATCATCCCGGTGCCCGATCTCCTCCTGTTGCCGCATGGACCTGGCTGAATACTAATAGATCGCCACAATCATTGAGCTGGACAGTGCCGAAGCGACCTAAACCGCCCTGCTCCAGAGCGTCATCACTATCTGCCAGCGATCCGGCAACCTGATGTGATACCATGTCCGACCACCTTGAAAATATCCAAGAAACGTTTTTGAAGCGGTTCAAACAGTTTAATTTGCACATTCCGCCGGAGAACCTCCAGGAGAGGAAGCCGGGCTCCATGCCCTATGGGAGCGGCAGGCTCATGTATATCTTCGGGATCATGGACGGCAGAGAATTTTTCGAGTACTATGCCCATCACCGGATGGGCGATAATCGCGGGAGAATCTATGCGGATGGAGAGTTCGAGAGCCTGCCGGAGTTGCCCTCATTTGTCTTTTATGATCCGAACGTTCCCGGAGACGAAGAGAGGAAAGAGAAGGATTATCAGGAAGAATATGAACGAATCTTTAACGAGCTTGTAGAGCGGGGATTATTCTCTGCAGGCCCGGTCCCAAATTCGCTCATCATCAATTCTTACCTGAGAATGAAGAAGGATTAGCACTCAAATACCTCCAATTACTTTTCGCCTGCAGGATATCTCCCATCTCGGCGATGCTCTCGAATAAGCGACCATGTTCATATGCAGTCCTGAGCACCCGCACAATCACCGCCACCACCCCGCCCACGACCCCGCCAGCCTAGGCGTTCACCGCCGGAAGCCGCGGCTCCTCTCCGT
>LNQE01001851.1_pt1 | contig 14674 bp, 14 predicted proteins | sample 603111 | NCBI WGS metagenome assembly LNQE01 (sample SAMN04260313, study PRJNA301899) | hydrocarbon metagenome | isolation source: hydrocarbon-contaminated ditch | place: Germany: Bremen | collected 1998
AGCTAGTATGCCGTTCCCAATGGGTTTGGTCAGAAACAGCACATCTGATGGCTGGGCTCCATTATTGCCTATGACCTGTTCCGGATGCACCAGGCCGGTAACCGCCAATCCGTATTTTGGCTCCATATCATCAATGGTATGCCCCCCTAACAGTAAAGCATCAGCTTCTATTATTTTGGAAAGTCCACCCTCCAATATAGTCCGTAGAATACTCAGGTCTTCACAGGCAGGAAAACAAACGATATTCATAGCCAGCAAAGGCTTTCCTCCCATGGCATAGACATCGTTGATAGCGTTAACAGCCGCAATTTGCCCGAAAAGGTAGGGATCGTCCACCATGGGGGTAAAAAAATCCAGTGTCTGGATAACTGCCTGTTCACTGTTCAACCGGTAAACCCCGGCATCATCCCTGGTATCTATCCCAATTAATAAATCCGGGTGCTGTGGAGGCTTAAAGTCCAATAATATTTTTTCCAGGGCCCCTGGATCAATCTTGGCCGCTCACCCGGCAGCTCTGACCATTTGTGTTAATCTGACCTTCTCCATAACTGCCTCCCCTCCTTTGCCTAATTCTTATTAAACATAATATCGACCTGTTGACCAGCATTTCGTCCACAGGTCGATATAAACCGAAGATCTGTCTAGAATGACTGCATAAATGCCCGGTAAGCCTTATATGACATGTACACATCAACTTTGCTTACTATTTCAAAGGGGGAATGCATGCCCATTACCGCCACTCCACAGTCTACCACTTCCATGCCATAGTATGCCATGTATTGGGCAACCGTACCGCCCCCACCGATATCGACTTTGCCCAACTCACCCACCTGCCAGGATACTTTTTCATCCTCAAATAACTTCCTGATCTTTCCTAGAAACTCCGGGTTAGCGTCACTTGACTCTGACTTGCCGCGAGAACCGGTGAATTTTGTTAATACTACGCCCCGGGTCAGAAAACTGCAATTTCTTTTCTCAAAAACATCCGGGTAATTAGGATCAACGGCAGCATTTACATCCGCCGATAATGCGCAGGATCTAGCCAAACAACGCCTTATGTCAAGATAGTTCTTTTTGTCAGCTAGATTCATCAGTTCTATTACAATGTTTTCTATTACCAGGGAGTGCAGTCCGGTGTTCCCCACACTACCGATTTCTTCTTTGTCAACAAAAATACAGAGGGCTGTTTTAGCTGGATCCTTCACTTCCAGAACGGCTCGCAGGGATGCATACGCACTTACTCGATCGTCCTGTCCATAACCGCCGATCATGCTTCGGTCCAGACCTACCTCTCTGGCCTGGAAAGCCGGAACCAGTTCTATTTCTGCACTGGTGAAATCTTCTTCTTCAATGTCGTACTGATTTTTTAGCATCTGCAGAACATAGGTTTTGACGGGGGTTTTTTCTTCTTTATTCAGAGGAATACTTCCCGCCAGAGCATTTAGCCCCTCTCCGCTAATGGCTTCAGACATCTTTTTCTCCATTTGTTCCTTGGCCAGATGGGGAAGCAGATCCGAGATAGTCAGTACCGGGTCTTCTGGATTTTCTCCGATAACGATGGGCACTACCTGCCCGTTTTTCTTGACTACCACCCCATGTATTGCTAGAGGGATAGCTAACCACTGATATTTTTTAATCCCTCCATAATAGTGAGTTTTTAACAAGGCCAGACCATCTTCTTCGAAAAGGGGTCTGACTTTTAGATCCAAGCGGGGAGAATCTATATGAGACGCTACGATATTAATCCCATTTTCAATGGGATCCTTGCCCACAACTACCAGGGCGCATATTTTGCCTTTTTCTTTGATGACTATTTTCTGACCTGCTTTAAGCTGCTGACAATCTTCTATGGGCATGAACCCATGATTTCTAGCTGTTTGATAAATGTGCTCTATGGCTTCTCGTTCAGTTTTGCTCTGGTTTAAAAAATCCAGGTATGGTTGATTAAAATTGTGTACTGCGTCTACTTCTTCTGGAAGCAGTACCGTCCAGGCATTTTTCTCCAGTTGGTCTATTTTATCGGGCAATGCTCCTACCTCCTTTATTTACTCAGCATGCGGTTGTTAATCAGCCTGCTGTTTTTCCAAAGTTACTATTATCTTACCCTGCTCTGTTACTATTTAAATTAATCCTCTTTAATTTAGCGGTGCTTTTATATGTTATCTGCACATATGTATTAGAGTAATGTGTATCAAGTTTTAATTCCGGCCAGATCTTTAAGCATACTGTATGTTTGCAGCATATAGGAAGCCGTTATTGATTTGTCCAGGGTGTCAGCGGCCAGCAGTATGGTATAAAAGCCCATGCCTGAGGCCAGGGTCAGGGCTGGATGTATTAGCCCTAATATAATAGTTAAGATTATGAGGTTTTTAACTACTTCTAGGGTCATTCCCAGCATCCGGTTGATGGATGACAGCCAACCCCAGGAAAATAGACTATCTAAACCTGACCACAGCATTTGAATGACCTTGCTGCTCAACAAGAAAATGGCCAGAAAAGACACTGCTATTATTAACAGGTATGCCAGATAGTGAGCTGCATCATCAAAGTTCATCCCGTTGATTAACATAGCGCTTTCCATGTTTAGTACGGTGATTGGTATCTTACTTCGTATCACTTCGCTAAGCGCAGTAACTAATCCATAGTATTCCTGCAGGTAAGATGCCAGGGTTTCATAATAGGTAACTGCCAGCAATATGCCTGCGATCAGGCCAACTATTTTGCCAACCGCATTCAAAAAGCCTTTATTAAACCCGGATACCGCACTCAGTATTAAGATAGCAATAACAAAATAATCAAAAGCATTCATACCATTAAACCTTGCCTCCATAAAATTAAATTAAGATAATTATAACATAGTCAAATGTTTTTCGATTTAAATTCCCCCCTGGAGACCGCATACATTTGACGAATAAGGAAACTTGGTGCTCTGGAACTATATGCGGTTCTCTACACGAGGGATTGTCTCACTGATGGAGCAGGATAATCGCAATCCCGTTTGATAGTATAAATGGAACACTGAAAAGTCGAAGTAAGTTTCTGCACACTTGGTCTTGACAGTAATTGAACTCCCTGGTATTTTGGTAGAAATACGTTTCCTTTATTTTCCATATATGAGGAGGGGTCCCCCTGGATTTTTTTTATAGCCTTAACCATATAAATGCAGCAGCTGTTTCGTCATACATTAGACCTTTCGGCATTATGGCTCCAATAGTCGCTTATGTTCTATTTGCTTTGCAGGCCGCCTTCCCTATATTTCCATATCTTATTTTAGCTGCTGCAGCAGGTATGCTGTTTGGTTTTAAACTGGGGGTTTTGTTGTCATGGGCCGGGGCCCTTACGGGTGCCTGTTTGGCCTATGGTATTTGCAGAATTCTGGGGAGTGATCGGCCCAATAATTTTATTAAAAAGCATCTGGGTTATGACGCAAGAGATCTGGATAAGGAAATGGCCTTCTGGAGTATACTAATTGCCCGTGTTATTCCAGTTATTCCAACCCCAGTAATCAATGTAGCAGCAGCTATCAGCGAGGTTCCCTTTTGGAATTTTTTCTTCTCCTCAGCTTTAGGAAAGCTTCCTACTGCTGTACTCTATACTGGTCTGGGAATCTGTCTGTTTAACGCGAAAGATATCAAGCTGGTTATCCTGATCCTGGCTGCTGTTTTACTGCTCGCCTTAGCTGTTCGTTTTTGGGGCCGGAAAAGACTTCACCTTTTCCATTAAAAACGATTTAATACTGAGTATATCGACATGAAAATAGCTATAATCCTATTCAAGCACTTATTTGCAGGGAATAATCAAAAGAACCTTGTAGATATTTCCCGGGAAATAATTTATCAAGTCGTAAAAAAACCACCTGTCAAAAAAACCGGTGGTTTTTATCATATTCTGGCGGAAGCTTGTGAAATCTGCTCCAGGATAGCAAATTCCATGCGCCCTGTACATGACATTCTTCTGTTTCCTTCTATAGCTCTACACTCCTCTGTAATACACGTATTTCATCGAATTTCTTATCTTGCGAAGTACTCATAATTGAAATCTGAGTCTTGGGAAAAACAGTGGATCTATGAGAATTCTGAGAATCCATCTTTAAAGCTTTTTTAACGCCTCTATTTTTAGCATTTACAGACCCCTGAACCCTTCATTTCCCCCTATCAATTTGCTGAAACATTCATATCCTTCCCCACATCATTGGTAATTACCTGTCTAAAATTGCTGATTAACACGTAATCTCGTTTACATTTGGTTTCCAGGCTAAAGCCTATAAACAATATTTGGCATTGGAATATGCTGTAAATGAATTTGGATTGGTAACTAATTCGGATAATCCTAAGGGTTTTGTTGCTGGATTATCTTTCTGCTTTTCATATAAATTGTATGCTACTTTCCATCTTTCCTGTTCATCAGCCCTTTTCTTCCTTAACATCATTTTAATTTTTTTATGCCGTAATCGCGCATGTCTTTCCACAATTATCAATGCCACATACAACGTTACATACAATGAACCTTTAAACACGTAATAAACACATACCCCTAGTAAAAATATTTTTTGTAATTCAGTCATTTTTTAACCTCCTCCCCTTTACATTTCCAACCTTGCATTCTACCACCACAAGATGATTTGCCACTTTGCTGCTATGTTTCCAAGTACATCCTCTTAAAAACGTATAATATACTTGCCATTCCAGATATTAGTGAAATGATAATGGCTATTGCAATTAGTAACCCTTTCACCCGATCCCCCCCTTTTTTCATCCTTTCTTAAAACATAACAGCATAACACCCCCTGGCCTTTTCCAGAAGTCCACCCCCCCTTTGTTAACTTTTCGAAACCTAAGGGCGCAAAAAATCCCACTAAGAGGAATCGCTGATTAAAGTATCTGGGTTTGCTCCCAGTATTTTGCATATCATAATGAATTCTTCAAGGGTAAATTGCCTTTTCCCGTTTTCCTTATGGTTGTAGCCAGTTACCGACAGTCCCAACTTTCGAGCCATATCGGATTGAGTGAATCCGCACCTGACCCTTTCAGCACGAATGTTGCGTTCGATGGAAAACGCCATAGGTGTCTCCCCCCTCCCCTTTGTTAACTTTTCGCAACATCTTTAATATTAAGTTACCAGATAGGTAAGTGTTTGTCAACAACTTTTGTTAACAAAAAACATTGTTTCTTGCGTATTTAGTTAATTTATGTTATATGTTAGATAGATTATGTAAGAGGGTGGTTATAATAAACACAAATTCAGGCTCGAAGCACATAAGAGAAGTATTCGCCCAACGGTTAAAGGAAATTAGAGAGGAAAGGGGGTTATCTCAGGAGGATGTAGGAAGGATGGCTGGATTGTCAAAGGCCACTATATCAAAATACGAGGCAGCTAGTCATCCACCCAAGTTGATTCACGCGATAGCCATAGCCGAGGCCCTGAACGTAGGTTTTAGCTATCTAATTGGATTTACTGACAACCGCTATATCCAAGAAACGACTCTTATATCAGACTTGTTTTTGTCGTTACCGGACGATGGTAAAAAAGAACTTTTGAACTATGCCAAATACTTAGAAGGGCAAACAAAAAAGGATTGAAGGTTCGATTAGAGGAAGTTCGGATGGTCACCTGTAAGGTCGGGTAGTACTACCCAAAGAACCCTACAGGCAAACGCAAACAGAAGCTTGTTTATGCCAAAGCCCATAAAGAGTGCCAGCGGTGGTAAACACTATTATATACGGAACAGGAACCAGGTACTTGTACGGATAGTGTGTTTTTGGCAGAATAAAATTTTAGTGGTATTTAGAAAAGCATCGTAGCGCCCAGGAAATCTGTTGAGCTAAGATATGCCAAGGGGCAACAGAAAGGGTTTTTCCGATCAACTGCATATCGGTTACCATGGTTTTTTACAGGGCACAGATCACAACTTTCGTACTTCAGAGAATATAAAGAACCCGACTTATCAGCTGCCTGGAGAAACACCCTGTTATAAGATTTATGGTTAGTTAAGCCGTATAGCGAAATATTCATGTAGACGCACAGTACTCGCTTATACAGCCAGGAAAGAAGAACTCTTTGAACTATAACGAAGGGTTTCTGCCGCTGCGCATTCACCGAGGGAAGCTCAGTTGGGTTTTGGCAACTTAGGTTTTAAGAAAAGTGCAAAGCGTAGAGGGTCATCTGCTTGCAGCTATGGAGTTCAAGCTCAAAGGCGATAACAGGGAATGCCTATTTACTTACATGGTGGCAGGACCGCTTTGACGTAAATCTATCCGTATTTTCCAGTTTTCTTTACTGGAAGGGATGATGTATTGCCATTCCATCAATGTCGTGTTGGGTAAATCCATCAGCAAAGAGCGTTATTTTATAATTGGCGGAAGCGTGTGAGAATCGAACTCACCAGTGACGGGACCACCGCCACACGACTGGATTTGAAGTCCAGGCGGCCCACCAGGACCGATCCGCTTCCTTGATACTTTGAGCACTGCGAACACAAATTGTGGTCCCCGAAGGGGGCTTCCTTATTTTTTTGAGCACTGCGAACACAAATTATGGTCCCCGAAGGGGGCTTCCTTATTATTTTGAGCGCTAGCGAACATGAAGTCTGTCTGTTTATGGTGTTAGAGCACAACCTATAACACTTCGGTTGCCATCACGACTAGCCTTGAGTATAGTGTGCCAGGGTCCAATTGTCAAATCATTATTTTTCCTGCTCGATATCATTTAAATTATTCGTAGTTTTCTATCACAATTACTGATTCGATCTCAAAACCTTTTTTCTTAAGCTCTTCTGCTATTTCTATACCGTTTGCTTCCTCAATGCGGATGATGATCTTATAGCGAAATTTCTTCTCGTCATAATATACTACCGCATTAATTATGTTACTTCCATGACCAGCTATTATACCCGTAATTTCTGCCAGACTGCCGGGGCCGCTGGGCACATATAGGTCTATTCTGCTATGGGGTTGTTTTACCCCTAAAATATCTATTAAAGCATCGAATATGTCTGTTTCCGTTACTATCCCAACTAATTCCTCATCATCCATTACTGGTAAGCCGCTGATTCGGTGTTGGCGCATAATTTTGGCTGCTGTTTCTATATAATTCTGGCTGCTGACTGTAAATACTTGCTGCTTCCGGGGTATAATATCTTTTATCCTGGTCTTCGCCAGCAAGTAATTCAATTCGTGAATGCTAAGCGAAGTGGCAGCAGAAGGTGAAGCCCGGTTCAAATCCGTCAACGTCACGATTCCTATGAGCTCTTTTCCTTGCATTACTGGCAGTCTTCTGATCTTGTTTTCTTTCATGATCCTGAAGGCCTCTGTAATGTTAGTGTCAAGAGTAACTGTCTTTACACCCACTGTCATACGATCTTTTACTTTCATTTTTCACCCTCCCAGGTAAGCCTTTTTGACTTCATCGCTCCTTAATAGTTCACTGGCTGTTCCTTTCAGGACTATTTCCCCGGTTTCTATAACATAAGCTTGGTCTGCTATCGAGAGCGCCATGTTTGCATTCTGTTCTATAAGAAGTATGGTAGTTCCCTTTTGGTTTATATCCTTTATTATCTCAAAAATCTCCTTTACCAGCAAAGGTGCCAGACCCATAGAAGGTTCGTCCATCAGCAGCAATCTCGGCTTAGCCATTAACGCTCGTCCAATAGCCAGCATCTGCTGCTCACCGCCCGATAAGGTACCCGCCAACTGCTTTCTTCTTTCCTGCAGCCGGGGAAAACGCATAAACACGCTATCCAAATCTTTTTCAATTTCCTTTTTATCTTTACGCAGATAAGCTCCCATTTCCAGATTCTCAAGAACGGTCATGTTAGGAAATACTCTTCTGCCCTCCGGCACCTGTGATATTCCCATCTCCACGATTTTCTCCGGCGTCTTTCTGCTGATATCCTGTTGTTCAAATTCAATAGATCCGGCTCTAGGCTTTAATAATCCGGATATGCTTTTCAGGGTACTAGTTTTTCCAGCACCATTGGCTCCGATGAGAGTAACAATACTACCCTGCTGCACTTCTATACTGACTTTCTTTAAGGCATGAATAGCCCCATAATATACATCTATTTCGTTAACCTTGAGCAACTTGTTCCCCCCAATTCACTTTACCTTTTCGACTATCACGTTTTGACTCTGGCATCTCCTACTCGATGGGTGAAGCGGATTTTATCGTAATATTCAATCATCGGCAGGGCATATTTTCTTGTGGTATCAAGCAGATCGCGAAAGGCCGCCAGGCTCAATTCCCTTTCCCGGGCAAAGTAGCTGTTTAACCTGTTTTTGCCTTCTTCTATAGCTTCCTGCAGGAAAAACATATCCTGACTGACCTTAATCAGGACCTGCTTTTCCGTCAAATAGGCTATAATTTCCGAGAACCTGGCTTCATCAACTTGAGCCGCCTGTCTCAGTACGTCCAGGGAGGGTGGGGCAAATAAGCTGTCCCTCATTTCCTGTTCAATGATTTTTATGGCTTTTAAGTCTGCTTCCCCTGGAGCCGGTATGTGTCCTGGAAGCCTGATCTGGTTATTCCGAGTCTCTATCTGTCCCTCTTCTTCCAGTTCTTTAAGGATGAGATTATATGTTTTGGTGTTAACATTCTTTAAAAAACGGCTGCGGAACTCTTCCCGGGAATGACCCTGGCGCAAAGGATATTTTTGATGGTATTCCTTAAGCGCGGTTATGATCTTGTCTGCAAATTGATACAGACCATAAGTGCTCATGTATTCATCCTTTTTCAGGGTGACCACCTTATTTTCTTCCAACAGCAGTTTCAGTTCCGTTCTTATTTTTTCTTCTACGTTGCCAGTTCTTTTAGAGAGTTCATCAATACTGATTACATCCTGGGGGTTGGATTCTAATTCATAAAGCAGCATTTCCGAAAGATTTCCTTCTTCTTTTACGATTAATTCATTAAGGGTCTCTTCCTTAAACCGTTTCTGTTTGCTAGCATTAGGATCGATAATAGTGCCGCCCCCAATAGTAGTGACCGGTGAATAGTACCGTATCACAAACGGATCTCCTTTATGACCTACCACTGGTTTCTCCATAACTATCTGCACATACCCCTCCTGCCCTGGATGAAGTTCATCCTGGTCAAGCAGGACAATCCTGGCCATGGTTTCATCAGTGCCCAGATGAAACCTGATCCTGTTCCAATTCTTCAATATTCTGCTACTTGATTCTAAAAGCCTCAAGCGGGCATCCATACGATAGGTAGGGCTAAGATAACCCGGCGTGGACAGCCAGTTCCCTCTCTCTATATCAGCTACATCAATTCCCTGCAAATTAACGGCCACCCTCTGTCCTGCGTATGCGGTATCGACTTTGTCATTATGGACCTGTAAAGTCCTGATTTTCACTTTCTTTCCACTCGGCATCAACTCCAGTATTTCCCCCGTATCCATCTGCCCTGACCACATAGTGCCCGTTACCACTGTTCCAAAACCAGCTTTTGTAAAAACCCTGTCTACCGGCAGCCTGGCTTTACCAAAAGCCGACTTTTCAGCAACCTGCTCAGATAGCCTTTGGATCTCATGGATCAGTTCTGGCAACCCTTCTCCTGTAACGGCTGATACGGCAATGACTGGGGCACCCTTTAAGATAGTGCCCGCTATATATTCCCGAACCTCTTCTTCAACCAGCATCAACCAGTCCTCATCCACCATATCTTTTTTCGTAAGAGCAATAATACCGGTTTGTATTCCTAGCAACTCGATAATGTCCATATGTTCGCGGGTCTGGGGCATCACTCCTTCATCTGCAGCGATAACGAATATGACCATATCGATGCCAAATGCCCCGGCCAACATATGCTTGATAAATCTTTCATGGCCTGGCACATCAACAATAGCTGCCTTCTGCCCATCAGGCAGGATAAACGGGGCAAAACCTAATTCGATCGATATACCCCTTTGCTTTTCTTCTTTCAAGCGGTCAGTTTCAATCCCCGTAAGAGCTCTTACCAGGGTAGTTTTTCCATGGTCAATATGTCCTGCCGTTCCTAATACCAATCGTTTCATCGGCATCCCCCTTGTTGCTAATCCATTAAGTAACTGCTATTGTGCTTTGATGCTTAAACTGGGCTCTGCTTCTCACCTAAGCTGGCTATCATCTCTATGATTTCCTGCTCGTCCCCAGGAAGCAATGTTCTAACACTGATCAGCATTTTGTTGTCCTGCTTCCGAGCTACCAGCGCGGGATTCCTCAGCCGCAGTTCTCTAGCTGCTTTATCCAGGCTTATTTTTCCAAACTCTATCTCAACCCCCGCCCCCGGCATTTTATGGTTGGGGTATGCTCCGCCTCCTACCATGTCTTCCAATGTGACCAATCTGATGGTGTACTGGTTTATACCCTCTTCTAATCTTGCCTCCAATAGGCGCAGTAAGTGTTCTGCTTTATCCTCCAGCTGCTCCCTGCTGTAGCTTAGCATCTGAATAATAGGCACGCTCTGCCGGGGATGTCCGGAGAGATATTCTAATAAGGTCCCTTCCAGAGCCGCGAGAATCAGCTTGTCTACTCTCAGTGCCCGCAAAAGCTGGTTCTTTTTCATCCTATCTATATATTCCCTTTTACCTACTATAATGCCGGCCTGCGGACCGCCCAGCATCTTATCCCCGCTGAAAGTTATAATATCTGCTCCTGCTTTTACGCATTCCTGGACGGTTGGTTCACCACCTAATCCCCCGTCATCCAAAGCCGTCAATATACCACTGCCTAAATCCATAAAAACAGGCAGTCCCTTATCTTTCCCCAGACTTACTAATTCCTCCATGGATACTTCCGAAGTAAACCCAATAATCTGGTAATTGGAGGTGTGGGCTGAGAAGAGCAGTGCTGTATCTTCATTTATCGCCTGAGCATAATCTGAAACGTAGGTCTTATTAGTTGTTCCTACCTCTCTCAATTTTGCCCCGCTCTGCTTCATTACCTCCGGTATCCGAAATGCTCCGCCTATTTCAACCAGCTGGCCTCGTGACACTATGACTTCCCTCTGCTCAGCCAGGGTAGTCAGTCCCAACATTACAGCCGCCGCGTTATTATTGACGACTAGTGCTGCCTCAGCTCCGGTAAGTTTTATTAATAATTCTTCCACATGATAATATCGAGAGCCCCGCTCACCTTTATTAAGATCCATCTCCAAATTATTGTAGCTCCGTCCTATGTCCTGCATATGTTTAACTGCCCGTTCTGCCAATGGAGCTCGGCCCAGATTGGTGTGCAGCACCACTCCAGTTCCGTTGATGACTCTCTGCAGCGTACCGGCATTGCTGCTTTCCGCTTTCTCTTTAATTTTGTCTACGATGGTAGTGAAAATAGTCTTTTTCTCTATTTCTTCCGTTACCAAACGCAATTCTTCTCTGAATTCCGCCACTATCATTCTAGCAGTCTCCACCACAAAATCTCTTTTATACCTGGAAATTAACTGCTGTATCTCTTCCTGAATAAGTATTTCATCTATAGACGGAATTTTTTTAAGGTTTATCATCCAGATCCTCCTTAATTAACGATTGGGGATGTTTGATAATATATCAACTACAATTTCCTTAACAGCTTTTGCTACTAATACTACCAGTATAATTATACCCAGTAAACCAAACAAAGGGTACACCTTGCTTACCAGCGCTGAAAAACTCTGCAGAGAGATGGGTAAGGCCAGGACCAGAGTTATACATAAGCTCAATCCATAGCTTATGCTGGTAAAACCGGAAAATCGCTGCGCAAAGCCATAGGCATTAGCTATAGCAGTGGTAAGGATACCTACCCATAATACTAAAGTATAAATAACTTTGGTTCCGGGGGAAATGATTCCTGCGACATATAACATGGGTACCTGGTAATGCATGATCACTGGCAAAAATTTACATAGAGCCAGGTAATTGAACAGGATCAGCACTCCTAATAGGCATCCACCCCAAACTGCCCCCCAGATTCCATCCTTACGGGTTCCAATCGATTGGTATTCAGTCAGAACCACCATGGCCAGCGCAAAATTGTATGCTACGTACAGAATGGAAGATAGGAGCCACCTATTCTCTTCCCCCGAAGACAAATATCCCGTATATGCTTCGACCTGACCGCCATCTACAACCAGCGCAGCATAACCTGTTATAATGAGCAGCAATACCAATTTCGCCGGCACCAGCAAGTTATAAGATTTTATTAGACCCTTTTTTCCTGTATATAAGAATACGGCTACCAGGACAGTGGCCAGTAAGATACCTAGTTCTTTGGGCTGATATAAATGTTCATAAAAGACTGCTCCACTAGCCGATAGCATCATACTGAGTCCAAGAAAGAGAAATACTGCCATGAGTAGATCAATGATTTTTGAAAATTTATCGCCCATCAATTCATGCAGCATATCCTGATAACTGCCGGTCTGATGTCGATGGGCCATATACATTAATAGGCCTCCACACAAGGCAAACAGGAGCATGGCCAGGAAGCAGCCTTTAACTCCATGCATGCCGTAGGTTACAAAAAACTGTACTATCTCCTGCCCTGATGCAAAACCAGCTCCCACAACTGCTCCTAGATACCCCATTACCAGGCTCAGTCTGCTTTTAATACTATTCATCTCCTGATCTTTAGAGCATATACTTCATAAATACGCTTCTGAATCTGAAAATACTGCATAAAAATATTACCAGAAGTTAATGCTAACTTATACGATCATAAGTTGGAATTGGGGGTGAGTATTTGTCAGTCGACGCCACAGTTTCTTCCATTTTTTGCCAGCACCATTCTAATCCAGCCTGTGTTACCGGATTATCGTCTGCTGTTTGGGCTCTGGTTCAGGAGCTGAATAGGGGTTTAAAAAGGGATGTAGTATACCTATGTATAGGCACTGACCGGGCTACGGGTGACTGTCTTGGCCCTCTGGTTGGGAACCGGCTGCGTACTCTTCTGCCTTCGGCTCATATATTTGGATGCCTGGAAGAACCGCTTCATGCTGTTAATCTAGAAGCCACAATGCACCATATCAACCAGACTTACGCCGATCCTCTCATTATTGCCGTAGACGCGGGCCTGGGCGCTAGCGAAAAGGTTGGTTTTTTAAGCATTAAACGCGGCTCTTTAGCTCCGGGATTAGCTTTAAAGAAACAACTGCCCCGGGTAGGAGATTTTCATATCGTAGGTACCGTAAATGTCTCAGGTTTTTGTGAGCATCTAGTATTACAAAACACTCGTTTATTTGTAGTATACAAAATGGCGGAGGCCGTAGCCAGAGCCTTGTTTCTAGCCCATCACCGTTACATCTCTTCCATTTCTGGCTCGACCTTCAAGGTTTTTCCCCAGAAGGAATCGCAATCTTCCCCGGGTTAACAACTATTGGACCTGGCGCTGATCAAAATATATGCATTTATAATTACTAAACCTGGTTAAATACAAAGAAGCCCCCGAGCGGGCTTCTGAACTGCTCCCTGTAAAGTATACAAGGGATAAAACCTTTTCCGGTCAATGACGGAGTCCAGCTGGTTATGCAGCATTTTCCAGCAGCTGACAGTAGGTCATCAGAGGATGTTTGTTCTTTAATTAGTGGTTTTGTATGCATGGTGTTTTACTTGTTTTTACCGGGTTTTGATTTTGCCGATTCAGGCTCGCCTCCTGGTTTAGCGCCGGGCATTTGGGTATTGCCTTGGATCATCCCACCTTCTTCTATCGTAATAATTCGAGCAGATATATCCCCCAGCATCACCCCGGTACTAGTTATGTCCAATCTTTCAGCTACGGTAACCGTTCCTTCTACATGTCCTGCCAGAATCATGTTAGCGGCCTGCACATCACCTTTGATGGTACCCTTTTCTCCCAGCAGAAGGCTGCCTTTAACAAACATCCTGCCTTCCAAGCTCCCATCGACTCGTATGGACCCTTGCGAAGATAACTCTCCTTTCAGAACTACCCCTGGAGATATCAAACTTTCTATCTCGTTATAATTTGTTTCCCTTTTTCTCACTTTCCTTCACTCCCGCAGTAAATAGTTTGTTTTTATTCAGGCAAAAAGAGCATTGGGTCCAGGGCAGTATCATCTTTATATATCGTAAAGTGCAGATGAGGGCCAGTACTTCTGCCGCTGCTCCCTAATACCGCTATAATATCTCCTTTTTTTACCTGCTGGCCTTCCTTTACCAGAAGCCGATAATTATGCCCATACATGGTCTTAAATCCATATCCATGGTCTATAGTTACTGTTCGCCCGTAAGCCTGAACCCACCCTGCTTGGGTTACTGTGCCATCCGCTGCAGCAACAATATCACAACCCACATTATTCGCTATATCTATCCCATTATGAAAAGATTCGCTTCGTCCTCCGAAAGGTGACGCCCTCCATCCATAGCATGATGTGATTTCGCCGTTAACCGGCCATTGATTTGGAATGCTCCTGAAGTACTCCAGGTCATTGCTTACTCTGGCCAGCAGTTCATCTACTTCCTTCTCCTGCCTATCCAACTCCGTCTTCATCCATTGAGCTTTGGAAAGTTCGTTCATATTATCCCGGCCGGCGTACACCAGATCCTGTCCACCTTGACCGCCTCGTGATGGAGTTGTTTTCGTGTTGCTGTCCGTGCTGATACCCATCATTTCTTTCAACCTGGCCTGCTTCTCCTCTATCAGTAACCGCTGCTCTTCGATTCTTTCCAGCTCGTTGCCAAGATCGCGAATAGTGGCGGTTTTCTTTG
>LNQE01000459.1_pt1:0-7500 | contig 14673 bp, 12 predicted proteins | sample 603111 | NCBI WGS metagenome assembly LNQE01 (sample SAMN04260313, study PRJNA301899) | hydrocarbon metagenome | isolation source: hydrocarbon-contaminated ditch | place: Germany: Bremen | collected 1998
AGTTTAATACACCCAAAACAGTTTCTATATAACAAATAAAGAAATAATTGATGAAAGTAATAGAGCATTTAGATAAAGCAAAAAATACAGTTATAAGTTTTGAAATCATTCCTCCCAAAAGAGGTGGTGATATAAAAACACTTTTGGCGGTTCTTGATGAAATAATAAAATACAACCCGCCTTTTATTGACATTACTAGTCACGCCGCCGAAGTGATTTATGAAGAAACTCCTAACGGCGGATATAAAATGAAAGTTAAAAGAAAACGTCCCGGCACTTTAGGTATCTGTGCGTTAATTCAAAACAAGTATAATGTGGATGCTGTACCTCATGTTATTTGTCATGGATTTACACGTGAAGAAACTGAAGACTTCTTAATTGAACTTCATTATCTAGGAATTGATAATGTGCTTGCAATTAGAGGTGATGATAACGGTTATCATAAACCGATTAAATTTGGTAGAAGCGTAAATCACTATGCTGTTGATCTTGTTAAACAGATAGTTGATGTAAATAAAGGAAAATATATAGAAGATACTTTACTTGATGCCAAGCCGATGAATTTCTGTGTTGGTGTTGGTGGTTATCCTGAAAAACATTTCGAAGCACCAAACCTTGCGGTCGACATCAAGTACACAAAAGAGAAAGTTAATGCCGGGGCTGAGTATATAGTAACTCAAATGTTCTACGACAACAAAAATTATTTCAATTATATTGAGAAATGTAAAGATGCCGGTATCACTGTTCCGATAATACCGGGATTAAAAATCGTTACATCAAAAAAGCAGCTTCAATCGGTTCCAAAACATTTCTACATTGATTTACCGGATGCGTTAACCGAAGAAATTGAAAAGGCAAAACCTGAGCATGTTGTTGAGATAGGAGTTGAATGGACCGCAAAACAAGTTGAAGGTTTGTTAAATAACAATGTACCTGCTATTCACTTCTACATTATGCAAGATCCTAAACCGATTAATATGTTAATGAATAAACTAAAGTTATGATATGGTAAAACGAAAATTAAAAATTCCGCGGGGTAAACGGTTAACTTGGGGTATTGCAGGTTGTGGTTACTTTACGGAGAATACTTTTCTCCCAACATTTCAGTTATTAAAGAAAAGTAAAACTCAGGCGATTTACAGTTCTTCCGATGAACGCGCACGAAAATTAGGGGCTAAATTTGGTATCAGTAAATCTTTTTCCAACTTCGATGAATTTTTAAAAGAAGATTTTAGGGTGCTTTACATAGGAAGTGTAAACTATCATCATTATGAGCAGGTAATCAAAGCTGCTAAAGCAGGCAAACATATACTCTGTGAAAAACCAATGGCTTTAAATGTTCATGAAGCCGAAGAAATGATTAGAGTCTGCAAAGAAAATAATGTCCACCTATCTATTAATTATGTTCATCGTTTTCATCCGCTTGTTGTTAAAGCAAAAGAGTTAATTGAAAAACAGATGATAGGAAAAATTGTATCTATTTCCGCTTCTTTTAATGAGGATATTCCTCCAAGTGATAATTTCCGTTTCAAGAAAAAATTAAGCGGCGGTGGTGCACTTAGAGATGTTGGTACTCATATGATTGACCTGTTAAGATATTTCGGCGGAGAAATAGATGAAGTAAAAGGTTTCCTGGATAATATTATTTACAAAAGTGAGGTTGAAGATTTTGCAGCCGCAGTTGTAAAATTTAATAAAAGCGGTTATGGGCATTTCAATGTTTCATTCAACACAAAAAGATTTTTTAACCGTATTGAAATTCTTGGTTACAAGGGAGCAATAAGTATCGAGAATGTTATCGGCAACAAACCATCTTTAAGTAAGCTGACTATCGATCTTCACGGTGAAACAAAAAAGGCTTTTAGAAAAAGAGCAAATAAATTGTTGTTTAGATTGCGCGATTTTCAATCGGCAATTTTTATGAATGAACCGCCGACTATAACGGGTGAAGATGGACTTATAAACTTGAAGCTGATGGAAGAGTTGGAAAAACAATGTCAATAAGAAGCGAACTAGTTAGGTTTTGTCATAAAGTTTACGAGAAAGGTTTTGTTGCAGCCTACGATGGAAATCTTTCTGTAAGATTAGATTCTGAGAAAATACTGATTACTCCTTCAGGAGTTTGCAAAGGAGATGTTAAAGAAGAAGATCTCGTCGAAATTGATTATGATGGGAATGTTCTCGGCGGTTTTGGTAAAGCATCAACCGAAAGTAAAATTCATCTTTTGGCTTACAAAAATAGAAAAGAAATAAATGCAGTTGTTCATTGCCATCCAATCCATGCAACCGCATTTGCTGCTTTGGGTGAAGGATTTACACAACCAATTTTCCCGGAAGTAATTTTGTCTTTGGGAAAAGTTCCGTTATGCAAATATGCGACTCCGTCAACTGATCAATTACCCGATTCAATGAAACCGCACATCGATTATGCTTGGGCTTTACTTCTTGAAAATCACGGTGCCGTTACATTTGGTAAAAATATTAAAGGAGCATATTTCCGAATGGAAAAACTTGAACATGCCGCTCAGATATTATTTGCAGCTCGTTCGATTGGCAGAGAAAAAACTATTCCTTTACTTAAACTCAAAGAGTTATATGATATTGCTGAATCAGCTTACGGAATTAAGATCGATAAAAAATCTCGAATGGATTTCTAAAAATTTATGTTAAACAAAAAATTAAAAATTGCTTTACTTGTCGGTGGTTCTTCTCCCGAAAGGGAAGTATCAAAAGAATCAAGCAAGTCTATTGCCGAAGCAATTAAGAATCTTGGACACGAATTAGTCTTAATTGATCCTGCATACGGCATAAATCAACCAATAGAAGAAGAAAAATTTTTTGCTAAGGAAAATTATTCTGAAGTAAAAACTGAAAATTATGTACTTGCATTAAATTCTCCCTTGCTCAATAATGTTGATTTGGTATTTCTTGGTTTACACGGAAAGTATGGTGAAGATGGAACAGTACAATCATTATTAGAACTTCGCGGACTGAAATATACCGGCTCAAAAATTTTGTCAAGTGTTATGGCAATGGATAAATCCATGTCAAAAATTATGTTTCAACATTTTGATGTTGCCACGCCAAATTGGTTCGTAGTTAATTGTAATGAACACAACTATAATTTAATTAAAGAAAAAATCAAAAAATTTTTTGGATTCCCCTGTGTAATAAAACCAAACGATCAAGGATCAACGGTTGGACTTACAATTTGCAGAGGAGAAAGTGAAGTTGAGGAATCTGTTAAACTTGCTCTCAATTTTTCTAATAAAGCGTTAGTCGAAGAATATATCCCGGGGAGAGAAGTTACCGTCGGTATTATTGGGCAGCAACCATTACCGGTTCTTGAAATTGTTCCAAAGCATGGATTGTACGATTACGAATGCAAATATACCGATGGAATGAGTGATTATATTGTTCCGGCTGAAATACCCGATAAAACAGCACAACATTTACAACAACAAGCATTGCTTGCCTTTAACTCTGTCGAGTGTTCAAATTATGCAAGAGTTGATTTCAGACTTACTAACGATAATAAGAATTACTGTCTTGAAGTAAACACACTGCCCGGTATGACTAGCCATAGTCTAATTCCCAAAATGGCTAAAGCAATAGGAGTTTCATTTGACGAGTTGATTGATAAAATTATTAACTATGAAATAAATGACAAAGGTTAAGACTAATCTAAAATCAAAGCTGTTGGGAATAATTTATCTTTTTTCTGTTCTAATAATTCTATTCTTTTTATTTATTAATGAAAAAGGAATACTGAAATATTTAGAAGTAAAAGGCAGAGTTGAAAGCCTTGATAACGAAATAAAAAAATCCGAACAAAGAATAAATAAAATTGAAGCAGAATTGGATTCGCTAAAAACAGAACGTTTTAAACTAGAAAAAACAGCAAGAGAAAAATACAATATGAAACGTCCACTTGAAAAAGGGTTGGATGTAAAAATTAAAAACGATGGCACTCAACAATAAAATAAATCCTCAAGCCCCATTAGCAGATAGAATTAGACCGCAGAATTTAGATCAATTTTTTGGACAGGAACATTTAGTTGGTGAAGGTAAACCAATCCGGAAAATGATTGAGAACGACTCTATATCTTCATTCATCTTATGGGGACCTCCCGGAACAGGTAAAACTACGCTTGCGAAAATAATTGCACTTTCCACACAATCGGATTTCTTTCAGTTGAATGCTGTTTCGTCCGGAGTTAAAGACGTAAGAAGAATTATTGATACAGCAAGAGAAAATTTGTTGTACAATAAAAGAACAATTTTATTCATTGATGAAATTCATCGTTTTAATAAAGCACAACAGGATGCACTATTGTCATCGGTTGAATCGGGTGAACTTATTTTAATTGGTGCAACAACAGAAAATCCCTCATTTGAAGTAATACCTGCACTTCGGTCTAGAACAAGAACCTATATTTTGAATGAACTTACTCTTATTGATTTAACAAATATTCTAAATTTCGCACTACTAAACGATGAACTTATTAAGCAAAAAAATATTATATCGATTGATAAAGAATATCTGATTTACATTTCGGGTGGAGATGCTCGAACTCTTCTAAACATTCTAGAGCTAGCAGTAACAAATTCTAATAATGACGAAATCAACCTCAACAAAGAAGTAATTGAAAATATCATTCAACAAAAAAATATTATCTATGATAAAGCCGGCGAGGAGCATTATAATGTTATTTCTGCTTTCATAAAAAGTTTGCGCGGAAGCGACCCTGATGCAGCAGTGTATTGGATGGCTAGAATGATTGAAGGGGGAGAAGACCCGCTGTTCATTGCAAGAAGAATGATAATCTTTGCATCTGAGGATATCGGTAATGCATCTCCAAATGCTCTCGTACTTGCAGAAGCAGCTTTTAGTGCAATAGATAAAATAGGTATGCCGGAAGGAAGAATTATTCTTGCTCAATGTGCAACATATCTAGCTTCATCACCTAAAAGTAATGCTTCATATCTTGCAATAGACAAAGCATTAAATGAAGTAAGAAATGAAAAACTTTATCCCGTTCCTCTTCATTTAAGAAATGCCCCTACTAATTTTATGAAAACAATCGGCTACTCAAAAGGTTATAAATATCCTCATGATTTCAATAATCACTTCGTACCGGAAGATTATTTGCCAAAAGAACTCTCAGATAAACAATACTACTTACCGTCCGAAATGGGAAAAGAAAAGGGGATTAAAGAGTTCTTAAAATTTCTTTGGAAGGATAGAAAGAAATACTAATTACATTTTTATGAATTGTTTACCGGGAAGTTGTTTAACCAATCCTTTAAATTCCAGCGAAAGTAAATTTACTAAACAATCTGAAGTAGATGAATTAAGCTTTTCTGATAAGATATCAATTTGAATCGGCTCGCTGTTTAATACATCAAGAATTTTTTGTTCAAACATGTTCAAATCAGCAACTTGTTTCGGAATATTCTTTCCTTCAATCGGTTTTACTTTTAAATTTAATTCAACAAGAACATCCTCTGCATTTTTAATTAGTTTGGCAGTCCCTCGTTGAATAAGAATATTAGTCCCTTCACTTTGTGGACTTTCTAAATTGCCTGGAACAGCAAAAACTTCTCTGTTCTGATCCAAAGCATACTCGGCAGTTTGCATTGCCCCGCCGTTAATGTTTGTTTCAATAATAATTGAACCGAGCGATAAACCTGAAATGATTCTATTTCTTCTCGGAAAATTCTGAGCATCTGGTTTTGATCCCAATGGAAACTCACTAACAACAATACCATTTTCGGAAATTGCTTTTGCCAAATCTTTATTCTCAGGTGGATATATTCTATCCAAACCTGAGCCAATCACAGCTATTGTTTTGCCCCCACTTTGCAATGCTTTTCTATGAGCAATTGAATCGATACCACGAGCCAAGCCACTTACAATACAAATATTATTTGCAGCTAAATCCGATGTGATTTTTTCGGCAATCCTTTTACCGTAAGTTGTTGGTCGTCTTGTACCAACAACAGCTAAGTTATTTTCTTTCAGCGTGGAAATTTCACCCCACACATATAGTAAGATTGGAGGGAAATAAATATTGCGTAAAATTTTCGGATACTCTTCATCAAAGTAAGTTATAATTGCAAAGTTTTTCTTATCAAGCTCTTCTAATTCTTTTGCAAATGTTTCTTCATATAAAGAAAAAGTTTTTGCAGTTGATTGAATGCGCTTTGCAATCTTATCATTAATTAAATCAATATGACAAAGTTTTTGGTAGGAAGTTTCTAAAACATTAGACGGAGAACCGCATTTTGAAATAAGGTTTAAAATTTTTGAAGGACCGAGTCCACTAATCGTAGAAAGCAAACTTAATGCAATGAGATTTTTTTGATCCAATGTAATTATAAAAGTTATTGTTGAAGATTTTCGACCACGTCAATATCATCTACAATAGCAATAATCATCGTATTAACGGGGGCTTTATTGTGCCCCAAAATTTGTTGAACTGCGTCTCCCTCGCGGGCAACCAAAACAATATCACCAATCCCTGCATCAATTAAATCAAGCGCAATGTGTTCCTGAGTTCCGATAAAATTTCCATCAATATCAATTGCTTGTACAATTAAAAGTTTGTGTCCTCTTAAGTGTTCATTCTTTTGAGTGGAAACCAGATTATCCTTAATTTTTGCCAGGAACATTCTCGTCAGTTCCTTTTTTCTTTTTCTTATATAGGATTGAAAGCGGGAAAATAATCAAATAAGCAATTAGCAAAACTAACGGAGAAAATGATAACGAAACAGGGTTATCCCATGGACCAAAACTCATCAAATAAAAACCAATTACTAAAACCAGAATGCCGGAAGCTAATAAAATATAATTGATGCTATCCCAGTAATTCTTGAATGGGGATTCTTTTTGTAACTTTTTTGAACGCGATTGTTTTCGAACTTGTTTTGCCATAAAATATCCCTGTTAAAATTAAAAGCCCAGTGTTGGGGGGAGACACTGGGCTGGAACACAAACTCAAAGATCAAAATCTTTGAAAGCTTGTTGCCTAAATATAAATCTACTGTTATAGTTTGTCAAGAATATTATTCTTTTTGCATTTGATAAACTATTTTACGGATTGTGTCAAACTGAAGATAGGGATAATCCTCCCTTAATCTGTCAATTGCATCACTTGCGCTTATTTTATTATCTCGTAGAGCTTTAAATTTCTTTCGGATTTGGTAATCACGAACAGATTTTTCGTTAATTAAACCCCTGCTGTCGAGAAGTTCGTAAATTTCATCGCTGATTAAATCAGCCAAAGGATTATGAGATGCGTGATTAGGGCTTTTCATAGGTACCCCCTTTTTGTTAATGAATACATGCTTAAATCATAGTATCAAGTAACTATCCGAGCCTCCCTATTAATTAACTGCACTTTATACTTTTAGAAGAAAAAAATAGTTCCAAATAAATACCTAATTCATAATAATATAATTGAATTATAGAATTTGTAAAATATGCGAAAGACAAAC
>LNQE01000459.1_pt1:10000-14673 | contig 14673 bp, 12 predicted proteins | sample 603111 | NCBI WGS metagenome assembly LNQE01 (sample SAMN04260313, study PRJNA301899) | hydrocarbon metagenome | isolation source: hydrocarbon-contaminated ditch | place: Germany: Bremen | collected 1998
ACTGAATTCATAGGTTGAGAGAGGCCAACCCGGGGAACTGAAACATCTAAGTACCCGGAGGAAGAGAAAACAACCGTGATTTCCTGAGTAGTGGCGAGCGAAAGGGAATTAGCCTAAACCGTTTAACATGTTAAAGGACGCAACCTTTGTGTTAACGGGGTAGTGGGATGTATTCTGACCTATTTGCGGTAGGGTCGGGAAGTAAAAAATTAAATTGTTAGCTGAATTTTCTGGAAAGTTAAACCATAGAAGGTGATAGTCCCGTAAGCGAAAACAATTTAACTTCCTCGAATACACACCCAAGTACCACGAAATAAGTGGAAGTTTGTGGGAATCTGCCAGAACCATCTGGTAAGGCTAAATACTACTTTGTGACCGATAGTGAATAAGTACCGTGAGGGAAAGGTGAAAAGCACTCCTAACAGGAGAGTGAAATAGTACCTGAAACCGTATGCTTACAAGCAGTTGGAGTCCGTCATCTGACGGATGACAGCGTGCCTTTTGGATAATGAGCCAACGAGTTACTCCTATGCTGCAAGGTTAATTCCTTAAGGGAAGAAGCCGTAGCGAAAGCGAGTCTGAAATGGGCGTTTTAGTAGCATGGGGTAGACGCGAAACCGAGTGATCTATCCTTGGCCAGGATGAAGTCCCGGTAACACGGGATGGAGGTCCGAACCAGTGTGGGTTGAAAACCGCTTGGATGAGCTGAGGATAGGGGTGAAAGGCCAACCAAACTCGGAAATAGCTCGTACTCCTCGAAATAGCTTTAGGGCTAGCCTCGAGCATAGTGTACTGGAGGTAGAGCACTGATTGGGCTAGGGCCCTCACAAGGGTACCAAACCTAGACAAACTCCGAATTCCAGATACATGTTTCTCGGGAGTCAGGCAGTGGGGGATAAGCTTCATTGCCAAGAGGGGAACAACCCAGACCACCAGCTAAGGTCCCCAAATAGTAGTTAACAGAGAAAGGATGTTGAGTTGCTTAGACAACTAGGATGTTGGCTTAGAAGCAGCCATTCATTTAAAGAGTGCGTAATAGCTCACTAGTCAAGCGACTCGGCGTCGACAATTGGCGGGACTTAAACTACTTACCGAAGCTGTGGATCCATTATGAGATGGTAGAGGAGCATTCTATCTGCATTGAAGGTGTACCGCGAGGTATGCTGGAGCGTATAGAAAAGCAAATGTTGGCATAAGTAACGATAAAACCGATGAAAAATCGGTTCGCCGAAAGTCTAAGGTTTCCTGAGCAATGTTAATCAACTCAGGGTTAGTCGGACCCTAAGCCGAGGCTGAAAGGCGTAGGCGATGGAAAACGGGTTAATATTCCCGTACCTGGTAAAATTTGTTCGACCATAAGGAGGGACGCAGGAGTGAAGGTCAGCCACCTGACGGATTAGGTGGTCTAAGCAAGTAGGTTTAGAGAGTAGGCAAATCCGCTCTCTTTTAAGACCGAGATGCGAACGGGAGTCCTTTGGACACAAACTGATCGTAATCATACTGCCAAGAAAAGCTTCGTATGGGAGAATTTTATCAGACCGTACCGCAAACCGACACAGGTAGACGGGATGAGTATTCTAAGGCGCTCGAGTGAGCCGTGGCTAAGGAACTCGGCAAATTAACCCCGTAACTTCGGGAGAAGGGGTGCCCTTATTAGGTGAAGATTTTACTTTCTGAGCCGAACAGGGCCGCAGTGAAAAGGCCCAGGCGACTGTTTAACAAAAACACATGTCTCTGCGAAGTCAATCAAGACGAAGTATAGGGACTGACACCTGCCCGGTGCTGGAAGGTTAAGGGGAGAGGTTAGTATCGACTTGTCGGTACGAAGCTTTGAACCGAAGCCCCAGTAAACGGCGGCCGTAACTATAACGGTCCTAAGGTAGCGAAATTCCTTGTCGGGTAAGTTCCGACCTGCACGAATGGTGTAACGATCTGGGCACTGTCTCAGCCACGGGCTCGGTGAAATTGTGGTACCGGTGAAGACGCCGGTTACCCGCATATGGACGGAAAGACCCCGTGAACCTTTACTGCACCCTAGCATTGGGTTCGGGTAAATCATGTGTAGCATAGGTGGGAGACTTTGAAGCCGGGGCGCTAGCTTCGGTGGAGTCAACGGTGAAATACCACCCTTGGTTTATTTGGATTCTAACCGCGGTCCTTGAATCAGGATCCGGAACAGTGTTAGGCGGGTAGTTTGACTGGGGCGGTCGCCTCCCAAATTGTAACGGAGGCTCTCAATGGTTCCCTCAGCATGGTTGGTAATCATGCGCAGAGTGTAAAGGCATAAGGGAGCTTGACTGCGAGACATACAGGTCAAGCAGGTGCGAAAGCAGGACTTAGTGATCCGGCGGTAGCGAGTGGAAGTGCCGTCGCTCAAAGGATAAAAGGTACTCCGGGGATAACAGGCTGATCTTGCCCAAGAGTTCATATCGACGGCAAGGTTTGGCACCTCGATGTCGGCTCATCGCATCCTGGGGCTGGAGAAGGTCCCAAGGGTTTGGCTGTTCGCCAATTAAAGCGGTACGTGAGCTGGGTTCAGAACGTCGTGAGACAGTTCGGTCCCTATCCTATGCGGGCGAAGGATACTTGAGGAGAGTCGTTCCTAGTACGAGAGGACCGGAATGAACGAACCTATAGTGTACCAATTGTCGCGCCAGCGGCATCGTTGGGTAGCTATGTTCGGTCGTGATAAGCGCTGAAAGCATCTAAGCACGAAGCACACTTCAAGATTAGGTATCCCACCGTCATTAGACGGTCTAAAGACTCCTTGGAGATGACAAGGTTGATAGGCTACAGGTGTAAGTACAGTAATGTATTTAGCCGAGTAGTACTAATAAGTCGTGAGACTTAACCATTAAAATTTCTAATACGCCTAATAACAGGCTTGCTCTTCCTTAATTTCATATTGATGACAAAAAATTTAACTGACTTTTTTTGATTGAGTCAGATTTAAGTTTTCTGGTAGCTATAGCAAGGGTGTAACACCTCTTCCCATTCCGAACAGAGAAGTTAAGCCCCTTAGCGCCGATGGTACTGCATGGGCAACTGTGTGGGAGAGTAGGTCGCTGCCAGGATTTTATTTTTAGCCCGTCAATTGACGGGCTTTTTTATTTTAAAACTTTGCTTAAATGAGATTCAATAACGCTGCAAGTTGCTAATACACCTCTAATTTTTCTTTTGCCGATTCTCTTAGTATTACATAAAATCCAATGGTAAAAAAAGTATATTTTACCATACTAACGATACCATGAATCGATAATGAGAACATCTGTGCAACATTTTCTATTCCATATCCAATCATATTATTCAGGGATGCTATCAGTATTCCGAATACGAAATAATAAAAACCAAGTTCATATTTTTTTGTAATGCGAATTTGAGGGATTGATAACATTCCTAGCATAGTTATCAGTAATGATTCTACAATAACAGCTTCAGCTGGTAATGCATGCTTTGTTCCCCAATTAGAATGTATAACGTAGATTATTATTACAAAGACAAGTGGTAATGAAAATCGAAAAAATTTAGATATGGATTGGAGAGACAACAGAAAGTAACTTAAAATTGCGATCTCGAAATAAGCAAAGTAGATTATTAGAAATAAATTGTGTCGAGCATTAAAGGCATAATAGGTCATCGTAGCTAGAAAAAATAGCAAAACAATTAGATAAAGGCAGAAAATTTCAATTTTTCTATTAAATCCTATACCACACTTGATAAGGTAAATAATCATTGAAATTATGGGAAATATTATAAAAAATGTTCCGCCGTAAACCAAAATAGTCGTTAAGTTCATAATGATTTTCCTTAAAACTCCTTACTCCTCGCACATAGGACAACACGGAGGACATGCTGGACTCCATTCCCCAACATTAGTTCCGTTTGACAAACTTATTGTACTATCTCTTTGTTCGATATATGTATCATCTTCTGCTCCTAAAGCGAGTAATTCTTTCACAACATCCGAACCAAATACAAAATAAACATCGTTGTTTTTTACATCAAATTGCTTAAAGAGAGGTGAACGGTTGTTCCCAAGTATATTGACCTTATCTTTGACATATCGGAACATGACATAATCATTTTTCTGAACATATGATTCCAATACTTTTGAACTAAATCGAATTTTACTTTTTACAGGTCCAAAAATTTCATCTGCTTCGGCTTTAGTGATTATTTTACCTTGAGCAAAACTCGATATTGATAAAACAATAAAAAATACTACGATTGGAACTATTTTTTTCATGGAGCCCCCTTGTTCATTTTGAACATTTGGTTAATTAATGTATGACTTAATTTAGGATTTTTATCTAACCTCCCTGCCACCAAGCTGATCAATTATAGCTTTGGTCAATGGGTTATTGGAACCGAATTCCTCTTTATTTTCTTTGACAATATGGTTGTTGGAAGGAAAAATAAAATTTAGATCTATCTTCTTACCAAAAAATTCTTTTAGGCGTAAATCCAATTTATCTTTTGCACTGTTAAGATGCTCTATATCCTCTTGGTTGTTAATTACAATCTCTAGTTTTGATTCATTTATACTTGCCGGTGATGAATTATGTAGGAGGGGACCGAAGGTAAAATCCATTTCAACAAATTTTACAAACTCGGACCATTGTGAAACAACCGAATTGAGATCAGTATTTAAAGAAATTTGAGGGACTTCAAAC
>LNQE01001255.1_pt1 | contig 14672 bp, 10 predicted proteins | sample 603111 | NCBI WGS metagenome assembly LNQE01 (sample SAMN04260313, study PRJNA301899) | hydrocarbon metagenome | isolation source: hydrocarbon-contaminated ditch | place: Germany: Bremen | collected 1998
GTACCGATACACACTGTCCTGTTTTCGCAGACTATCCCAGAGACAGTGGACCGTTGTGGCCATCCCAACGGGGGAGGGGACCGGGGAGGGGGAGACCCCCACCCCCATTGGGATGCCTCTCTCGGCCCACTATACAGGGAGACCAGGGAGATACTGGCCATGATGCTCCAGAAAACTCACGGATTTTCAATCGATCGCGCCTGTAACCGGAAAACGGCTTCATGGGGGTTTTGGGATGACCCCGTGCTTCTCAGCGGCTTCCTGAGGTTTGCAAAAAAGATGTCGTCCGGGCATCATGCGCCAATCTCAAACGGAAATTCCTTTGATTCGCCGAGCGGCCACCCCGTGACCTTTCGAGTCTTGTCATCCACATTGTCTGCGGTGGCGATCTTAAACTGGATGGTATGTCGTCCGGGAGTCCTCTGTGCAGGCGGATATTCGAACCAGTTTGCCAGCTCCTTCCCCTCGTTCTCCTTCGTAATAGTCGTGGTGTAGTACTTGTGCAGCTCCTTGTCAATGAAGAGGCCAACAACCAGCCTCAGAGCAGGCGTATTTTCCGGGCGGAACCCCTTGATTCCATAGAACACCTTCTTCAGGTCGTCCTTCGATATCGCATCGAGCGTCTTTCGCTTCGATGCATCAACTCCACCTATCCACAATCCTGTTATCTCAGCTCTGGCAGGCATATGCACCCCCCAAGCATACCCGAACATAGAGCAAAGGGTATAAGAACCATTCGGTTCGAGACCGGCCCGATGCCATCGGGTATGCGGCCCTCCCCTGCTGCGGCATATTCTCTTCACCCGCTTATCCGGCCGGATTCGACTCATCCGACGGCATCCACTGGGTGCGGCGCGGAATCCAGCGGGGGACGTGCTGCCTGTAGAGCTCGTACTCTTCGCCGAACCGCTCTTCGAGCTCGGGTTCCTCGAACCGGGGTATGTAGAAGAGGTTGCCGGCGATGAAGACGGCCGCCCAGAGCGCAACCGGGATCGATCCAAATAGCAGCGCTTCGCCTGAAAGGATCGCAAACACGCCAGAGTGCATCGGGTTGCGGACGTAGCGGTACGGCCCCTGGACAACGAGCCGCCCGGGCGGATCCCAGGGTGCAAGCGTCCCCTTTCCGGTAGTGGCAAAGAGGCGCACGGTGACGTACAGCAGATAGCACCCGGCCGCTATCAGGAGCAAACCTGCCATTAGGAGCAGCAGATCGAGCGGGAATTGCGCCCCCCAGAATGGGTGCAGGGTACCGGTCAGCCAGAGGAGTGCCGCGGGTATTGCGAGGATCGCAGCAAACGGGAGGAACAACGCACGCAGATGGCTGAGGCGATCGGGTTTTGGCATGGGATCAAGTCTCCTTAATGGTCTCTCCTCTGACCATATCCCCGTTCATGGTATTTGTGCCTGAGCAGAGATGCCCGACCCGCGAGTGGATTGTACAGCAGGGGTCAATGCACGTGGCGGATGGAGCCGCAACCTATCCGGAGCGCAACCGACGAAGATCGATGCACCGGATAGGAGGCAGGCAGCGGTTGCCGCATCTTTCACCCCCGGTGCACCGGTATCCTCCTCATATGCGGACATTAATCGTCTGGTGCAACTCACGACTCATCTGTAGCGGCCCATCCGCAAACTCTTCCAGATCGGCAGTCATTAAGAACTGGATCATCGCAGGGTTCACTCTCTTTGCCAATTGCTCCATCGCCCTGATCAATGCCGCCAATGGCCCTCCGATGAGATCTTTCATCGGAAGACCGTCGAACGGCGAAGCCTGATCGATGGATGGCGATGCAGCGGGGGCAGGTGTTACCCCGGCGCACGGACATACAGGGCTGCCGATCACCGCAAACAGACACCCGGCTGCCACGAGGCTCTCCCATACCTCCATTCCCTGTCACTCCTGTAATATACTTGATTAGAAGCGTTCCTGGGTATATAGACTCACCGTTTATTCATTCCTGGGTTCTGCCCCATCGATTTTTAAAAAAGAATGAATGTCAGAACGGTCAGTCAACCTCTGGTTCAGGAAACCGCACCATCCCAGGGATCGCGACTATGGCAGACTTCTGAGAACCACGCCGCTTTGAGAGGGAGGCTATCTCCATGTACCTGACTGCAGGTGCGCTTCCAAAATCGGTTCTGCATTCAAACCGCCATGTCTTGGCGAGCGACACAAGCAGAACCATGAAGATCTAGAAATTCTATATGGGCATCCCGGATACTGTTGCTCACCGGCTTTCCCTGGAAAGTGAACCGCGGGCACAATCGGCATGGGAGATGAGGACAGGGGAAGGGATCTTCCCCCCCGCATGCCGCCTCCCCCGCGAGGATTGCCGGTGTGAAGCCGTTTAGGGAAGAAATATCATTGAGCGGCATTAACCTTCTATTCCAGAAGCCGCCCGAATTTTCATAGGAACTCTCATGCCATAGGAACTCTCATGCACCGGTATCGGTGCAAGCGCAGCCATGAAAATCGAGATCGGGATCCATGTCAGATAGATTTTCAGAGGAACCATAGCATAGAGAAGACTTTATCCCTGAGCATTCAATGCCTTCAGGGAAGAGGAGAAGCGCATGGTGCTCGCGGCGATACTCTACGGGATCGGCATTCTTCTCGGTCTGTTTGTGCTCGAACTCCTGCTGGTAGCGCTCCTCCCCGGCTTCGATCTCCCCCCACAGCCCCTGAAGAGAGCGCCCGGGCCCGCAGAAGAAGCCGCACCGGCACCGGCGTCGAGAGAAGACGTCCGGTTCTTTGTCGGCGAGACGGCCCTATCCGCATGGCTGTACCTGCCGGAGCACGTACCGCCGCCGTATCCCTGCATCGTCATGGGCAACGGGCTGGGCGGTACCAGGGATGCAGGACTCGAGCCGTACGCCGTCCGGTTTCGGGACGCCGGCTTTGCCGTGCTGGCCTTCGATTACCGGTATTTTGGTGCAAGCGAGGGCGAACCCAGGCAGCTGATCTGGATCCCCGCCCAGCTCGAGGACTGGTCCGCCGCTGTAGCCTGTGCCCGGGGGGTTGAGGAGGTCGATCCGGCCCGCGTCGCCCTCTGGGGGACATCGCTTGCCGGAGGGCATGTGATCGTCACCGCGGCGCGCGATCCCGCAATCGCCTGTGTGGCTGCCCAGGTCCCCGGCATGGACGGCCGTGCGTCAGCGCTGGCATCGTTCAGGCGGATGGGAGTCGGCAGATCGGTTCGCATGATCCTGCACGGCCAGCGGGATCTGGTGCGCTCCCGGCTCGGCCTCTCACCCCACAGGATCCCCATCGTCGGAAGACCGGGAGGCATCGCCCTCATACATGCCCCGGAGGCCTTCGATTCGTTTGCAGCACTCGCCCCCGAAGACTACGTGAACGAAGCATGCGCCCGCATCATCATTCGAGGCGATAAATACCGGCCGATCGAGTACGCACGCCACGTGCGATGCCCCGTCCTGCTCCAGATCTGCGACCATGACACCCTCACGCCCATCAGGGCAGCCGAAGAGACAGCCGCCATCCTTGGGGATCTTGCGGAGGTGAAACGCTACCCCCTCGATCACTTTGCCATCTATACGGGCGACGGGTTCGAGCTGGGTGTGCGGGATCAGGTTGCGTTTTTCCGGAGACACCTGTGATCAGAGTGATGCCCGACATTAAGGGGGCTTTCTGCGCTTATCTTGCCTGGTGAGGAGTTGCCGGGATATACTCCGGGGTCGCATGCCGGGTGGCGTTGCGGCGCGAGCGGAGGGGGAGCGGGATCACCGCGCAATATCGATATGCTTCTGCCAGCGAAGAATTATTCGACAATGGTCTTGACGATCCGGAGCAGGACCGGGGTGTTTGCCGGGAATGCGCCGGCTGAAAATATCCCTGCTCCTCGTGACGAATCTGCCGTAAAAGCACCCGCAGAGGCCGAATAGTGGCGCGATCACAACTCTTATTGCACAATGAACAGATGACCTTAATTAAACATACTGCCCCACCCGAAGACCTATGACGGCACAATACAGCACTTCACCAGAGAAACCCCCTCGCAAAGGGGAAGAGAAGACGCACGATGCCTTCTCGGGCCCGGGCCGCATGACCGAATTACATCCACCATACAATCCCTTCGGCGTGAGCGTGCGGAGCGAAAGAAGGCGGAGGAGACTCTCCGGATGAGCGAAGAGCATCTGCGCGAAGTGATCCGCGCCACAGGGGCCGGTTATTACGAACATGCAGCGGATCTATCGTCGGGATGGATCAGCGAACGGTGTGCAGAAATCCTCGGCTTCGCCCCTGAAGAGATGCCGCAGTACCCGGATTTCGCAGGGTGGCTAACCGAACGGATCCACCAGGAAGACCGCCCGGAGGCGACGGGACGCATGGCCGATCTCCTGGCAGGCCGCATCCAGCGCTTCGAGCAGGAATACCGCATCCGCGCAAAGGACGGCTCATGGCGATGGGTGCGCGCTATAACAGCCGCCGTGCAGCGCGATGCGGAGGGGCGCCCGCGCTGCGTGGCCGGCCTGCTCTTCGATATCTCCGGGCGCAAAAAGGCAAATGAGGAGTTCCGGGAAGCAAAAGATCATCTTGAGACCCGGGTAAAGGAACGGATGGCGGAGCCGGAGCAGACCAATCGCAGGCTGTCCGAGGAGATTGCGAGGCGCCGGGAGGCGGAAGAAGCTGTGGAGGCCGAACAACGGCGGTTCTATGATGTCCTTGAGACACTGCCGGCCTACCTGGTGCTGTTGACGCCGGATTATCACGTATCCCATGCCAACCGCTTCTTTCGGGAGCGCTTCGGCGAGTCGGGCGGCCGGCGCTGCTTTGAGTACCTGTTCGGGCGCAGCGAGCCGTGCGAGAACTGCGAGACATATACCGTATTGAAGACCGGGGCCCCCCATGAGTGGGAATGGCTCGGTCCGGACGGCCGCAATTACCACATCTTCGACTATCCCTTCACCGACACGGACGGTTCAACCCTCATCATGGAGATGGGCATCGACATCACCGGGCACAAACAGGTGGAAGAGGCGCTCCGGCTGGCAAATGCATACAACCGGAGCCTGCTCGAGGCGAGCCTGGACCCGCTCGTCACCATCAGCCCCGAAGGAAAGATCACCGACGTGAACGATGCGACCGTGCAGGCCACCGGCTATTCCCGGGAAGACCTGATCGGCACCGACTTTTCGGGATATTTCACCGAACCGGAGCGGGCAAAGGCCGGGTACGAGCGGGTGTTCCGGGACGGTGCGGTGAGGGACTACGAGCTCCGGATCCGCCACAGGAACGGCCGGATCACACCGGTCCTCTACAATGCAACGGTCTTTTTGGACGAGTCCGGAGAAGTTGCGGGCGTCTTTGCCGCAGCACGTGACATAACCGAACGGAAACAGGCAGAGGAAGAATGGTCGCGGCTGGCAGCCATTGTCGACAGTTCAGACGATGCGATCATCGGGAAATCGCTTGACGGTATCATCACAAGCTGGAATTTTGGCGCAGAGAAGTTGTATGGGTATACTGCAAGGGAAGCTGTCGGCCGGCATGTATCCCTGCTTCTCCCGCCGGCCCATGCCGATGACATAGACCAGATCCTGGAAAAAGTCAGGCAGGGAGAACCGCTCCTGCACTATGAGACCGTGCGCATGAGTAAAGGCGGAAACCTGGTAGAAGTGTCTCTGGCAATCTCACCAATAAGAGACCGGGAAGGAAGGCTGGTAGGCGCGTCAACAATTGCCCGTGACGTCACTGAACGCAGACGGGCAGAAGAAACCGTCCGGCTGGCAAATGCATACAACCGGAGCCTGCTCGAGGCGAGCCTCGATCCGCTCGTCACCATCAGCCCCGAAGGAAAGATCACCGACGTGAACGATGCGACCGTACAGGTCACCGGCTATTCCCGGGAAGACCTGATCGGCACCGACTTTTCGGGATATTTCACCGAACCGGAGCGGGCAAAAGCCGGGTACGAGCGGGTGTTCCGGGACGGTGCGGTGAGGGACTACGAGCTCCGGATCCGCCACAGGAACGGCCGGATCACACCGGTCCTCTACAATGCAACGGTCTTTTTGGATGATTCCGGAGAGGTTGCAGGCGTCTTTGCCGCTGCCCGCGATATCACCGAACGGAAGCGGGCAGAAGAGGCCCTGATGAAAAGCTACCGTGAGCTGGACGAACGGGTAAAGGAACGGACTGCCGAGTTGCTCGTGGCCAACCAGCACCTGGAAAAAGAGATTGCAGAGCACAAAGCAACGGCGGACGAGCTGAGCAGGAAGAGCCAGGAACTTGAGCGGTCGAACCTCGAACTCCAGCAGTTCGCCTACGTCGCCTCGCACGACCTTCAGGAGCCCCTCAGAGCGATCTCCGGCTTCACCGAACTGCTGGAGAAACGGTACAAGGGCCATATTGATGAAAGGGCGGATAAATACATCCATTTCATCGTCGAAGGCACGAAACAGATGGACCAGATCATCCACGATCTGCTCGCCTATTCCCGTGTGCAGACCAGTACTCACGAATTTGGCCTGATCGATGCGAACAAAGCACTTGATCAGGCGCTGTTGAACCTCCATTCGGCCATCCAGGATAAGAAGGCGATCATTACACATGACCCCCTGCCGGAGATCTTTGCCGATGGCACCCAGATCACCCAGGTATTCCAGAACCTCATCGGAAATGCGCTAAAATTCCAGAGACCGGGCATCGCTCCGAAAGTACACATATCAGCCACCCGTGCTGAAGGCAGGTGGATATTCTCCGTTGCCGACAACGGGATCGGCATCGAGCCCAGATTCGCCGACCGTATCTTCCTGATCTTCCAGCGCCTGCATGCGAAAGGCGAATATGAGGGCACGGGCATCGGCCTTGCCATCTGTAAAAGAATTATCGAACGGCATGGAGGAGAGATCACCGTACAATCAGTACCCGGCGAAGGAACGACGTTCTTCTTCTCCATCCCGAATAATAACGAGGAGTCGACACCATGAACGAAACGGCAGACTATCCACACACACACCGAGATCGGCTGAGATACTGCTGGTCGAAGACAGTACCGTAGACATTGCTCTCATTCAGGAAGCGCTGCTCGAGAGCAAGTTGCTGAACAACCTGCACGTGGTAACGGACGGAGAAGAGGCCATGGCATTCCTCCGGAATGAAGGCAGGCATGCATCGGCGCCGAGGCCGGATCTTATCCTTCTCGACCTGAACCTTCCGAGGAAAAACGGGCGTGAGGTTCTCACCGAGATCAAGCAGGATGCATCCCTGAGCATCATTCCGGTCGTGATACTGACGGTGTCGGAAGACGAAAAGGACATCTTTGAATCGTACCGCCTCCATGCAAACTGTTACATCAAAAAACCGGTCCAATTCGCGGATTTTATAAAAATCGTCCAGTCGATTGAGAACTACTGGTTCACCATCGTCACCCTTCCGCACAGGCCGGGGATCTAGAATGCACATTCTTGTAATAGAAGACAATCCTGCAGACGTATACCTCATTCGAGAGGTGCTCTCCGAACAGCAGGGAGTATCTTTTGATATCTTCCATGCGGATAATCTCTCATCAGGCTTATCCCGGCTGTCGGGAGGAGGAATCGATGTCATCCTCCTCGATCTCGGGCTGCCGGACAGCCAGGGGATCGATACGGTCAGGGCGGTGAGCGGCCACCCTTCAGACGTCCCGATAGTGGTTCTCACCGGGCTTGACGATGAAGAGACCGGTGTTCGGGCACTCCAGGAAGGTGCGCAGGACTATCTCGTAAAGGGCGGGATGAGTGGCCCGTCGCTTGTACGCGCCATCCGCTATGCGATCGAGCGAAATCGGATCGAGCGTGCCCTGCGCGAGAGCGAAGAAAGAGCCCGGCGGCATGCCGAGGAACTGGAGAAACTGATGAATCTGGTCCCTGCCGGGATATGGGTGTCCCAGGATCCGGACTGCCGCACGATCACCGGCAACCGGGCAGCGAACCGGCTCTTTGAGGCTCGCGAGGGCGAAAACGTATCATTCATTCCGGCCCCGGGCAGGCGGGACTCCACCCGGCGCTTCTTTAAGAACGGCCGGGAGCTCCGGATCGAAGAACTGCCGATACAAACGGCTGCCTCCCGGGGCATTGAGGTGCGGGATTCCGAGGTGGATGTGCTGCTGCCAAGCGGGAAGTATATCACAATACTGGGCAACGCCAGCCCGCTGCTGGATGCCGACGGGCGGGTCCGCTGCTGCATCGGGGCGTTTATCGACATCACGGATCGCAAGCATGCAGAAGAGCAGCAGAAGCACCTGCTTCAGCAGGTCAAGACATATGCCGAGAGACTGGAGGCCTCGTACGATGAACTGCGGTTTGCAACCCAGGAGCTCGAGGCGGCGAATGAGCAGCTCCGGCAGCAGCGTGACAATCTGGAGCGCCTGAACCGGATGCTCCAGGAGAATGAGGAGCGGTTGCAGCTGGCGCAGCAGGCAGGCCGGATGGGATCGTTCTACTGGCATATTCCGGAGAACCGTATCCGGATCAGCACGGAAACCCCGGTACTGTACGGCATGAAATCCAAGCCGCTCGAAGGGGGAATCGAAGATTGGTTGCGGTTTGTGCACGCTGAAGATCGGCCGATGATCGAGGCGGCGATCCCGAGACTCTTTGACGATCGGAATCCCGACTGGCACAACGAATACCGGATTGTCGATCCCGACGGCAGGGTTCGCTGGATCGAGACGCGGGCCACCATCAGGTATGACGGGGAGGGGCGGCCGCTCTACTGCATCGGGTTCAATATCGATATTACCGAGCATAAGCGGACGGAAGAGGAGCTGAAGCGCCGCACCGACGACCTCATCCGGCTCAACCGGGAGGTCGAGGCAGCCCGCGACGAGGCGAACATCTACCTTGATATCATGACCCACGATGTCCGGAACGCAAACAACGTCTCGAGCATGTACGCCGAACTCCTGGCAGATCTGGCGGAAGGAGACCTGAAGACCTACGCAGAGAAGCTGCGCGACAGCATCGAGCGAAGCAACGAAATCCTCCGGAACGTCGCCACTATCCGGCGGGCTCAGGAGGAGACGGGACTGGTGCCGGTGAACCTCGATGCGATCATCAGACAGGAGATCGGAAACTACCCCCAGGCATCGATCCGGTACCAGAACATTCATGCCGAGGTGCTGGCGGACAACCTTCTGCCGGTGATCTTGGCGAACCTCATCGGCAACGCCGTTAAATTCGGCGGGCCCGATGTCGAGATCGCCGTCCGGGTGGAGAAGCGGGACGGCGAGGTGCTGGTCTCGGTCGAGGATACTGGCCCGGGGATCCCGGACGAGATCAAGGAGAAACTCTTCCACCGGTTCGAGCGCGGGTTGGCCCGGGGAAGGGGAGAAGGGCTCGGGCTCTTCATCGTCCGGAAACTTGCGGAGAGGTACGGCGGGAGAGCCTGGATCGAAGACCGGGTGCCCGGCCGGCATGAGGAGGGGGCGGCGTTCCGGTTCACGCTCAGGCAGGCAGACCGCTGACGGAGTGAAGAGCAGTCTTTTTTGCGAGAGCGCCTGCTGAGCAGCGGCGATGATCGGGATGCACGCCGGCGGGAGGGTGCCGCCCGGGTCGGCGACTGCGCCCGGCGGATTGCCTGCACATCATGGCGACGCCGATGGGATCCTCGGGGAGGGACTTATTGATCATGGCGTACCGTACTGCCGCTATGCGCCCGCAGATCCGGACCCGCCCTCCCTATGCGAGCTCCTCGTCCTCCGCCCTCCACCGCGGATCCACGATGCAGAGAAACGTCAGATCGCCTTCCCCGGTGTTCTCGATATGCTGGCTTGCCCGGGGCGGGATGAAGACGGCCTGACCCGGGCGGACGGGCGCCGATTCCCGGTCGATATGCATTCTCCCCTCGCCCATGAGGATATAGTACACCTCGGAAGAATCCCGCAGCCGGTGCGGGAGTGTCGATGCCCCTGCAGGGACGATCGCGTGCGCGATGCTGCATTGCATCGGAATCTCTTCTCTCTCCCGGTCAGGGTGCAGCAGTTCGCAGAGGATCGAACCGTCCATCACCTTTTCGTAGACTCCGTCCCTGATGTCCCTGATCAGCATACATTTCACCTGCTGCATCCTCGCCATTAAAAAAAGTGTGGCGACTCTTCTCCAGCCTGATCATTTCCTTTCCATCGCCTAATACCTTCTGCCGGTGATCCCCTCTCTGTTGATGCCATCAGGGCTGAATCGCCCGATCCCGGGAGCAGCCCAATGGCTGCTGCACCTGCACGCTCCACGGGCTTCCTGCCTCCCAAGGGCGGGTTACGCCCCCCCGGCACGGATGAGCGGCAATAGCAGCCTGACGGGGTGCGGGCACCGAACCGGGGTGCATTCCGACCGGATTCCTCCCAAACCCCGTGGAAACATTTATCATGCAGCCCCTGTACGGATGTATGAGGAATGAGAATGGACCTGTCCGACTGCGTGAAGTTCGCAACCGAGAACCCGGTGACGTATATTGCGACCATGGACGGCGACCAGCCCCGGGTCAGGGCGTTTGCCATGTGGTTTGCCGATGAAACCGGGTTTTATTACCATACAGGCACCCCAAAGAGCGTATGGCAGCAGCTGAAGAAGAATCCAAAGGTCGAACTCTGCTTCTACGCGCCTGCCGAGGGTGCAGGAATGATGATGCGGGTCGAAGGGGAGGTCGAGTTCCTCGACGACCCGGCCTTAAAAGAGCGGCTCATACAGGAGCGGCCGTGGCTTCTCGATATCGGCATTTCAGGCGCGGATGATTCCAGACTCGCCGTATTCCGCGTCGCCCACGGCGAGGCATATTTCTGGACCATGGACTACAATATGCGGGAGAACGAAGCCCCGAGGGTCAGATTCTAACACCCTCGAGAGCCCGGAAAGCCCGGGCCCCGCTCCATGCGGGAGATCAGCGGGAGGCTGCATGCGGCGGAATGCTTTTTGCCACTGACAATGATTTTTCCCTCCGGCCGCATGCCGCCTCGATGAAGGCCGCCTCTGACGGTAACTGGTGCTCCTTCCCGGGGACCTTTGGTGCGGATATATTGCCTATGTACATCGATCTGACATGGTATTGCAATCGTGCACTTCATGGCTGCGGGTATGCCTCCCCGGCGAATGGGCTTCCCATGAAGCCGCATGAGTCCAGGGCCACAGGCATACGGCATGACCACGGGCAGGGATGCTCACCACCCATGTTCATATAAAACGCCCATGAAGCCCCCGATGGGGCTACGGGCGCAACGGATGAAAATTCTTGAGCCTGCACCGATACTCCGGGTCCGGTTTTCTCTGACTGTCCCGGTGTAGTGGACCAGGGAGGGAGAGACCCCCCTCCCCGCACGCTGCCTCCCCCCGCGAGGATAGCCGGTGGAAAGACGTGTATGGAGGCGCAAAAGTATTGACCGCAAAGATCCATCCATTGCAGAATCCGGCTTGATTTTCATAGGAAACGTGTATGAAACCCCGGGGGGGCTACAGGTTCAACCGATGAAAATACTTGAGCGGATATCGATATCCCGGGGCAGGTTTTATCCGACTATTCCGGGAAAGTGGACTGCAGGAACAATCGCTCCCGCCCAGAGGAGGGGGGGGACAGCCCATTCCTCCGGCAATCCGCCTGATATCGACAGAGAGCCGTTTAGGGGTCCTGCACCCGGGTTCATGCCCGTCGCCTCAGCCCTTCGGGGTGCACCGGATCTTCTCTCAAACCGTGCCGACCCGCGGCGGTTCGCCCCTGCCCGTATGTTCCCGTCATCGCCCATTCCACCAGCCCAATCGTACTTGAAAAACCGCATGGCAAGAAGTTATATGCACCCATCACCCCAATGTGCTTGCAATATGTGCGGAGATCGCACAATTCGTGTACTGCTGATCAGTGACAGCCCGTGCTGTACGGGCCTGATAAAGCAGCACCTGGAGCGATCCGGCGGCATCTTCGTAACCGGGGTCTCTTCGGCAGAAGAAGCACTGCATCGGATCAAACACTGCGACGTCGCCGTCTGCGAGTACCGCATGCCCGGGATGGACGGGCTCACCCTCCTGAGTGGGGTTCGCAGCCGGCACCCGGGGTTGCCGTTCATCTTCTTTGCGGATGCATGCACAAAAGACGAGGTGCTGGAGGCCCTGCACAACGGCGCGGATTCCTTTATCGAGAAGACCGGTGACTCGCGGGAGGAGGCCTCGCTCCTGCGGCAGGCAGTCCTCCGGATAGCCGATCGCACCCGGTTCGAGCAGACATGCGAGACGGAGTATCGAGCGTTTGCAGAGGCGACCCATGAGATCCCCTACCAGATCGATGCAGAGGGGATCCTCACCTACATCGGGCCGCAGATCGGGCGGTACGGGTATAAACCAGAGGATATCATCTCCCGCCCCATTGCGGAGGTGTTGTGCGAGACGGATCGGGAGCGGGTTCTTCAGGATTTCTCGCTGACTATCGCTACCGGCAGGGAGTTCCCGACGCGGTTCCGGATCGTTGCTGCGGACGGCGCAATCCGGTGGCTCGAAGAGCGCGGTGTTGCCATCGTTGATGAGTCCGGCGCTGCTTTTGGGATCAGGGGCTTCCTCCGGGACATCACCGGGCAGAAGCAGGCGGAAGAGGCTGCCAGGGAATTGCAGCGCCGCCTGTCCGATATCATCGACTTTTTACCGGATGCGACGTTTGTCATCGATCGCGAAGGGAGAGTCATCGCCTGGAACCGGGCGATGGAGAGGATGACCGGCGTCCCTGCCGGCGAAATGCTGGGCAGGGGAGACTACGAATACGCGCATCCGTTCTACAGGTGCAGGCGTCCGATCCTCATCGATCTGGCCTTTTCACAAGACGCGAGCATCGAGCAGCACTACGCCTGGGTCAGGAAGGAAGGCAGCACCTATATGGCTGAGACCACAATGCGGAGGGATAGCGGCAGCGAGATGGTGCTCTGGGGGATAGCGACACCGCTCTACAACGATGAAGGAGAGATAGTGGGCGCAATCGAGTCCATCCGGGACATCACCGGGTGGCGAAAGGCCGAGAAAGGGCTCCGCGAGAGCGAAGAACGGTACCGGACGGTCTTTGAGAACAGCGGTACGGCGATGGCAATTGTGGAGAAGGACGGCATCGTCTCCCTTGTGAACGCGGAGTCAGAACGGCTGTTCGGCTACGCGCGAGAGGATACACTCGGCAAGATGCGGTTCGACGCCTTCGTTGCGCCTCATGATCGGGAGCGGTTGTGGCGGACATTTCTCGAGCGCAACCGGCATCCGGCCTCGACGCCCCGTCAATACGAAGCGGATATCGTCGATGCATGGAGAAAGATCATACGCGGGCTCTTCACCGTTGCGTGCATCCCGGGGACGAAGAGCAGGGTGGTCTCGATCATCGATATCACCGACCGGAAACGGGCAGAAAACAGGATTGAACATCTGAACCGGGTGCTGCTTGCCATTACGAACGTGGGCGAACGTATGAGAATGGAAGGCGATCGGGAACACCTGCTGCGGGGCGTATGTGCAACCCTGACCGAGACCAGGGGATACCTCAGTGCCTGGATAGCGCTTCTCGATTGTGCGGGGAGGTGTACGGCCGCCGCCGAGGCCGGTCTCGGCGAACGCCATCTGCAGCTGCTCGAGTATCTGGAGCGGGGCAACCCTGCGCCATGCATACGGAAAGCACTGGATCGCAGCGGCGTCGTTGCAATGCAGGATCCGGTGCGGGAATGTGCGGATGCCCCCTTTGCTCATATGGATGCGTCATGGGGGCTGATGATCGTCCGGCTCGAGCATGGAGGGAAGGTCCTGGGGCTGCTTGCGATCAGCATGCCGGGAGAACTGGTCTTCGACCGGGAAGAGCAGATGCTCTTTGAGAAACTCGCCGGGGATATTGCGTATGCTCTGCACAATCTCGAACTGGAGGATGAACACCACTACCAGGAAGCGCTGAAACGGGCAAACAAGAAGTTAAACCTCCTCGGAAGCATCACCAGGCACGATATATTGAACCAGCTCACCCCGCTGTTCGGGTATGCCGATCTGCTGGAGACGACGGCGTCGGAGAATTCGCTCACGATGAAGTATATCACCGGCATCCGGGAAGCGGCAAGACGGGTGCAGCGCCAGATCTCGTTTACCCGTGATTACGAAGACATGGGGGTGCATGCGCCCGAGTGGCAGCGGGTGGAGGCGGTCGTCGAGCAGGCTGCGAAGAGTGTGCCGCTCGGGCGGATCAGGCTGACAGTGACGACGGGGGCGCTTGAGGTCTTTTCCGATCCGCTGCTGGAGAAGGTCTTCATCAATCTGCTCGAGAACACCGTCCGGCACGGAGAAGAGGCGACCAGGATCCATATCTCGTTTATTGAGCGGGGCGATCGGGGCATCGTTATTGTGGAGGACGACGGCGCCGGCGTTCCCGTGGCGCAGAAACTGCATATCTTCGACCGGGCATTCGGGGAGCACACCGGCCTCGGGCTTTTTCTGGTAAAAGAGATCTTACACATCACCGGAATGTCCATCCGGGAGACGGGGGAAGCAGGAAAGGGGGCACGGTTCGAGATCGAGATACCGGCAGGGGGGTATCGGATGGCCCCCGGATGAACCGCCGGAACATCCGGTACAGGCAGCGTACATCCATTATGGCGGATTCGCTGCCTTCTGCACGATGAGATGCGGCTGCCGGCCTGCACCGGCGGTCGAAGTTATATACCGGGCCGTCATACGCAATC
>LNQE01000304.1_pt1 | contig 14623 bp, 14 predicted proteins | sample 603111 | NCBI WGS metagenome assembly LNQE01 (sample SAMN04260313, study PRJNA301899) | hydrocarbon metagenome | isolation source: hydrocarbon-contaminated ditch | place: Germany: Bremen | collected 1998
CTCCTGGCCCCCCTGGCCCCCCTGGTCACGGAACCGCCCATGGTGGTGGAACTGATCCCCCGGGAGGCGGAGGACGCAGGCGAAACGGCGGCCCCGGGGCACGACCCGGACGCTACGCCCGGCAACGGCAAAAAGGCCGGATTCGTTCAGAAATACGGGCTTTCCAGCCGGGAGACGGAGGTGCTGACCCTTATCCTGGGCGGGATGAACACGGCGGCCATGGCCGAGGCCCTGCATATCTCGGAGAGCACCGTCAAGACCCACGTCAAAAACATCCTGCGCAAGACCGACACCGCCAGCCGCAACGTGCTCATGGCCCTGTATATGGGCGAAGGATAGGTTGCGGCCCCGGGCCGGGGCAGCCGGGGACGCGGGAAACGGGGGGCGCCCGCTTTTGCGTCTGGGAACGTGCGAGGGGGACCGTTCCGCACGAGCGCGGAGGCAGGGCTTCTTGGCACTGGGGGAACTGCTGAGGACTAGACCGTTCCGCACGGGCGCGGAGGCAGGGTCATGGCCGGCGGGAAAACGGGCGCACCCGGCCCGTGACGATCATTTCTCGGGAAAGATGGGGCGGCCGTCGATGCAGCACACCCGGGCCAGATCGGGCCGCAGGGCGCGCAGCTTGCGGCCAAACGGCACGGAGCGGGTGCCGAAACCGCAGTACAGGAGCACGTTGCCCCCCTGGGGAATCTCGTCCAGCCGTTTCTCCACCTCGAAGGCCGGGATGTGCACCGCGCCGGGCAGATGGCTGACCTCGAATTCGCGATTGGTGCGCAGATCGACGATGAACAGGTCCGGCGTGGCCAGCCGGTAGCGTTCGGCCTCGGGCGGCGAGAACCGGCAGTCCTCGTCAGCCCGGGCGGGCCCCGCCCACAGCCAGAGCACGGCGCAAAAAAGCGCCAGAAACGCCCCAACGCCCCGTCCCCGGGCCGTCCCGGCACATCCGGCCCCGAAGTTTCCGGCCCCGGCGCTTCCGGCACTCCGTTCGATGCCCATGCTCCCCCTCGCGACACCCCAGGCCGCCGGCTGTGGCCGCCCATCCCGACGGGGATCGGCCAGGATGACGCCTGGGACGTCGTGCCTTGCGCGGCAGCGGCACGTGCGCCAGCCCGGCCGCACGGCGGTCCCGCCCAGGCCGGTTGCCAGTCCGACAGCCGGCAAAATTGTTACCGCCAAATCTCCACCCTGTCAAGATAACCGTATATTTCAAAGTGGTTACGCCACGACTCATCCCTTCGGCGGATACGTTTTTCCCTAAAAAATCATCCTTTTGGCGGATTGTTTCCGGCTCCTGTTCCATGCTTGCCTCCCATGCACCAGCCAACGGATGGTTCCCGGGCGGGTGGCGGCATGGGCCGAGATGCACCTGGAAACGAAACATAACCGGAACGGAGCTTTTTCATGCTGAAGAACAAATTTTTCACGACGATGATTCTGGCGGCGGCGTTGACCATGCTGCTGGCCGCAACGGCCATGGCCAAGGAGATCGTGGTCATGAACGGCACGGGATTCGAGATCCACGCCCTGGCCCTGTCGCCCAGCGAATCGGGCAACTGGGGCCCGGACCTCCTGGGTGACGACATCCTCAAGCCCGGCGAAGGCCTGAAGATCAACATCTCCGGCGACGCCAACAACTGGGATCTGGGCGCCCAGGACGGCGACGGCGGACAGGTGACCTTCCAGAACCTGGACTTCCGCAACGCCAGCCAGATCACCCTGCACGCCGACGGCACCGGCACCCTGCAGTAACTCCCCGCGCAGAAGCGAAAAACGCCCGGGCTGACGTCCATCAGACCGGGCGTTTCATGACAGGGAGCGATCCCTAGAAATTGAAGTTCAGCCGCTCCTTGAGCTCCGCCAGATTCCGCCCGGCCACGGCCTTGGCCCGGGCGTTGCCCGAGGCCAGGATGTCCTGCACCATGCCCGGGTTGCGGTCCAATTCCACCCGCTTGGCGTGGATCGGTTCCAGAAACGCCGTCAGGTTCTCCACCAAAAGCTTCTTGCAGTCCCCGCAGCCCCAGGTGGCGTTGACGCAGCCGTCAACGATCTCCGGCAGCCGGGCCTTGTCCGTCAGAAGCTCATGGTACGGATAGAGGTTGCACTCCTTGGGGTCGCCCGGGTCTTTGAGTCGGGCCCTTTTGGCGCAGGTCAGCATGCTCATGACCTTTTTCTTCATGGACGCCGGGTCTTCGCCCAGGGCGATGGCGTTGCCGTAGCTCTTGCTCATCTTGCGGCCGTCCAGGCCCGGCAGCTTGGGCGACGGGGTCAGGACCGCGGCCGGTTCCGGAAAGAACTCGCCGTAGAGGTAGTTGAAGCGCCGGGCGATCTCCCGGGTCAGTTCCAGGTGCGGCAGCTGGTCCTGGCCCACGGGCACCGCGCCGGGCTTGTAGAGCAGGATGTCCGAGGCCATGAGCACCGGATAGCCCAGGAAGCCGTAGGTGCTCAGATCCTTGGCCGCAAGCTCCTTGACCATGTCCTTGTAGGTGGGGTTGCGCTCCAGCCAGGACACGGGCGTGATCATGGACAGGTACAGGTGCAGCTCCACATGCTCGCGCACCTGGGACTGCTGGAAGAGCACGCACTTCTCCGGGTCGAGCCCCCCGGCCACCCAGTCCTTGACCAGTTCCGGCACGAATCCCTTGATCCGCGACGGATCGGCGTATTCCGTGGTCAGGGCGTGCCAGTCGGCCACGAAGAAAAAACAGTCGTGGTCCCGTTCAAGGGCCACCCAGTTGGCCAGGACGCCGAAATAATGTCCCAGATGAAGCGGCCCGGTGGGCCGCATGCCGGATACGATGCGGGTGTTCGTCGTCTCTGCCATGCTCTCCCGTCCGAAGTGGTTTCACGGTGCCGCGCGGCCCCTAGAGGATCAGGCCGCGCAAAAAGATGATGGCCGGGAACAGTATCCTGCCCAGGATCCCGGTCAGGGCCAGAAGGATGACCACGAAAAAGCCGTAGCGTTCGTAGCGCAGGTAGGCATACGCGGCCCGGGGCGGAAGCAACCCGGCCACGATGCGGCTGCCGTCCAGGGGCGGGATGGGCAGCAGGTTGAAAAGCCCGATGGCCAGGTTCACCGTCACCCCGGCCAGGCACATGTAGGCCAGGGGCTCGAAGATCAAGGCCGCCACGCTCCCCTGCTCGGCGGCCACGGCCATCCCGCCGACCAGCCGGAACAGCACCGAGAAGATCACGGCCAAAAGGAAGTTCGTGGCCGGCCCGGCGGCCGAGACCAGGATCATGCCCCGGGCCGGATCCTTGAAGTACCTGGGATCCACGGGAACCGGCTTGGCCCAGCCGATCATCCGGGTCAAAAGGAAGGCCAGGACGCCCAGGGGGTCCAGGTGTTTGATGGGGTTGAGGGTCAGACGCCCGGCGGCCTTGGCCGTGGGGTCGCCCAACAGGTAGGCCACGTAGCCGTGGGCCACCTCGTGGAAGGTCACGGCCACCAGAAGCGGCACGGCCAAAAGCGCGATCTCGCGCACATAGGAGGCGATTTCGAAGGACATGGGCATGGCGGCTAGCACGAACCATCCGGCCGGGCAAGCAAAACCCGCCCCAAAAAAGCGGCGCGCCGGGGAATCGCACCCGGCGCGCCGCAGATGTCCGTCCAGAAGCGATCTAGGCCGAGGCCCTGGACTTCTCCAGCGCCAGGGCGACCTTTCCCTTCAATTCGCCAAGATCCACCGATTTGACCACATAATAGTCGGCGGCGATGGATTTCAGATCGTGCTGGAAGCTGTCGTAGGCCGTGCTCAGGATCACCGGCAGGGCCTGGTCCTGGCCGCGAATCTCCTGGAGCAGGTCGAGCCCCGACCGGTTGGGCCCCAGCTTGATGTCCAGGACCACCACCTCGGGCTTGACCCGGGCCAGAAGCTCCAGGATGTCTTCCTCGCCGTCCGAGGTCACCACCTGGTAGCCTTCGCCCTCAAGCTCCTCCTGGTACAGCATCCGTATGTGTTTTTCGTCGTCCACAACCAATATCTTACCGCTCATGGCATGCTCCTTGCGGTTTTTTGTCACACACATCCCACGTTCATGTTATGGGGCAAAAAATCCGGCCGGTCAACTCCGTTTTCTCCTTGCGCTTCCCAGGCCCCGGGCGCTACCACCAGCCCATGATCACCGTGCACATGGAACCCAAGCGCTCGACCCTCACCTTTCCCAGGCTCAACACCGTGCTCCAGCTCCTGGGCAAGCTGGGCCTTCGCACCAACGACGCCCTGATCATCCGGGGCGACGAACTGCTCACCCCCGACCGGCGTATGTATTCAGGCGATACCATTACCGTCCGCCTGGTCATGTCGCGCGGGTGACGCCCCGGCGACGGAAGGGCCATGATTTCCGGAGGCGGGAAGGTGAGCGGTCTCCGGGATGCATAGGCAGCCGATACGGCGGACACGTATACGTTCGCTGCACGCTGATGGACGCGGACGGCGAGGAAGAACAGGGGCACCGGACTGCCATGTCCGGCCCGATCTCGTGCTTCTCTACCGAAAGCCCGATACGTTGACGCTGCAACGAATTCATCTGGATTCCCACTGCGGGCTTGGCCTCTGATCGACCGCCCCTGACCCTGCAAGGAGTTGCCCATGAAATGCCGCCGCTGCGGCGACGTGGCCCAGGTGGCCCTGCCCAGCCACCACACGGGTTTTTGCCCGGCCTGCTTCCTGGATTTTTTCCGGGGCCAGGTGGAACGCGCCATCCGCCGCCACCGCATGTTCGGCCCGGACGAGCGCATCGTGGTGGCCGTATCCGGCGGCAAGGACTCCCTGGCCCTGCTCACCGTGCTTGGAGAGCTCGGCTACGCCCCCGAGGCCGTACACATCGACCTGGGCATTCCGGACTCCTCCGTCCCGGTGCGGGCCTTCGTGGAGGACTTCTGCCGCGCCCGGGGGCATGTTCTGCACGTGGTGGAGACGGCTGCGGACGGCCTGGCCATCCCGGACGTCAAGCGCGCCGTGCGCCGCCCCATCTGCTCCATGTGCGGCAAGATCAAGCGCCACTGGTTCAACCGCTTCGCCTTCGAGCACGGCTTTGCGGCCATGGCCACGGGACACAACCTGGACGACGAGGTGTCGCGGCTTTTCGCCAACACCCTGCGCTGGGACGCGGCCTACCTTTCCGGCCAGGGCCCCACGCTGCCCGGCGAAGGCAAATTCGTGCGCAAGGTCAAGCCGCTGTGCCGCCTGACGGAATTCGAGACCGCCGCCTACTGTTTCTTCCAGGGCATCGCCCACTGGCACGAGGCGTGCCCCTACAGCGGCGGGGCCAGCTTCACCAGCCACAAGCGGCTTTTGGCCGACCTGGAGCACACCAGCCCCGGCTCGAAGACGGCCTTCTACGAGAACTTCCTGCACACCGGCCGTCCGGCCTTTGCCGCGGCGGGCAAGATGGGCTATGGTGAGCTTCGCGACTGCGCCGAATGCGGCTATCCGTCATCCGGGGAGATCTGCGGGGTGTGCCGGGTGCGGCATATGGTCGCCGGGACCGCCGGGGCGTCTTGACCGTCCCGGGGGTCATGCGACATAAAACCGGCAAAATCGGGAGCCATGCCGTATGGTCCCCGCACGGCCCGGTCCCCGCGCCCGCAAGGAGCCCCATGTCCCACGACCGTACGCCCCCCCTGGACGACACCTACTTCTACGATCCGGACAAGGCCCCGGGCTTTCTCATCAGCCGCACGGCCATACGCCTCAGGCTCGGCCTGCGCCGGGTCTTTCTGGAGCACGGCCTGGACGTGACCCCGGAGCAGTGGGGGGTGCTCCTCTGCCTGTGGCGCGAGGAAGGGCTGACCCAGAGCGAGCTGGCGGATCGCACGGTCAAGGACCGCACCACCATCACCCGCATCCTGGACCTGCTGGAAAAAAAGGGGCTGGCCGCGCGGCGCAAGGACGCAAACGACCGGCGCACGTTCCGCATCCACCTGACCGAGGCCGGGCGGCGGGCCCGGGAGGTGCTGTTTCCCCTGGTGCGGGGCTATGCGGAAAAGATCTACGCCGACCTGCTCGATGCGGAATTCGCGGCGCTTGAGACCATCCTGGGCAAGATCAACGGCAGGCTGGACGAACTGGAAGGGGAGGCGGCCCCATGACCGCTTCGGCGCATGGGACAACAGGCGGGGCCGCAGGGACATCATGCCTGTGCGGCTGCGAAAAAACGAGCAGATCGCGGCAAAGCCCGCGCCGGAAGCGAGAGATTCTCGTGCCTTTCCGGCCCTTACGGCGCAAAACCCCGTTTTCTTGAAACCGGGGTTTTATCATCTCTCTGAAAAAGGGCCGCTTTCGCGGCCCTTTCCCTTGAGACATGACCAACGTCCCTAATACACGACCCTTTTGACGCCCTCGATCTCCCCGATGCGCCGGCACACCTCGGGCGTGGGCTTCTGGTGCACCACGTAGACGGTCTGCACGTGGTCGTTGAGCTTTCGGGAGTTGTTCTCGCGGATGTTCACCCCCATCTCGCCGAAGGCCGTGCCGAACTTGCCGAACATGCCCGGCTTGTCCTCGTGGGTGATGAAGATGGTGTAGATCTCCCGGCCCTCTTCCTCCACGGTCTGCCCGGCGTTCACCGACTGGGTGAAATCCCCCAGGCGCAGGTACTTGGACACCACCTCGGCGATCTCCAGGCCCGTGCGGCGCATGGCGTTGCGGGTGGAGGCCCCCAGGTGGGCGCTGAACACCACGTTGTCCAGCTCCATGAGCTTGTTGGCGAAGGGCTCGCCCTCGCGCTTGGGCTCCTTGCGGTAGGTGTCCAGGGCCGCCCCGGCGATCTCGCCGCTTTTGAGCGCATCGTACAGGGCCTCCTCGTCCACGTTCACGCCCCGGGAGGCATTGACCAGAAAGGCCGTGTCCTTCATGAGCTTCAACTCCCGGGCCCCGATGAGGGTCTCCCGGCCGCCGGTGTGCAGGGACAGGAAATCCGAAGCCTTGAGCACGTCGTCCACCGTGTCCAGATATTCCACGTCGGAATCCATCTTGCGGTACACGTCGTAGCCCACAACCTTCATGCCCAGGGCCTTGGCCTTGGCCGCCAGGGCCTGGCCGATGCGGCCGCAGCCGATGATGCCCAGGGTCTTGCCCATGAGCTCGACGCCCTGGAAACGCTTCTTGTGCCAGGTGCCGCCCTTGAGGGTGGCATGGGCGAACGGCACCTTGCGGGCCACGCCGAGCATGAGCCCCAGGGCGTGCTCCGCCGTGGCGTTGGTGTTGCCGTTGGGCGCGAATTTGACGATGACCCCGTTTTCCCGGGCGGCCACCAGGTCGATGTTGTCCGTGCCCACGCCCCCCCGGCCGACGACCTTGAGCTTGCCGCCGTTTTTGGTTCCGGCCTCGATGACCTCGCGGGTGACCTTGGTGGCGCTGCGCACCAAAAGGGCGTCGAAATCCTTGATGTCGCCGATGAGGTCGTCGATGTCGCGCTTGACCGTATCGACCTCGAAGCCCTCTTTGTGCAGATACTGGATCCCTTCCTCCACCAGCCCGTCGTTGGCCAATATTTTCATGGATGCTCCCTGTCTCCGGTTGATAGTGCCTGACGCAGTCCGGGCGGGACGTGACGCCCCGCCCGGTTCTCCCCCCCGTTTACGATGCCGTGCGGCGCCGGTGGCCCGGGCCGCATCCGCACCGCCCGCGCGGCTGGCCATGCGGGTGGTGCGGGAAACTGACGTATTGTAAGGGACGCGACCCTAGGCCCTGGGCAGGGCCGGTCCCAGATCCGCAAGGTATTTCTCAAGCATGGCCGGGGTGATGTCGCCCATGTGCCCGATGCGGAAGATCGGCCGCTGGCCGTCTTTTTCGAGCTGCTCGTTGAGCTTGCCGTAGCCCGGGTCGTAGAGGTAGCCCTTGCCCCGCATGACCTCCTTCAACGCCTTCAAGTCCTTGACCGATATCCCCCCGGGCACGCGCACCGTGGTCAGGGTTGCCGACCCATGCCCCTTTTGGGCGAAAAGCTCGTAGCCGGGCAGTCCGGACACGAAATCGGCCACCATGCCGCGCATTTTCTCGTGACGCGCGAAGCGGTTGGCGATGCCCTCCTCGTTCACGATGTAGTCGAGCTGCACGAACATCTGGTTGGCCAGGGTGCAGTTTGGCGTGGTCAGGGTCTGGAACTTCCCGGCCCGGCCGAGCTGGCCCAGGATGTCCGAGGAGTGCCCCCGGTTTTGCACCTTGCCCGCCTTGTCCACGGCCTCGGCGGTGACGAAGGCGATGCCGAACCCGGCCGGAAGCCCCAGGGACTTCTGGGTGGAGGTGCAGTACATGGCGCAGCCCGATTCGGCGATGGGGCAGGCCGCGCCGCCGAAGATACTCACTCCGTCCACCAGGGCCAGGGCCCCGCTTTTGCGGATGGCCCGGCAGGCGGCCACGATGTCGTTGGTCACGCCTGTTGAGGTCTCGTTGTGGGTGATGGTCACCACGGCGGGCTTGTGCTCGGCGAGGGCCGCCTCAAGGGCCGCCAGGTCCATGGCCCGGCCGGGCTCGAACTTGAGCTGCGCGGCCTTTTTGCCGTTGACCACGGCCATCTTGTGGTACAGGTCGCCAAACGCCCCCACGGAGACGTTGAGCACGGTCTCGCCGTCGGCCACCAGGGAACGGATGGAGGCCTCCATGGCCGTGGAGCCGCTGCCGTTGAAAATGATGACCTGGTGGTCGTCGCCGACCCCGGCCAGCTTCTTCAGGTTGGCCATGATGGGCCCAAAGCGAAGGTTGTTTTCCGTGTCGCGGTGGCCGAACTCCGGCAGAAGTCCGGCCTGGCGGACCTGGGGCCGGATGAATGTGGGTCCGGTGATGAAAAGGGTCAGATCGGCAAAGGGGATATCCTTCATGTCCGTGGCTCCCGGGGTTTGAAATGTGGTGGCGCACCCTATTCCAAAAATCCGGCCCGAGCAATTGCCCAGACGGACGGGTTCCCATGCCTTCCCGGAAAGATCACGCTGCCCTTCCCGTGCGCCGTTGTCCGTCGCAGAGGGGCAACCCTCTCTCAGGGCTCGGTTTTTCGATACATTCCCGCAAAGTCGAGCGTTCGCATATATAATCTTGCATGTTTTGTGCGCCCGGGCTATCAGTCCGTAGTGGAGTTTGCATGACCGCTGAAAACACCTCCGGCGCTGCCGCGCCCCCCCCGCTGGTCGACCTGTTGCGCCGGGAAAATGCCGAACTCAAGATTCGCCTGCGTGAATGCATCGACGATCCGGCGCAGCCCCTGGAGGTCGCCCGCAGCGAATTTCTGGCCAACATCAGCCACGAGTTGCGCACGCCCTTAAACGGCATCCTGGGCATGCTGCAGATCCTGGCCACCACCGAGATGACCGCCGAGCAGCGCGACTGCGTGGAAACGGCCCTGGACTCCAGCCGGACCCTGCTGTGGGTCTTAAACGACATCCTGGAGTTCACCCGGGTACGCTGTTCGGGCTTCGAAATCGTACACAAAGCCTTCAGCCCCCGCGAGATCGCCGAATCCGTGGTCCAGGCCTTCCGCCACCGGGCCATCCACAAGGGCCTTGCCCTGACGGGCGTCGTGGACGGCTCCGTTCCCAAGCGGCTTGTGGGCGACGGGGCCAGGCTGCGCCAGATACTCTTCCACCTCATGGGCAACGCGGTCAAATTCACGGACGCGGGCGAGGTACGCCTGGAGGTGAGCGCCCTGCCCCAGGGCCGCGCCGGGGATCGGATCACCCTACTTTTCACGGTCTCGGACACGGGCATCGGCATCCCGGACGACAAGCTGGCCGGGGTGTTCGTGCCGTTCATTCAGGCCGACGGCTCCTCCTCCCGCCGCCATCAGGGGCTCGGGTTGGGATTGGCCGTGGTGCGCCGGATCGTGGAGTGCATGGGGGGGTCGGCGGCCCTGGACACCGCACCCGGGCAGGGAACCACGTTTTACCTGGGACTGCCCTTCGGGCTCCCCGTGTCCTGTCCCGGCGCGGCGCTCAAGGACGCGGCCCCGGACGGCGGCGGGCCTTCGCCTGCCACGGCCCGCTCCCTGCGCGTGCTGGTGGTGGAGGACAATACCATCAACCGTCTGGTGGTCCTGCGCATCCTGAGACGGCTGGGGCACGACCCCATGGGGGTGGCCCGGGGGTCCGAGGCCCTGGAGGCGCTCGGCGCCACAGCCTTCGATGTGATTTTCATGGACATCCGCATGCCCGGCATGGACGGCCTGGACACGACCCGGGCCGTACGGAGCGACCGCTCCGGCCTTTTCGACGCCGACATCCCCATCGTGGCCGTGACCGCCAACGCCATGCCCGGCGCCCGCCAGGAGCTTTTGTCCCAGGGGTTTACCGACTATCTGAGCAAACCGGTGACCATCGCCGACGTGGCCGAGACCCTGGAACGGCTCTTTCCAGGCTCCGCCGCGGCCTGCGTCTGATCCGCAGGCGCCCCCTCCCGCCTTCCCGCTGCGCCCGGCGTGCGCATGCCTTGCCGTCCCAGCCCGGATCGGGCCCGATCGGACCGGATCAGATCGTCGCAGGCCAAGCCGCCAAAAGGCCCCCACGGCCGCAATGTGTTCAATCCCGCCGGACAGCCCACGGCGGCCAAAACGCCTATTTCCCCACAGGAACCTGGTCCCGCATGGGCAGGGCGAAGGCGGCGTAGGCCGCCGTCAGGCCCACGGCCACGGCCATGGCCGTGACCCCGATCCCCGGTCCCACGAAGGCGGGCGCGGCCAGGGCCAGCCGGATGAGCAGGGTCACCAGGGCGAATCCGGAATTGCGGAACACGGCGTGGAATCCCGGCTGGTAGGCATGGGAAATGAGCACGATGAGGATGTCGCTGAAGATGAGCACCGTATAGAAGACCTCAAAAAACACCTGGGGATGCCCGGCGGACAGGCTGGAGAGGCCCACCTCCACGGCCAGCCCGGCAAAAACCACCAACAGGACCAGGGACAGGAACTTCTTGGCGGCCACGAAGGCGTAGAGGTTCGTGCCCCGGCTGCCGGCGGGCCGTGTGGCGTGCAGCCGGTAATACCAGCCCAGCCCGAAATAGATGCAAAGCGCCCCCACGCCGTCGGCCAAAAGGGGCAACACCGGCTCGAATCCGCCGGCCAGGGAGATGGGTTCGCTGAAATGCACCAGCTCCTTGAAGGCGTTGCGGATCAGGATCAGGCACAGGATCTCGAATTGCTTGCCCACGGCCTTGCTCACGGAACAGGGCAGGATGAAGATGAGGTCGATGACCTCCTGGATGAGCACCAGGGTGAAGGCCAGGCTGATGGCGTAATAGTGGCTAAAGGGGGTGATGCGGGCCAGCCCCGGGGGCAGGAGGCCGCGCCGGTTGAGTTCGATCCCGGCCACCCCGGCCAGAAAAACCACGACCTGGACCAGGGCCACGGCCCGGCGGGTGGAGGTCCGTTCCCAGAAGGCGTGCAGGGGATCGAAGATGTTGGTGGTGCATTCGTAGAATGTGGGCATGGCCATGGCCGCAGTCCTCCCTGGACATTTCCCGGCGGCCGGAACCGGTCGCCTGCCCGCACCGCCAGGGCCGTGGGTGGGGCTCACCATGAATCGGACGGCGGCAAAAGGCAACGCTCAAACGATGGCATGGCGGTGTCCATCCCGCGACGCCCACCTGGCTGCGTCCGTCTGGAATGCGCCTGGCCGCACTGCGCCGGGCCGCAATATGTCCGTCAGGCAGGCGTTGGCCCGGAATCCGCCCGGAAGGCGTTGGCCGGGCGGCCATACCGGCATGTGTCTTGCTAGTCCCTGTGGCGGGGGAAGGCATTGCCGCCTCCCCGATCCCCTGCGGAGAACCGAACCATGCACCGCCTTGTCTGGCTGCTTCTTTTCGTGACGCTTGCGTCCTGCGCCCCCCTGAGCAGCGGGGAGCTCGAACGCCTCCAGGGGCGTACGTCCCACGACGAGCTGACTCAGGTTCCGGATCGCCAGGACTTCCGCACCCCCAGGCAAAAGCTGCCCTCGTTCCTGCTATTTTAGGCCTGCCCCTGCGGCCGATACAGGCCCGGGGCCTGACCCCCTCCCGGATCGCGCAATGTGTCCACCCGGGGATTGCGCTTACCAGCACCGCGCCATGGCGCGGCCCCCCTCAAAACGACACGGGCGCGCCCTGGCAGGCCGTCCCCGGCATGGCCGCCAAAAACCCCTGGGGCGGCAGGATGGCCGCCCGCACCGGATAGCCGGAAGCGTCCGCCGCCACGGCCCATATCGCCGCCGGTTCCCGGGGGGAACGCCGCACCACCACCCGCCCCGGTTCAAAGGCCACGGACATGGCCACGGGTTCGGTATCGGCAGTGCCGCACAGGCTTTCCCGAAAGGCCGGCAGGATGTCCCGCGTCCCTCCCTCTCCCTCCACGTCCCCTGCCTCATTTCCAGCCCCAGTTCCTGCCCCGTTTCCTGCCCCGTTTCCTACCTTGACGGTCAGCTTCGTGCGCACCGTCGCGACATGGACCAGACGTCCACGCGGATCGAAGCGCAGGGAATTGACGTCGCCGGTGATGCCCGTGGCGTCGGGATCGAAGGCCAGGACCCGTCCGGCCGGGGTGGGGATCTCCGTGGGCCGGGCCGGTTCCACGGAGCGCACCGCCCCGTCTGGATAAAACGCCGCGCCGATGCGCACGGGCACGGTCCCGGCCGGGGTGGCCATGTCCACGGCCTGGCCGGGATACAGGGTGAGGCTGCGCAGGTTGCCCCGCCCGTCAAAGGCCAGGGAGAGGAATTTGGCCTTGATGCGGCCCTGTGGCGTCAGCGCGGCAAAGGGCGTAAGCAGCCCGGCCTCGTCCTCCTGGGTCCAATAGGCCGAGATGCGCCCGCACAGGGGAAAGACGCGCCTGAGGCTTCCGTCCGGATGAAACAGGATCTGCTCGGCCAGCACCTCGCCCGCCGGGGTGGCGACAGGGGTGCGGGACTCCAGGATGATGGAACGCAGCCCGCCGTCGGGAAAAAACTCCAGGGACGGCCCGGTTTTCGTGCGCTCGTCTTGTGATGCATGGCGCGGCGTGAAGACCCCGTGGGCCGTGGCGATGACGGTTCCCGCACAGGGCATGGCGGCCCGGACGGCTCCACCCCCGTACCGCTCCACCAGGCCCTGGACGCCGAAGGTTCCGAAACGGGTCGTGACGCTTTTCATATGTCCCCCGACGGGCTCCAAGCAAGTCCCGTGCCCTGCATTTTCTCCTATGTTTCCAGCATGATTCTTTTTTTCCCGACAATACTGTCGGCACCCGGCGACAAAATTGAACCTTTCGAACGCGTCCAGGAAACACCCGCTCCCGGTGCCTGGACGCAATACGGACGGCATGCCGCCGCGCCCGGAAGGGTGCATGTGCAACGGCCACATCGAAGCAGTCTAAAACATGCAAAACAGTTGCGCTACGGCAGCATCTCCTTGATCCACGCATCTGGCATTTCACTCTTCCGTATTGACATTTTCATGCCGGTTTGAAACACCTACTTGGTTGTAATTCTTATCCTCCCAAGGAGATTCCTGGCATGAAACTCTCGACGAAACTGATTGGTTCCTTCAGCCTGCTTCTGGTGCTGATCCTGGGCTGTGGGCTGCTCTCCATCTCCGTTACTGGGGATATCTACGAAGATACGGAAGATCTGGCCAAAAACTGGCTGCCGAGCATCCAGACCATCGGCTTCATACAGAACAAGTTCCAGGCCGTGCGCCGCATCGAGCTCGTTCACATCTTCTCCACGGAAGAAGGGGAAATGGTGGAATACGAGGCCGCCATGGACAAGGATCTCGGCGAGCTGACGGCGGCCCAGGCGACATACGAGAAATTGATCACCACTCCCGAAGAGCGCGCGGAATTCGAGACATACAAAAAAGAGTTCGAGGCATATCTCGCCATCCATCCCAATATCCTGAAGCATTCCCGCAAAAACGAGATTTCCGCCGCCCGAAACATGGTCCTCGGCGATTCTCGAAAGCATTTTCAAGCGGCCTATGCCTCCCTGGACAAGCTCATCGAGATCAACAATCGCGGCGCCGACGTTTCCGTGAAAAAGGCTGAATCGGAATACCGCACCGGCGTCTATTCCACCGAAGGGCTTCTGCTGGCCGCCCTCTTGATCGGCATCGCAGCCGCTGTCCTGGTGATTCGCGGTGTCACGCGCCAGCTCGGCGAAGACCCGGGCTACCTGTACGACGTGGCCGGGAAGATCGCCGCCGGAGACCTCAACGTGGCCTTCCGGCCCCAGAAGACCGAAGGCGGCGTGTACCATGTGCTCAAGCAGATGGTGGACACCCTCAAGGCCAAGATCGCCGAGGCCGACGCCAAGGCGGCCGAGGCCGCCCAGAAGGAGAAGGAGGCCCTGGCGGCCATGCAGGAGGCCGAGGCGGCCAAGGCCCAGGCCGAAACCGCCAAGCGCGACGGCATGCTCCAGGCCGCCGCCAGGCTTGAGGGCGTGGTGGCCACCGTGTCCTCGGCCTCGGAAGAACTTTCGGCCCAGATCGAGCAGTCCAGCCGGGGCTCGGAGAATCAGGCCCAGCGGGTGGGCGAGACGGCCACGGCCATGGAGGAGATGAACGCCACGGTGCTGGAGGTGGCCAAAAACGCCTCCCAGGCCGCCGAGACCTCCGACGCCGCCAAGCGCAAGGCCCAGGAGGGCTCTGGCGTGGTGGAGCAGGTCATCCGCGAAATCGCCAATGTGCGGGAA
>LNQE01001423.1_pt1 | contig 14584 bp, 12 predicted proteins | sample 603111 | NCBI WGS metagenome assembly LNQE01 (sample SAMN04260313, study PRJNA301899) | hydrocarbon metagenome | isolation source: hydrocarbon-contaminated ditch | place: Germany: Bremen | collected 1998
GGATTGAGTTCGTCGTCGAAGTACCTTATCTCCGAGCGGACTGATCTGCTCGGCCGGATATTTTTATTACTTTTTAGCATGATATAATATTATACAGTACTAGTATAAGATATTTTCTAGAGTAATGATAGATTTTGTAGGATTATTGATGGATGTGGTTGCTATTTGCATGCGGATGTATTTGCTCAGATTTTAAATTTTCGAAGAATTATCAGAAAATTTACTTTTCAACAACATCAAGAACAATTAATAATACATTTATATCCAATGGAGCCATTAAGTATCACAAACACAGGATGGATATTATGGGAGCAAAAAAGGATTCGATCTCAAATCTATCGCTCATCTTTTGCCTATTGCTATCGGGATTGCCCATGGTTCAGGGCGAGGAGCAATCGGACAACTACGCCATAGAGAAGCTGGTCATTGGCACTACCAATCAGGTGGAAGATATCAACGTAAATGACAACACCTTTACCACCTATCTGGAGACACTCCTGACCAAATCGCTGATAAGGGTCGACCAATCCGGCAATTTCGTCCCTGCTCTGGCGAAGAGCTGGGAGACCGATGATGCAGAAGTCTGGACATTTCATCTGGCAAAAGACGCCACCTGGCATGATGGCGTGCCTGTGACGGCTGAGGATATCAAGTTCTCTTTGGAGTATCTGCCCGAGAAGCTTGGTGGCTCGAACTGGAACATCATCGAATCGGTGCAGGCGCCAGACAACCAGACGCTGGTCATAGACCTGGACTCGCCTGATGGCAATTTTCTGACCAATCTGCTCATGCTTCGCACTCTTCCCAAACACATATTCGAGAATGTAGCCGAGCCCAAGAAGTTCAATGAGCCGGAGAGCGCCATCGGTTGCGGCCCCTACAAATTCATGGACTTTGTCAAAGCTGCAGGACTGCTTCGATTCCTGGCATATGACGGCTATTATGAGGGCAGGCCGGCGGTAAAGGAGATAGACATTCGCATGTTCAAGAACGAGGATGCCATGATGATGGCTCTTCTCAAGGGGGAGATCGATACCATATACGTCTATTCGGGAGGCATAAGCTACTACAATGTTCCTCAGATAATTGAGAGCGAAGAATTGGGCTATATGCTGATCGAGAACACTGGAGTCCCTGCAGCGCTCTGGATGAATCAGGATAAAGAGCCCTATGATGATGTCCGCTTCCGGGAGGCATTGAGCTATGCCATAGATTATGAGGAGTTAGTGACTCTCTTCACCGCCGGCTACGGCCGGACGCCCACCGCAGGCTTCATCCCCGACGGGAGCCTGAACTACGTCGAGACGAGGGAGCTCTCCTTCAACTCCACCCAGGCAATGAACCTTTTAAACGAGACCGGGATGGTAGATGTGGACGGAGACGGCCTGCGAGAGCTGGCCGATGGGAATAAGTTCCAGCCACAGATTATGGTCAAGTCCGACAGCGAGAGCGTGCGATTGGGGGAGATCCTCAAGAAGTACATGAACTCCGTGGGACTGGATGCTCAGATCAAGGTCACTGACGGCAGCGGATTCTGGGAAATCGTGGATGCAAAAAGGCATGAGATGTTCATCAGCCGCACCACGCCCTGGGGGATGATGATGGAGGCCGGATATGCCACTGGCTACATGGACACCAGGAGCAACGGCTGGCCGATGGTAGATGAACCAGAGTTCATTGAGCTGGTAGACTCTCTTTTGGCCTCCTTTAGCGATGAGGAGACGGCCAAGCTGGCAAGATCGGTGCAGGAGTATTATGCCAGAGAGCTTCCGGCCATAGCTTTATACTGGAATGATTATGTGCAGCCCTACAACAAGAAGTACGAGGGCTATGTCGCAGATCCCATTCACGGCATTCTCTCTTATGAGACCCTCTTTGGTCTGCATCCTGCCTGAAGCGCCCTGGAGCCGTTCAGGTTCCAACGCTAATTTTTTCCCAAAAAGGACCGGCATCTGCAAGCTATAATTTTTTGATAACATCTCAAAGCCTATTGGCATTCATTTCCTCTCGGTCCTGCTCCTCCAGCCCAAATCCTATCAGCACGAAGCTCAAAACCGCGAGCGAGATGCAGATGCCCGGCGGCAGGTACCACCACCAGTAGCCGTTGATGAATCCACCGCGAGAGAATGCGTAGTTTAGCATCATCCCCCAGCTCTTCTGCAGGGGATCGCCTAATCCTAGAAAGCTCAGTGAAGCCTCAGTCAGCATTGCCCCGGCAACGGCCAGGATGAACTTGGCCAGTATCACCTGCAGGGTGTTGGGCAAGATGTGTTTGAAGACTATGTAGCCATCGCCTGCGCCCAAACTCCTGGCTGCCTCCACAAATGGCATCTCGCGCAGTTGCAGCACGCGAGAACGAACCACGCGCGCCGTGGAGGTCCACCAGAGGGCCCCGATTACTATGATGATATTCCAGATGCTGGGGCTTGTATGGGCTGCAAGGATGATCATAAGCGGCAGGGCCGGTATGATGAGGACAATATCGGTTGTGCCCATGAGGACCTCATCAGCTGCGCCGCGCAGGTAGCCGGAAAAGAGGCCGACAAGGGTGCCGATGGCCACGGAGACGAAAGCGGCGAAGAAGCCCACAAAGAGGGAGATGCGTGTGCTATAGATCAGTTCGCTGAAGATATCCTGGCCGATGTCGTTGGTGCCGAAGGGATGCGTCCCGCTCGGAGGCAAGAAGGGGCGACCAGGCTCCCAGGGGTCGAAAGGAGCGATCAAGGGAGCGAAAACGGCCAGAAGGAGGAATAGGGCCAGAAGGAGTAGGCCGAAGAGCACCGGCCGTCTCAGTCTTCGCGCGAATTCGCTCATGTCGTTTCACCAGCGCGGAGCCTGGGATCAAGCACCACATACAGTACATCCGCCAGGAAGTTTGCCGCTAGCACGCAGCATGCGATAACCAGGAAGCTGCCGTGTAGCAGCGGATAGTCCCGGGCCAGGACCGCATCATAAACGAGCGTCCCCATGCCTCCCCAGGAGAAGACGATCTCCACCAGCAGGGCTCCTGAGACCATGAAGCCAAAGTCCAGGGCGATCACAGTGACCAGTGGCAGCATGGCATTGCGCAACACGTGGCGGAATAAAACATCACGCTCCATCAGCCCTTTGGCCCGCGCCGCAAGCACAAAGCCCTCTCCCATGATTTGCACAACAGAGCCACGCATGATCAGGTAGTTGTAGGATACGTTCAAGGAGGTCAAGACAGAGACCGGAAGTGCCATGTGAACAAGGATATCCACCAGCCTCTGAAAGCCTTGAAAACCGGCGGAACATATTCCAGAGAGGGGGAGTAGATCCAGGTGGAAGGCGAAGACCAGGACGAAGAGCATGGCCAGCCAGTAGTGGGGCATGGAATAAACAAACAGCAACCAAGAGGTGAAAATAGAGTCCAGCCCAGATCTATGGTTCCAGCCTGTGAGTGCGCCGAAGAATGCTCCAAGCATGGCACCCAGAACCGTGGAAGGCAACAGAAGCAGCAGAGTCCATTTGAGTCTGAAAAGAATCAATTCCGAGATCGGTTGCCGATATTTATAGGAATACCCCAGATCAGCATTCAGAAGCGCAGTGAGGTATATGATGAACTGCTCTACCAGCGGCCTATTAAGTCCATACTCCTTGTTCAATTCCTCTAGAGTCTCCGGATTCTGGGATAGCATCCTGAAGTAAGTCTCCTCTCCCAGAATATTCTTCAAAGGGCTCCCGGGCATGAGATGAGATATAAAGAAGATCAATGCGATCATGGCGAGAAAGGTTATGATGTATCTCAGAAACTTGCGAAACAAGAGTATTCCAATCATATAACGCGATTCTCTCTCTAGGTTCTAAGAAAAATGGTGGTTCAGGCCTCTTCTTCGAGGCTGAACCAGGTATTCATGTTCATGTTGCCGTATCCGTCCTGGATCGTCCAGTTCCCAAAGCGGTCTGTGCGATATGGGAATAATACACTGGCCCATTCTAGGGCAATCATTGGAAGCTCATCGGAGTAGTACTCCTGCAGTGCTTTCACCGCTTTGCTCCGCGCCTCCAGGGTCTTTGAGTATCTTACATCCTCCACCAGCCCTATAAGCTTTGGATCGCTGCATGTGCCATCTGAGCCTGTCATATTCGCACAGTTCACACCACCGCCATCATAGAGGATGGAGTATGGTGTGGAGTAGTATATGCAGATGTAATAGTCCCTGTCCTTGAAAATCCTTTGTTCACACAAATCCTCATTGCCCATGACTTCTTTATCGACATGGGCATCCATGCCGGCGTCTGAAAGCTGATTGCAGATGACCTCTGTTGCTCTCACGTTGTCCTGCTTCCATGTTGGAGGTGTGACGGAGAAGCTTAGCTCGGACCCGTCAGGCAGGTTCCTAACTCCGTCTTTGTTTGTATCCAGGAATCCGAGATCATCCAGGATCTGATTGGCCTTGGTGAGGTTATGCTCAAGCTTGGGAATATCCGGGTTGTGGCCTATGGCTGTGGGCGGCACATACCCACGACTTGGAACCTCTCCGTATCCTGCAGAGATCATATCTACGATCTCCTGATAATCCACGGCATAGGAAACAGCCTCTCTAAGCTTCTTGAACTGAGATTCGTTCATCATCTTCAAGAACTGAGTGTATCCGAATTCAAGATTTAGCAGGACTCCGACGTCCGGAACAGAGCCTAGGCTGACATCCTTTGCATCGGCCAGAGTTGCAGCATAAACGCCTGGCACAGGCATATAGTAATCTAAGGTGGTATCAATGTCGCCCTTCTCTAAAGCCAGCAGCATCGAATCCATGGTCCGGTAATATTTGTAGTTCACAGCATCGACGGAGGGCTTCCCAAGGAAGAAATCCGGATTGGCCCCAAATTCCGCTTCTGCTGCAACAGGGTCATATCTCTGGAAGACGAAAGGACCGCATCCGACCATACCGTCTTTCCCGTCGTATTTCTCCGGATCGGCTACATTCTCCCAGATATGCTTGGGGATTATGTATGCGCTCTGCAGGCTGGTCAGAAGCGTGGCCCCTATTGGCTCAGTTGCATAGAGCGTCGCTGTGTGATCGCTGTTCACTTCTACACGATCATAATATTTTTTATATAAATATGCAATAGACAGATCATGCTCCTTATTGTATTCAAAGGTGAATTTCACATCATCTGCTGTCACCGGCTTGCCATCATGCCATCTGGCATCCTCTACAAGGTCGAAGGTTATCGACCTGCCATCATCCGAGATCTTCCAGTCCTTGGCAAGGCATGGCAAAATATTCAGATGCTCGTCATATCTGACCAAGCCCACATGAGTAAAACCTATGTAGTTCACGGCGTTCCATGGTCTGTACTTGAAGAGGTTCATGGGATCGAAGCTGCTTATCGTCCCTGCCTTGATCGTCAAGTTTCCCGTCTCTTCTGCACTTGACAGTGGAACTGCAGCCAGCAGTACCAGTGATACGACCAGAACTGAGAATGTTCCTCTCCTGACTTTCAATTTTTTTTGCTCTATCACAAGCTTACACCTGTCCGATTTCTTTATTGGTCACTCTTTCTATACCAGATCATCGCATCCTTGTATCTTCTCTGAACCCATAGGCCGCTCTCTCTCTTCACAAGCCTCTTGGTTGCTGCCAGATGTGCCAGAAGCCTCTCCTCAAGCTCTGGTGTGAAGTCATAGCTGCTCTTCAATACCTCAAGCTGCATCTCCAGGGGAAGCTGGTACCTCCTGCGAAGGATCGCCACATCGGATAAATAGCCCATCTGAATAAGCGTGTTGTAGAGATAGATATACTCGGGCTCTTCCTCATGCTCATGGAAGATGCCTTCATAGACGTCCTTGAAACCATGATCGGCTAAGGTCACAAGTGATAAGGCTCCGGTCGTCACATCAAGCATCTTTTGCAGCGCAGGCACGATCTCGGGGATATGGAAGCAGTAAGCTGCGTTGACCAGGTCATATTTTTCGAGCTCTGATCTCTCTACGTCCTGCCAGCGCTTATTGATGACCTGAATATTCTCCAGGCCATTCTTCCGGGCACGCTTCTGCAGCCTGGAGATCTGTCCCTTTGATGGCTCAACCACAGTTACGGATCTGGCGACCTTTGCCAGGGGAATGGAATAGGCTCCTGCCCCTGCCCCGATGTCAAGGACTGAAGAGTTCTCATTCAGGTACCGGAGCATCTTAACCAGGACAAGGCCTGGATATCCTGTGAGGCCATCATACTCCTCGCTCGAATCTGCATACTTATAGCTGTCCCAGAAGTCTTCACTGGAGATACCCATCTCCTTCAATCTCCGCACCCAAGAGAAGCTCTCCCTGTGGCGCCTCCATTCTGCTGCCCAGTCAACCTTCATGGTTATACACCCCTCTGATACGAATTCAAATGCATCAGCTCCATTATAAACTGGGATATGCGAATGCTCCATGTTTGGCCAGATCGTAATCCAAACCCTGGAACCTTAGATATTCTTGGTTAATCTCTTGAGGATTCATATCCTGGAAGAGCTCCGGATAGAACATCTTGGCCATATAGGCTATGCCAATGATGTATGAGCCACTATAGCTCATGGACTTGGAATCGAGTAGAAAGACTCTTCCCATCTTAACTGCATCAGTGTTCCTGAATCGAGAGTCGTTCATGAACTCTTCTCTGTAGGCCTTCATCATAGAATAATCATCAATGTTATAGCCACGGATGACCGACTCGGGAAAACCGAAGAGAAGTATCACTTGAGGATCTTGAGACAACACCCATTCTGGATCTAATTCAGGATGAGTTCCCATCAGAGTATCTCCAAGCGTTTTAACACCTATTTCAGCCAGGATCTGGCCTGCGCCGCTCCGATTGGTGTGAACATTGATCACGCCGCTGTCGTAGATAGAGATCAATAGTAACTTTGGTAGGCTTTGTTGCGGAGATTTTTTTATCTTGTCTCGAATATCATCTATGACATCATCATGCCATTGAATATATTTCTCTGCCTCTTTTCTCTTGTCAAAGATGTATCCGAGCTTCAATACGCGTTCCTCAAAACCCGCTGGTTCATATAATCTCAGGCTGAGAACGGCAACTTCGGGCAGATTTTTCTTGTCCTCTGAGACACTTGCAGGGGGACTTGTCAAATAGAGAGACGGTTTCAGCTGCAGTATCTTCTCATAGTCCGGATCCTTACCGTATTCGCTTGCCACGCTCGGCAACTTGCTAAGCTCGGGGAAGAATACAGGCTGATCTTTGATGCCCTTTGTAACAGCTATTATCTTGTCCGTGGCCTTGATTGCCCTCACCGCCTCTGCATGAGATCTATCCCCGGTTATGGCTGAAGCCACAGGCATATCGATGGCAACTGCGTCTCCAGCATCGTCTTGAACAACAAGCTTCTTCTCTGTTCCATCTATGATCTGATTGATCTGGTCTATGTCCTTTTCGTCGATCTTACCATCATAGTTAGCATCGGTCAGATTTGTGGCAGACTTTGCTCCACTGAGGACATCCTTTACAAAAGCAATATCTTGATCATCTACCGCATCATCCATATTGGCGTTCCCATAGATGCCCAGTGTAAAGTCCGCTGCAGATGCGACCATAGATGACAGGATTATCCATAAACCAAACACAGTCAATATTTCCCGCGATATTCTCATACTTAAGCTCCTTGCGACACTATACGTAAAATCGGAGGACAATCTCCTCCGATTCTTCTTCCATGCATCAACTTCAACATAAGCACAGCCTCAATTTGCAATCGGCGGGTATACAAACGTGCCATTCTTCTTGACATCCCAGCCAAGGCCCTTATGGAATGTATTCAGGTATTCTTGATGAATCGCCACGGGATCTAGATCCTTGAACAACTCTGGGTAGAACAGCTTGGCCAGGTAGGCTACAGAGATGACGTAGTCCGGAGTATAGGTTATGTCATATGATAAAATCTCCACGTTTCCATCCTCAATTGCCTTGACCTTGGCCAATTCCGGACGATTGAGGATATAATCTCTCAAGGCCTTCATGCTCGTGAAATCATCTGTTTCATAGCCTGCTGTTGTGTTATCCCTGTTCCAGCCTGCCATCTTCACTATGATATCAGGATTTTCCGTGAGAATCCATTCAGGATCGACCTCAAGCCAGCCCGTGGCCCCCCCGATCATGTCCGCAGCAATGTTCTGACCTCCTGCCAGCTCGATCTGATAACCTGCGGCTCCCATTTTGGTATGAGTTATATAGTCTCGTTGAGCTTCCAGGTAGACTCTAGTCTTTTTATCGGATGGAAGAGACTCAGTTTTTTCTCTTATCTCTTTAAGAATTGGTTCAACAAAGTCAATGTACTCCTGAGCCCGTTCTTCTGCACCCAAGACGTAGCCCAGGGTCTTCATCTGATTGAATATTGTCCGGGCACGGTAGAGATCGAACTTCAATACAGGAATTCCAGAAAGCTTCTTTTCATCACCTTCAGGGATGACATAGACATCGCTGATGAAAACATCAGGCTTGAGTGAGAGAACCGCCTCATAGTCGACTTCTCCGTTTGCTACAGTAGGCAAATCCTTGAACTCAGGCAGGAACACATGAGAAAATGTCTTTGTAGACTGCGAGAATTCTGAGACGCCGATCACCCTGTCCATTACCCCGAGAATCCTCAGGGCAACAGCAGGATCACTTCCACAAACGACGATGCTGTTAACTGGTTCTTTTGTAGTTACGGCCCTGTTGGCCCAATCCAGAATTGTGATCTCCTTTTCAGTCCCGTTTATGATCTGCCTAATTTGAGCAATGTCATTCTCATCGATTTTACCATCATAGTTGGCATCGGTCAGATTTGTAGGTGCTTCGGTTCCCTTGATGACGTCCTGCACATACGCCACATCTTGCTCGTTTATCGTGTCATCCAGGTTAGCATTCCCGTAGATTCCCAGAGTGTAATCTGCTGCATTGACTGCCAAAGTTGATGCAAAAATGCATAAGCTCAAAATTATTGCATCAATTACTAACACATAAATCTTTGATGCGTTCATTATTTTTCCACCGTTTCATCCCCCATCATTGTTATTCGGTTCCTGCCTCAGCTTCAACCCTTGGTCTCAGAACAGAGTTCTTGGCCTTCCAGCACATAGGGTCTTCTTCATATAAATCTCCATAGAAAAGAAAAGCCAAGGCCCTACAGCCACCACATATAACCTTGGAAGGGCATGTTCCACAAGAGCCCTTTAGATCCTGTGGATCAAATTGTCTGAATGACTTCAATACATGAGAGAAATTCCAAATGTCTTCCATCTTTTGTAGGCGGATGCTACCCGCATAGAAAGGAATTATATCACAAGGAGTCACAACGCCATTGGGTAGGATTCCGCACCAATCCCCACGAAGAGCTCCACATAGTATGGATCTGTTAGATTTCCCAAATTTACTTATATCGTCACTACCTTCGAAACACCCGTATGCATCACCGCGAATTGATATTTTCGAACCAAAAGTGTTCCGAAGGAGAGTCAACGTCTTCTGTAATTCATTTTTTTCTTCTGGACCTAGCATTAAATCGTTCATTCCCAATCCGCGTCCTATTGGAATATATTCTGTAGCAAGAAACGCGTCTACGTCCATATTGGCGAGCAGGCCTGCCAAAGGTTCTAAATCAGACAGAGATTTCTTTGTTATTGTAGTACGCACCTGGACATTTAAGCCTGCGTTCTTAAGAAGCTTGATTGAATTAACAGCTCTCTCGAATGTCCCATTCCCTCTCATAGATTCATGGGCTTCCTTAAGTCCCTCCAAAGGCACTTGTACAACTCTAACGCTTAGGTCTTTCAAGGTATCGGCTTTTTTCTTGTCAATAAGCATACCATTCGTAAGCACTTCGAGAGAAAAGTCCATTGAATTTGCTAGATATAGAATATCTATGAAGTCGGGCCTCATGAAGGGTTCTCCTCCACTAAATTCTAGCTCAAATACTCCCAAGTTATAGAGCTCATTGAACAGATTTCTTACCTCTTCCATGCGGAGTTCTTCATCGAGGGGATATCCCGAACTGGCATAGCAATGCTTGCAGCGCAAATTGCAGGCGTTAGTGACATAAAAGGTAACTTTTCTTAGATCGAACATGATTTCACATCTCAGTAATAAAGCCGTTCTTAATCAGCTCATCTGTTACGGTTATCACATCTATGACTGCGATCTCGTGTTCTATTCCATAATGCTCGGCGTAATCATTGATTAAATCGTCCATCGTTTTGTCCTCTATCTTAGACCAAATGTACTTCGCACTATTATTAAGTTCTATAAGAGAACCTTTGTCCAAATCATAAAGCAGCAGCTTTGACTCCATGTTCCGTTGCTTCAAGTTTTTTTTCTTTTGATAATTTTTATCATTCAAGGTTGCTTACCTCCGATAGACTAGATTACTAATAAGCAGCAAATAGGGCAGTTTACTGCCCCATTTGCCCACCATGTTCTTTTTTATCTCACAGACACACATAGAGTGTGCACTGATCCGACAATGTAGGTAGTCTTTACCTCAGGCTTCACATATTTTTCCATTTTAGTATCACCTCCGTTTTGATCAGTTTATATATTTCATACTATTTAAAAGTTTCGTATTAGATTATGTTATTTTTTTCAATTTTTTTAATAATTTAAAAAAAAGATTAACCGTCGATTCTGGCCGATCGACATTTGTCATTGGCTAAGGCCTCTCGCTATAGAAACTAGGTCGCAGATTTAATTTGGTGTTCACCTCAAACTTAAGAGCGAGCGCTGAAGTGATCGGTTTCATCAAGAAACGCATACTACTATGAATCTCAAATTGTTAAATTAGATACATGTTATATTTCCTAAAATGCCTTAACCGATGACCAATGACTGATCGATTAAGTATAAGCAATGAAATGAATAGAAAAAGCAGAGCGAATCCAAAAGGGTAAAACGGATTCAATTCGTACAAAAAACCACCTAGAAAAACGCTTAGAGCACTTTCTATTCCCATGACAGTCAGCATTAAACCCATCGAAGTTCCTCTATTTTCATCTATTGTAACATCTGCCATGAATATTAGATGCATATATTGCTCCAAAAAAATTGTTGCTAGCATGATCGCACAAGAGAATATAACTAATATTATACTATTAAGTAAAATAAATAACAAGACGCTAAAAAAAGTTAAGATTAGCATGCAAGACAAAGCATGTACTCTATTAACTTTATCAATTACAGGACCAATGAGTATCTGGGCCAATAGGTAGATTATCATGGCAATACTGAATACCATTGCCGCAAGAGCATCGCTGGCATGGGTAACATGAACTAAAAACAATACGTAGTAGGTACTTAGGATCATCCTCGCGGGAGTTTCCACCAAATAATAAGAGAAGAAGTGCCAATAGCCAGCGCTGGAAGCTCTTATTGTCTTAGATAAATCTCTTCGGAACTTATTGAATTTCAAAACGGATGGGGGATTATCTCTTGCTTTATCTTCGAGGAAATAATAGAATAAAAAAATAGAAATAATAACAAAAATAAAATACATGGTGAATCCTAATTTTACTCCATAAAAAAGACCGATTGCTGAAGTGATATATGTTAATGCTAATGATGCGAGGATTGTTGTAGAGGTAATTAGTACCCACATAATAGAATAAACCTTGCCTCGCTTCTCGCTTGTTGTCTCATCAGCCAGAAGAGCATCAATCGCGGGTTCAGATAGTACTCTTCCACCTAGAAGTATGACCCCTGGAATTGCCCAAATCCAAGTATTTGCAGATAGAAACCAGAGCAGAGCGAGAGAGAAGATAAGATGAGATATCACGATTATTTTTTTTCGTCCAAAGATATCTGCAAGATATCCGCCAATTATTGTGGCAAATAGAAGAAGGTAATTCAATCCTTCAATAGAGCCGATGATGCTGGGGGTGGCACCCAATGCCTCAAGGTATCGCACAAATAATGGCGCAGTAAGGCCACTTCCTGCAGCAATAAGAGTATTGCATATAATTAATGTTGCTGTATTTTTTTTTATTTCTCTGATAGCATCACTATATGAGTTATAATGCGACCATATGGTAGCCATCATTCACAATCAGTTAGAATTCTTCATGGTATGATAGCAAGTCAAATCTTCGGCATACAAGTCACCATTATGTAGGATGGCTAGAGCACGGCAGTATCCACCACACACGTCTTTATGTTGGCATGCGTTGCAGGTACCTTTCAATAATTCCGGCTTAAATTCCCTGAATAACTTGAAAATAGGGGCATTCTCCCAAATCTTTTTAAACTCATTTTTCCTTACATTCCCTGCATAAAATGTCGCTATTTCACAGGGGCTCACGATGCCGTTGGGTTTGATAAGGCACCATGTCTTAGCACAGGGGCACATTATCGTTTTGTTATCTCGCAATTTTTTAAAAACCTCTCCTTCAAAGAAGCCGCATGGATCGGCTGTTATATCGATTTTATGACCGTAAATATTATTTATGTTTTTTATTGTTTTATGGAGCACCAGCATTTCATCAGCATTAAGCATGAGGTCATCTTTGTATGCCATACCTCGTCCTGCTGGAAAGAACCTTATTACTCCGAATTTGTAAGCCCCTAATTTTACAGATATATCTGCGAGTTTTTTGATATCCCTGAATGATTCCTTAGTTGCGGTGGTTCTTACTGCAAATCTTATTCCTTCGTTTCTCAAGGCTTTCATCGCCCTTATTGTGGGATTAAAAGTCCCCTTTCCTCTGAGATCCTCATGAGCTCGTCTAAGACCATCGAGACTTATTTGTACATGTTTTATGGAATATTCAGCTAATTTTTTTGCTGTCGCTTCATCAAGGAGAGTGCCGTTCGTCAAAATCACCATCTCGAAGTCCAGCGACTGAGCGGCATTGAGCACCTGCAAGAGATCGGGCCTCAATAGCGGCTCGCCTCCTCCGAAATCGATCTCCATTGTTCCCAGATTTTGCAAGTCTCCTAGTACTTTTTTAATCTCGTCAATGCTTAGCTCATCCTCAAGCCTCTCTCCTGCAAAAGAGAAACAATGCTTGCACCTCAGATTGCAGGCATTGGTAAGTTCAAAGGTTACGGTGGCAGGGTAATAGACCATAATATTACCTCAATAGATTAATAAATAGATATATAATTATAAATCTCGGTCTTGGCAACGTCCGGCATCTTCCAGTTTTATTCATAGAGAACCTCCTTTTTAGCTAACAAATTCTTTGAAGACGATTGTACATAGGTAGGACAGCATAGTTATAAATCTTTCGATTATAGTAACATAAAATCATAATTAATCTTGATAAAATAATATAAATCGAAAGAAACCTTCATGCCCGATTGGGCACCCATGAGCATGAAAATTAGGCGCTAAGCTCTAAATATTTATTCAGGATCGATATTCCTCTTGACTATGAGACAAGCAATAAGGGCGACATCTTTCTGGAGGATTTTGATATCCCCGAAAAAGAAACTGCCCTGAGCAACTCTTAGAACCCATGAATATCAGGCGCGCGTATCAAAATGACGGCATATGTCGCTTGCCCCAACAATCTGTTCAGCTAACATGATTCTCCTCTTTCTCAACAGTTCTATGCCCATCGATTATCGTAATATACTCATTAACCAGTCGCTCGCTCATCTCAAGCATAGATCCGGAGATTCGCTATTCTCCGCAGGGATCTTTTCGGGATTTTCGGCCAGCTCTGCCTTCCATCGGCAAGGAAGACTCGGATGGATGCCATATTCGCGAGCGATCTGAGCAAGTGGATTGCCTGCCCCAAGTTCGGATAATACTGCTGCGACGATTCTACGTATATCTACCATCGTTTTCACCCTAATGCCCACCTCTCGAAATACTTGGAGAGGGAAGGCTTTCCTTCTTAGGGTGGATCAAAAACGAATTGGCGTTTCCTTAAATAGGCGGGTCAAAATTGAGTTGGCGAAAACACTCGAAATAGAGATACCAGAGAACGACGCTGTTGTTGCAGTCGATTCAACGGATAAAGGTAACAAATAGAGGGGATTGGATGCGCGAAAAACACGGAAAGCAGCGGCGAGGATGGCTTAAAGTTCATGTGGCAGTTAATGTTGGATCAAAGAGATTATTGTCTATGGAAGTTACAGAAGAAAATACCTTGGATAGCGAGGTTTTGCGCCCTTTGTTGAAAGACGCAAATATTGAGGAAGGATTGATGGATGGCGCATATGACACAAGTGACGCATTTGAATTTATGAAATCGAAAGGTGTGGATTGTCCAGGGATTAAGATCAGAGAGAATGCAATAGTGGGCAAAGATGCATCTTCCAGGTCAACTGCTGTTTTAGAATTCAAAAAATGGGCTACAAGGGTTGGAAGCAAATGCATCAGTACGGTAGAAGATGGGCGGTTGAAGGCTTCTTCTCATCGATCAAGCGCATTTTTGGTGAGACGGTTCGGGCGTCTTCTCGAGTGGGAATGGTTTCAGAGGTTAAAAGATCATTCATTTTGTATAATATACTTATGAGAATATAGACGTCTATGTTAAGTTAAATTATGAATTCATATATAAAGAAATAATATTATACTAATAATGCGACACAGCACCATAAAGGACTTCAACATCCGGATAAAGACCCAGATCGTATAAGAG
>LNQE01001013.1_pt1 | contig 14539 bp, 9 predicted proteins | sample 603111 | NCBI WGS metagenome assembly LNQE01 (sample SAMN04260313, study PRJNA301899) | hydrocarbon metagenome | isolation source: hydrocarbon-contaminated ditch | place: Germany: Bremen | collected 1998
GGTTCTTAGTGTCGTATTTTTAGTTTTTGGAGCGCTTCGTTTTCCCGCCAGTTTTAAAAAAAGGTCCAAATGACTTGATTTGTTTAGGAAAGAGTTAAATATTATTATTTAATTCTGCTGGGGGAAAACACAACTAAAAAATCAGAGTTATAAACTGAGCTCAATTGAATATATTGAATTAAAAACTTTTTAGTATGGCTGACAGGGACTTTATTAATGAATTTTAAGTTGAATTCAACAGAAAACAAATCCATTATTTTGATAATTCTTGCTTTAACAATCCTAACGCTTGTTGTTTACTGGCCGGTGCAGAACTATGAATTTATCAACTACGATGACGAAGTTTATGTTACAGACAATTATAGAATCCAGCAAGGCCTGACTTTAAAAAATATAACAAATACATTTAGTGATTTTCATACAAGCAACTGGCATCCTCTTACAATGATATCACATATGCTGGATTGGCAGTTGTTCGGCTTTAGAGCCGGCGGGCATCACTGGACAAATGTCATAATTCATATTTTTAATACTATTCTGCTTTTCTTGCTTTTTAATAAGCTTACCGGAGCAGTTTGGAAAAGCGCTCTTATCGCGGCTCTATTTGCCATTCATCCGATTAATGTACAATCTGTTGCCTGGATATCTGAACGTAAGAATGTTCTGAGTACTTTTTTCTGGATTGTGACAATATTGTTTTATGTTCGGTACGTTAAGCAGCCAGATTGGAAAAAATATTTGCCGATATTTTTTTGTTTTGCGCTGGGTCTTATGGCCAAGCCGATGCTGGTTACGCTTCCCTTTGTATTGCTACTACTTGATTACTGGCCTCTTAATCGTACACAAATAAAATTACCAAATCGAAACGAAGATAAAGTTAAAGGGGAAATGTTCCCTTTAGATAAAAATCGTAAAATCTCATTCCTGATTCTAGAAAAAGTTCCATTATTTATCTTGTCGGTTATTTCTGTTTTTTTTACTATCTACGGCGCCCGTTATGTCAGAACTATTACCAGTCTTGAATATTTGCCATTTTCATTGCGTATTCCCAATTCAATTAATTCTTATGTCCTTTATATTAAAAAGCTGTTCTGGCCAAATGATCTCGCGGTTTTTTATCCTATTTCCCATATTCCGGTCTGGCAATGTCTTGTTGCAGCGTTGTTTCTGCTAGGTATCACGTTCTTTGTTTGCAGGTATTTTCGTAAACATCCTTATTTGCCGGTTGGATGGTTTTGGTATTTGGGAACTCTTGTTCCTGTAATAGGTATAGTGCAAGTTGGTACTCAGGCGATGGCTGACCGCTATGCCTATGTTCCCTTTATCGGATTGTTTGTAATTATTGCCTGGGGTGCGGAAAATCTTTCTTTTAAAAATAATATTTTTAAAAAAACAATTATCTTCATGGCTGTTTTTATAATTATAGCGCTTACGATAACAGCATATAATCAGGTAAAAGTATGGCGCGATACAGTCACACTCTTTGAAGACACATTGAAAAAAACAAAAAATAACTACGTGGCTTATGATGTACTGGGTTTTGACGCCGCGAGGAAAAATGAAAATGAGAGAGCGTTGATGAATTATTACATGGCTCAAAAAAGTAATCCTAAATTTTATCCGGCATACAATAATGCCGGAATTGTATTAATTAAAATGGGCAGGCGTAATGAGGCGTTCAAAAACTTTGAGATGACTTTAAAAGTTAATAAATTTTCAGCTCCGGCATATTACAATATAGGCCTGCTTTATTTGAAAGACAATAATTTAGACAAATCCATGATGCTTTTTAAAAAGGCTATTGAAATACAACCTGATTACATAGAGGCATATAATAATTTAGGTGTTGTGTATATTAAAAAAGGAATGATCAGAGAGAGCATTTCTAACTTCCAGAAGTCTTTAGAGATTAATCCTTCTTACCGTGAAGCTCAACATAATTTGCAAATTGCAAATGCTATGCAAAAAGAAAAAAAGCAGCATGGACATACAATAAAATAAAATAGTATTTTTTATAACCTTAGTTGCAGTTATTTTTTCAAGACTTTATCTGCTGAAAATTAATTTTGGGTAATTATCTCGTAGACTGCATAGCCGTTAGCTTCATAAATCATTTCTGTTGCCCTGCTCATTTGCTGTAATAATATGTTTATTTTTTCCGGAGAGTAATTGTCATGCAGATATTTCAGAAACAGCTTTTTGCGTACAAGCAGATGGGTATAACCGAGTGAACGGATATGTTTTTGAAAAGTTTCATCTTCACTGGAGTGGGCAACAAGATCTCGAATAACATTCATCCCAAAAGAGGAATCGTCTTCATATATCCTATCCAGGTAATATCCCCGTCCCGCAAGAAAAATCAGCCTGACTTTGGCATTCTGTGGAGTATTTTTATTAATGTATGAGATTGCGGCATAGCTTCCAGTATGACGGTTAAGGTACTCATCTCTCGTTTCCATGTTGCAGAGATATTTAACTGGCTGAAGACTCTGAAAGTAATTGTTTAAATACATGACATTTTTAAATCCGAGAATAACCAAAAATAACAATATGGCAGCCGTGTAGAAGTATCTCAACGGCTTTGCTGTTTCTTCTGACCATGTTAAGATGTTTTTTATGCCCATGACCGTGAGAACGCAAAGAAAGGGTATAGTCGGCAGTATATAGCGGACACGAAGTTCATCGAGAAAAAAAGTGATAAGGATAAAAAAAACTGAAAAAACAACAAAAAAGATTTTATCTTTTTGAAAAGATTTATTCATGAACGCAAAAGGAACCATAATAATCAATAATGGATTCAAGACACCGTCAAAATATTGGTCGGAATAATCCTGTCCCTGGAAAAAAAAGCGCAGAGGAATTATCAATGTCTGCCAGAAACTTTCACCGTATATAATTGCCCTGTACTTGAACATGCCCATGTAAGTATTACCGGAAACTATGTTATAAGTGGTTTCTTCATTGGTAATATTGGCTGTGCTTACGTTAAAGAATCCATTAAATAGAGGGAATAGCGGGTTACCGGTTAGAATCAGATTTTTTATAAGCCAGGGAGAAAATATTAGTAAAGAAATTAGAAAAAAAATAGCGCCATATCTGACTGCCGGCCACTGCGTTTTTTTATCGCGTGAATAGAAAAAAATAATTGCCGATAACAGTAAAAACCAGGCAATCAGTGCGTTATATTTTGTTCCCAAGGCTATACCCATGGTGATGGACGAAATAAGAAGCCATTTGTTTTCACTGTATCCATTATTACGCCAACGACTATAAGCGAAAATGCCGGCGGATGTAAAAAAAATCAGACCGAGGTCAACATAAGCAACAGTTGACATACGCATAACCATAGGTGTGCTTAAAAAAACAAGAATACCAAGTAATCCCCACGTGCGACCAAATTTATTGTTAAGATAACAAAAAATAAGCCATGACGTTCCGATACCAAAACCCATATGGATAAAATTAGGAATGATATCATTATGGAAATAAAGCGGTATTAGATAAAGTAGGTCAACATTCATGGGATAGTATGAAAATACGGACCATTTTATTTCATATAATCCGCCATGTAATAACCATAGTTTGGGAATAGCCAGGTGATGAATCAGGGCATCGGTGGCTATAGGCGGCAGCAAGCTTAGTATGATTAACGTAACAAAAATTGAAAAAATTGCCATACCCAGAAGGATCTGGATAAGAATATTTAACCTGTTGGTATTATTGATTACCATCTCCGGTGAGTAGCTTCCTTAAAGACCTAATTTTAAAAGTGAAAATACTTGATAATGATAAAATAATTAATAGTAATTTCCTTTTAATATTGGAAATATATAAAGAAGCATTTTACATGTCAATGAAATATAAAAATTCCCTGTTGATTGTTTAAAATTATAGTGACAAATTCGCGCCCATATTTTATTTTTCTTGACTTTTAAGGTTTATTGTTTTAATCATCTTTTGACTGCTGGTCAGATATTGACCGTGGTTTTAAATTTGCGTTCATTTTAATTAGAAAGAGGGTGGCCTTGGGACTTCAGGAACGTAGAGGAAAAGAAAAAGATAATCGCAAGAAACTAATTCTCAAATCAGCACGTACACTATTCTTTAAAAAAGGTTTCAATAATGTTACCGTTGACGAAATAGCCAAAGCTTCCGAGTTGGGCAAAGGGTCAATTTATCTTTATTTTAATAGTAAAGAAGAAATTTACGCGCAAATCCTGCTTAATGACATTGATAATTTTAATCAACATGTCTCTGTTTTATTCGACGAAAAGAAGTCGGTGGATGATTTACTTTTTGAATTTTCCTGTATCTACGTTGATTTTTTTCTTAATGAACCGGAATTATTCAGAATACTCATGACTTACATGTTGCAACCGACTAAGATAAATTTAACAGAAGAGCTCAATTCACAGATACTAAATGCTAATGCCAGGGTAATAGATGTCATTGGTAAAATATTTCAGGAGGCGGCATCTAAAGAATTTTCCGCGGAGATTAGTTTAAAACAAAATCGGAATGCGATCTGGGGGTTGCTCAATGGAATTATCTCTCTGTACATTTTTTTAGGAGCTCAGGAAAAACGAAGAGAAAGAATTCATTCCACAATTAAATTAGCATTGGAGATATTTATCAAAGGCTTGAAACAAGCGTGATGAATATTTAAGATAATCCAAAAGATTGAAGTAAGAAAAGGTAAAGGAGGAAAGTCATGTCATTGGAGATCAAGAAAGCAGCCGTTTTAGGCGCGGGAGTTATGGGTGCGGGTATCGCAGCCCATTTAACGAATGCCGGCATTGAGTGTTATTTGCTGGATATCATTCCTTTTGAACTTACCGAGGACGATAAGAAGAAAGGATTAACAGAAAAAAGTCCGGCGTGGCGCAACCGATTTGCTGCAAACGGATTAGCTGGAGTCACCAAGTCGAAGCCGGCCAGTTTCTATTCCAAGGCAAACGCGTCAATGATTACGATAGGTAACTTTGAAGACGATTTGAAGTTATTGGCAGACTGTGACTGGGTTTGCGAAGTTGTCGTAGAAAACCTGAAAATCAAACAGGAACTTTTTGCCAAGGTGGAGAAGATTGTAAAGCCTACCTGTATCGTTTCCACGAACACTTCCGGCCTTCCTATCAAAGACATTTCCGCTAAATTCAGTGCTAACTTGAAGAAACATTTTCTGGGAACCCATTTCTTCAATCCTCCCCGATATATGAAGTTAATGGAAATTATCCCCGGTGCGGATACGGATAAGGCAGTTGTCGATTATATGGCAAAATTCAGCGAGGAGGTCCTTGGTAAGGGCGTCGTTATATGCAAGGATGTTCCCAATTTCGTAGGAAACCGTGTCGGTGTCTATGATCTATGTAATGCCGGCAGGATTATGATCGAAAAAGGTATGAGTATTGAAGAGGTTGATGCCATTGTCGGCAAGGCTGTCGGCCGTCCCGGAACCGCGATCTTCGGAACAATAGATCTGGTTGGTCTCGATATCGGTACTCATGTTGCCCAGAACCTCTATGATGCTGTTCCCGACGATGAATGCCGTGATACCTTTGCTCCCACGGAATTTGCGAAAAAAATGATAGCCAACAAATGGCTGGGCAACAAAACGAAGGGTGGTTATTATAAGAAAGTAAAGGATGAAAACGGCAAGAACGTAAAATATGCCATTAACTGGAAGACCATGGAATATGCCGTAGCCCAGAAGCCGAAATTCGCGTCTATTTCCGAAGCAAAGAAGTGGGCCGATTCCGGTGTTGCGGTTAGTATGAAAATAGCTTTTAACGGTGATGATGCGGCGGGCGATTATCTGCGCGAATATCTGTGCAACAACTTCATCTACGCGACCAATCGCATTCCCGAAATATGCGATACAATCGTTGAAATAGATAATGCCATGAAGTGGGGCTACAATCAGCAACTTGGTCCTTTTGAATCATGGGATGCAATCGGTGTTCAAGAAGTCGTTGAAGTGATGAAAAAGCTCGGCAAGAAAGTTCCTGCCAAGATCGAAGAAATGCTGAAGAAGAAATGCACGTCTTTCTACAAGGTGGATAGTAAAGGCGTCAAGTCCTACTATGATTTCAAGAAGAAGGGCTATGTGAAGATGGAAGCAAATCCCAAGATCATCATTCTGCCCGAACTCAAGGAAAGAAAGAAAGTAGTAAAAGAAAATCCTGCCGCTACTCTGGTTGATATTGGTGACGGTGTTGCCTGTCTGGAATTCCATACCAAGATGAACTCTGTGAATGGCGATATGATCCAAATGATTTCGGACAGCTGTGATATCGTGAACAAAGACTTTCTGGGAATGGTTGTGGCCAACCATGATCAACGTATGTTTTCTGCCGGTGCTGATATTTTCGCTGTTATCTGTGCCATTAGTGAAAAACAGTGGGACAACCTGGAGAAAATGGTTGCCGGATTGCAGAACGCCAACATGAAGATGAAATATCTGCCCAAGCCTGTTGTCACGGCTCCGGCAGGCATGGCACTGGGTGGCGGCTGTGAGATAGCAATGCACGGTGATTATTGTCTGGCCAATGGTGAAACCTATATTGGTCTTGTTGAAGTCGGTGTTGGTGTTATTCCAGCCGGCGGCGGATGTAAAGAAATGGCCGTACGTATGACGGAAGGAATTCCTGCCGGTGTTGTGGAATCCGGATTGAATATGCAGTATCACTACGGCAAAATTTTTGAAAATATCGCCACGGCTAAAGTTGCTACCAGTGCTCAGGAAGCTCAGGAATTTGGTTTTATCCGTAAGGGCAGCATCATTAACATGAGCAGAGACATGCAGATTTATGAAGCCAAACAGATTGTTCTGGGTATGTCCAAGTTTTATAAACCACCGAAGCCAGCTCTAATTCCGGTGATGGGAGAAAATCTGCGCGGTGTAGCTGGTGCAATAATCATGAACATGAAGGCTGGTAAGTATGCTTCTGAATATGATGCTCACATAGCCATGAAGATTGCTCATGTATTGGGTGGAGGAGTTTGCCATGAAGGAACATTCGTAACGGAGCAGGAGATTCTGGATCTGGAAAGAGAAGCTTTCATGAGCCTTTGCGGTGAACAGAAAACGCAGGATAGAATATCGGCAATGTTGTCAACCGGTAAGCCCTTGCGCAATTAAAAAAGATAACATGTCCGGCGGTACATTAAATAAAACCATCAGCCGCCGGCTTTAAACATAACAAAATCCTGTAAGGAGGAAGTATATTATGAGTGAAGCTGTCATTGTCGCATCCGTAAGGAGTGCCGGTGGAAGATATAAAAGAGGTGGTCTGTCTGAAACCAGAGCAGACGTCTTTGGTATACAAGTAATTAAAGGTTTGCTGGAAAAAGTTCCCCAGCTTGATTCTAAAGATATTGATGATTTGATAGTCGGTTGTGCTTTCCCCGAAGCGGAAGCCGGAATGAATTTTGGTAAAGTATTGGCTGTCGGTGCCGGTTTGCCAGAGCCGGTATCCGGTATGACCCTTAACCGTTTCTGCTCATCAGGTGTTCAGTCAATTGCCGATGCAACAGCAAAGATTCGTGCCGGCTGGTCCGATGTTATCATCGCCGGTGGTTGCGAGTCTATGACTCATATCCCTATGGGCGGTGGTATCTTCCGTCCCAATCCTGACTGGGATTACACCACCATGCCCAATGTTTACATTAATATGGGTAACACCGCGGAAAACGTTGCCGCCAATCACGGCGTTTCCCGTGAGGATATGGATAAATTCGGTATGGAAAGCAACCGCCGGGCTTACGAAGCCATCAACGCCGGTAAATTCAAAGAAGAAATCATTCCCATTACGGCTTATAAATACAAGAAGGATAAAAATGGAAAGCGCATTTGCACCGAATTTGTATTTGATACCGATGACGGCGTGAGATGGCCGGTCAGTCTGGTAGATATGGGAAAACTGAAATCACCTTTTAAACAGGGTGGAAACGTTACCGCTGCCAATTCTTCGCAGATGACTGATGGCGCTGCCTTCACGCTTGTTATGTCAGCAGAAAAAGCCAAGGCCATCGGAGTGAAACCCATAGCCAAACTGACTCACTATGCAGTGGCTGGGTGCAAACCCGAGGAAATGGGCGTTGGTCCAAGATATGCTATTCCGAAGGTTTTGAAACTCGCCGGTTTGGCCACAAAAGATATTGATTTGTTCGAAATCAATGAGGCATTTGCTTCCCAGGCACTTTACTGCATAAGAGAACTTGGCATCGAAGACCGTCTGAATGCCGGTGACATTAATCCCAACGGTGGCGCTATCGCTCTGGGTCATCCGCTGGGATGCACGGGCGCCAAGCTGACTGCTCAGTTACTCCATGAAATGAAACGTCGTGGCAGTAAACGCGGTATAGTTTCCATGTGTATCGGTGGTGGAATGGGAGCTGCCGCTATATTTGAAATGCTTTAATAAACAAATTGTCCCTTCTAGCTTCACGCTGTAACTCTATACAATTCCTCCGCTATCCTCATCATAGAGGATGGCGGAGGGGTTGGCCTCAACAGTTTTTAATAAAAAATAAAATCACGATCTTTGACGATCGCACACCTGAACATTATCTGGATTTGCCTAAGACTGACTCTTAGGTGTTTTCTACTTGACGTAAAAAAACTTTTTTTCTTGAAATAGGAAATGCTTTAAGTTATAGCAAGCTTCACTTGGGCGGTTAACTCAGCGGGAGAGTGCTACCTTCACACGGTAGAAGTCACTGGTTCAAATCCAGTACCGCCTACCATTTATTTCGAGGGGTTCTGGTTTACGCTGTAACCTCTTTAAGGTTTGTAGTACGAAACAAAATACAGTGAACATAAAGAAAAAGGGTATTTCGTGAAATACCGCATGTTCATTATCCGTACACTTCTTCATTGTCTTGATAAATATTCCTTTGACAAAAAGATCGTTATTCATATACTTCCAATATAATAATTACCTTAATTAAGGAGTTCATAATGAATGTAAAAGATTTGTTTGACTTAAAAGGCAAGGTTGCCATCGTTACGGGCGGCGGCAGAGGTATCGGCAAGTTTATGGCTACGGGATTAGCTGAAGCGGGATCAAATGTGGTGATTGCCTCGCGCAAGCTGGAGAACTGCGAGAAAGAAGTAAAAGAATTGGAGAATTTGGGAGTTAAATCCCTTGCTGTCAAATGTGATATGTCTAAGAAAGAAGATATTGAAAGTCTGATTAAAACGACAATGGACAAGCTTGGTACCATTGATATACTGGTCAATAATGCCGGACTAACCTGGGGTGCTCCGACACTGGATTATCCGCTGGACAAATGGGAGAAAATTTTCGACGTAAATGTCAAAGGTGTTTGGATTATATCCCAGATGGTGGCCCGTATCATGAAAGAAAAGGGCGGAGGCAAGATGATTAATATTTCATCCATCTACGGATCACGAGGATCCAATGAAGAAGAACATCCGGCCGTTGCCTATAATCCTTCCAAATTTGCCGTGGAAGGTTTGACTAAAACGCTGGCCCTCAAATTGGCCCGTTATAAAATTTGCGTCAATTGCGTAGCTCCGGGATTCTTCAAAACCGATATGATGTCTTATATATTCAAACCGGAGAATAAACAGATTCTTGATCTTACTGTGGCTGCCATTCCACTAAAGATGTATGGCGACGAAGATGAAATTAAAGGACTGACTGTATTTTTAGCATCCAGGGCATCAGATTACATTACGGGTGGTATTTTCCCGGTCGACGGCGGGTTGTCCGCGCAGTAAAAACTAAAAAAGTTAGCATCAATGTGTTGGTATAGTGTCTAATAAACATCTATAATATCATTTCGGATTCCCGCAACTTGCCCGAAACATTTCGGGTGTGCGGGAATACGCCGCGAGAAATCTTAATGATAATCAGAATATAAAAGATATCTCACGCTGGTCGATATGACAATGTTTCATTGAGACATTACACTAGTAATGCTTTATGGGGAAATTTTAGAGGAGATATGGCTATGAAGATTCCGCAGTATGTAACAGTCAGTGAAGTTAAGAAAGTTTGCAGGGAATTGGGCTTAAGAGATTGGACGAAAATTAAAAAGCCGAAAGTAACAGCAAAAGAAGCCGGGATAATCCTTAAAATTGTTAATGTTAAAAAAATGCCTATCATTCTAGAGGACTTTCGCATGGGGCTGGAGGTTGAGCTGGAACACGGGACTATGTTCGATGACGCGAATGTGACGAATAACCATCCCATTCTTACAGGTATGATAGTTCTTGCACATATGAAAGAGACCCTTGATTATTACGAGCGGCTGGATGTTGCCGAGGTGGAGGGGGACTTGCTCAAGGCTGTTCTGTCCAGGAATCTGGATAAGATCGAAACAAAGTATAAAAAACTCATCAAAGCTCAAGCTGTTCTGAATAAGGTAGTTTCCGACCAATTGAAATAGATCGTCTATCCGTCTGCACAGAATGGCATTAACGAATCAGAATTCTATTGACAAGTAAAAATAACGCTGTTATATTAACACCGTTATTTTACAATTGCATTTATAGTTTTATCCCGCAAAGCAGGGGAATTCCCCCACGGCTTGTTATGGGTCTATAACAGTGATTTACTGGTGATAATTTATGCCCCGAACGTCTCGAACACCGGAACAGATTGACGCCTTTAGACAGAAAATACTTGATGCTGCCCTTTTTCTCATCATTGAACATGGATTTTCTGAACTTAGTATGAGAAAAATTGCCTCACGACTTAGCGTCACCGCTACCACTATCTACAATTACTACGCCAGCAGGGAAGAGCTCTACTTTTTTATCCGCATCAAGGGCTTTGAGCTGCTTTATGAATCTCAGGTAAAGGCGTACGAAGCACACGACAATCCCTATGACATCTTCTGCGCAGTGATAGAGGAGTATCTGCGTTTCGGAACTCTCTATCCCGATTACTATGAAGTCATGTTTACTAACCGCGGTGTCCCCAAATTCCTCGACTGTATAGGTACCCCGCTGGAGCAGGTGGCCGGCCGTGAAAAGGAAACGTCAATCCAGCCTTTTCTGTTCACTGCCCGGAAGATTGCCGAACATCTGAATATATCGGAAACAGAGGCGCGCTATCTCACCATAAAGCTTTGGACGGAACTCAATGGCATCGTAAGTCTTTTAAACAGCAGGCTGCTGCGAGAGGTGGAAGAAAATACGAATGACCTGGTTAAACGCCTTATCGCCGATATTTGCGAACGCTACCATCAGCTCATCATTGAAAAGTCATTTAAAAAAAATAGTTCCCAAAAAGGAGGGACAGATAATGCTAAGTCACAACGCATGCGCGGATAAAGCAAGACTCTCTCCGACAGGCCTGATACTGCATGGGCTTCTGAAGGTAATGGCCGCGAACTTCAATCACCGGTCCGCACTGAAAAAATATCTTGTAACATTGGATGGTCCGCTGAATTTTGCTATCGGTATCCGCACGGAAAGCGGTTCGGTACTTTCAGGGATAGTTTTCCGGGAAGGTACGGTTTCCATTGTGCGCGGCATGCCCGATAACGCCAATGCGGTTATAAGATTTCGCACCGACACCGCCATGAGAAAACTACTGGGCGGAACGTCAACTGATCAAATTTATATGATCCTCAAGAATGAGGCAAGGGTTGATGGAAGCATTACCTATCTTAACCTCTTCGCCTTTCTTCTTTCTCTGTTGATTAACAAAAAGCAAATAAAGCTTATGGAAAAAGAAAGGAATAATACTCAAAAAAGCTTATTAAAAAAATTACCTGATGCCCGTAAAGATTTGAGCGATGAACTTTCCTCGCGCAGCAAATTACGACTCAGATGTACAAAAATGGATAGTGGAGTGCAATATCTGGAAGATCCATACCTTCCTGATTATAGTCTTGATGATTTTCCACGTCTGAAAAAATTTCTCGACATTCATCTGACGGAGAAACCGGAGGTGTGTCCGGAAATTCCCCGTCTTCTAACAGAGTGGCACAGAAAAAACGGTTTTGAAACGGATAATAACGGCCACACATACATTCCTGTGATGCGAAAGTCGCTGGCATATAAATATCTAATGGCGAACCGTAAGCCTATAATTGGTGATGACTCACTTATAGCCGGTACAACTACCAGTAAAAGAATTGGTTGTCCTTTGTATCCTGAAGGAAGCGCCGTCATAATATGGAATGAACTCATCACCATGCCATATCGTACGTACAATCCCTTTGATATTTCCGACCAGACCCGTGAACTTCTCCATAACGATATTTTCCCATACTGGATGAAAAGAAATTTTCGCGAGTGGGTGCGGGATAAGTACAATAATCCCTTATGCCAGCAGATTGACGAACGTTTCGCTCTTTATTTCAATTGGAAGGTAGCGACAATTTCTCATACTATCCCGGATTTTCCAAAAATAATACGTTTGGGTACTTCGGGGATAATTGCTGAAATAAAAACAGAATTAGAGAAGGAGACAAATCGGGAAAGAAGGGCGACACTTGAGTCAATGGTGCTATGTCTGGAGGGACTGACAGCTTATTCTAAAAATCTGTCCAGCCAGGCTTTGAAAGATGCCAGGAAAGAACAGAATCCGGTACGTCGTGCAGAACTCGAAACCATGGCGTCAATATGTGAGCGAGTGGTGGAAAACCCAGCACGTACACTTGATGAAGCAGTTAATTCCATGTGGATTACATGGGTGGGACTCCATATGGAAAGTATGAACGCCGGTCTTTCACTGGGAAGACTGGATCAGTGGCTTCAACCCTATTATGTCGCGGATATGGAAAAGATAAAATCAAAAGAGGCGCGTGAGCTATATATACGTCATGCAATAGAACTTATTGGTAACTTCTATATGCGCTGTACAGACCATTTCCCTCTTACGCCGGATCTGGCCAATTTCTATTTCGGTGGCAGTTCTTCAGATCAGGCCATAACTCTAGGTGGCATTACTCCGGATGGTAAAGATGCCGTCAATGACATGACATATATTTTCCTTAAGGTTACCGAGATACTCTCTATCCGCGACCCTAATGTGAATGCGCGTTTTATGCCGGGTATTAATAGTGACACTTACCTTCAAAGACTATGCGAAGTAAACCTTATTACCGCTGCGACACCTTCCATGCATAACGATGCCGCCATTATTTCTTCTCTTGCTAAGATGAACTACGATATTCAGGATATCCGTAACTGGTCGGCCACGGGATGTGTTGAACCGACATTATCCGGCAAGCACATTGGCCATACGAACATGCAGATGATGAATATGGTTGCCGCTCTGGAGATGGCCATGAACAACGGCAAACATCCGCTGACAAACTGGAAACTGGGGCCTGATACAGGAGTTGTGGAACATGGTGACTTCAAGACATTTGATGATTTTTTTGATGCCTTCACTGAACAATTCAAATTTATTATCGACAAATCCATTGAATACAACCACATGCTGGCTGAAGCTCATCAGTATTTGAGACCAACGCCGCTTCTTTCGTCGCTTATCGATGGTTCTATTCAGAAAAGATTGGATGTGACAAAAGGAGGTGCTAAGTACAACAGCTCCGGTACAGCTATAATCGGGTTGGCGGATGTTACTGACTCTCTCATGGTCATTAAAAAACTCGTTTACGACGATAAGAAAGTTTCTTTTACAGATTTAAAAAGAGCTGTGAATACTAACTTTGAAAATGATCCGGTTCTGCTGTCGCTGGTACAAAAAAAGATTCCTCTTTTCGGCTCTGGTAGTGAAGAAGCAGTAGCCATGGCTAATCGTATTACAAAATGGGCGCATGATTATTACGGCAGTTTGCCACACTATCGTGGCGGGAAATATACGACAGGATTCTGGTCAATGTCTACCCACGTGGCTTTTGGAACACTCACAGGAGCTCTCCCTTCCGGGCGGCTTGCCGGCAAACCCTTTACGCCAGGCCTTACACCACAACCGTTTGCTTCAAAAAATCTGCTCGATAATATCCGTGACGTGGCTAAACTTGATCCGCTGAATCTGAACAATAATATTGCTTTCAATGTCAAGGTAGTGCCATCAGCCGGTGATTCGCGTGAAAAGACGGTAAATGATATGTTCTCTTATGTAAAGACCTACTTTGATTTGGGTGGAATGCAGATACAACTAAACGTAGTCACTTCGGATATGCTCAGAGATGCTATGGCACACCCGGAAAACTACCGCAACCTTCTTGTCAGAATATCGGGTTACAATGCTTATTTTATAACACTAAACCGTGATATGCAGATTGAACTCATTGAGCGGGCAGAATACGGGATATGAATTCTTTTATTGTGATTGAAAAGGGCTTTTTTTGAAACACATAGAACCGTTTTTTTGTTATTATTACTCCGGCAATTAGACATGTTAATAATTGTACCCATTATGCGTGTCCCCCGCTGGCGGGGGATTAAGGGGGTGGATGCTTTTAAGGCAGTTATAATATTCATAAGTTACATCAACACTCTTTGTCCACCTCCGTCACTACGTGACACCTCCGCCAGCGGAGGATAGGGAAGGAAACATTGTATATATTTAATTGCCGAAGTAAT
>LNQE01001039.1_pt1 | contig 14441 bp, 14 predicted proteins | sample 603111 | NCBI WGS metagenome assembly LNQE01 (sample SAMN04260313, study PRJNA301899) | hydrocarbon metagenome | isolation source: hydrocarbon-contaminated ditch | place: Germany: Bremen | collected 1998
CGGGAATCCAGTGATTTAAGCATGTTATGGATTCCCGCCTGCGCGGGAATGACAGCTTCAAGATTATTCTCTGATTCGTTTTTTCAGTTCCTTAATCAAACTATTGACAACGTCGCTGGCATCGGCGGCAATGGCGACATCGGCCATTTTCATCATCGTTGCCTGCGGATTTTTATTGATCGCGACAATAAAATTTGCTTCTCCCAAACCGGCGGTATGCTGAATTGCGCCGCTGATACCGAAGGAAAAAAGAATCTTCGGTTTGATATGCTTGCCCGCCTGGCCTACCAGAGCATCGTGATCCGCCCAACCGGCGTAAACCACCGGCCTGGTTGCGCCCACATTGCCTCCTAAAAGTTTAGCCAATTCCTGCAACTTTTTGAATTTTTCCTTATTGCCCATACCGCGGCCGCCGCAAACTATAACGGAAGCATTTTCAATGGTGTGTTCTTTTTCGACGGAACGTTCATACTCAACAAGACGAACGCGGGACGGGGGCAGATTTTTCATCAAAGGCAGACGTTCGACCAGAGCTTTTCTTTCATAATTGTGCGGTATTTCCTTAAATGTCCCCGGCCGAACAGTGGCCATTTGGGGACGGTGGTGCTCCGTAATAATTTCCGCCAGCATGTTGCCGCCAAACGATGGAGCCAGTTGCAGTAAAAGTCCATTTTCAGTAATATCAAGCCCCACGCAATCAGCAGATAAACCCGTTTTCAGGCGTTTGGCCAACCGTGGAGCAAACTCTCTACCAAAATCCGTTGCTCCAATCAGAATAATTTCCGGATCTCTTTCTTTGGCCAGAGTCTCAATGATTGCCAGGTATTTCTCCGTACTGTAACTCTTCAACGCGGGATCATCAATTGCCAGAATCCTGTCTGCTCCGTGAGCAGTGTATTCCATAATCCATTCGTCAATCTCATGCCCGAAAATCAAAGCGCACACTTCCGCTTTGATTATTTTAGCAAGATCAACCGCTTTGGAAAGCAACTGCAGAGTCACGCGATTTTGATAATAATTGCGGTAATCACCGAATACCCAGATGCTTTTTTTACTGCTCTTTTTCATCGAGCTTTTTTTCCTCTATAGATTTACCTATTGCTGTGCTTATGGTTCGCTGATATTTATCGAGAAATTCCGTAACCACCAAAGAAGCCGTTCCCTGAATGAGTACATTTTCTTTCTGCGCTTTTTTCAAAAAGACTTTCCGTACCTTGGTGCGAGAGCCTTTCTGATCCATTGACGCTGCCTTTATGCCCAGAGCTGCCGCATCCAGAACAACAACCCCATTGCCGCAAAAAGCATTTTCCAAACCGGCCAGCTTCGTGAAGCGCGGCTTGTAATTTTCCATCGAAATCGTCACCAGCGCCGGAAATTCCATCTCCAGTGTTTCACGAAAATTATCCACCAGACGGCGCAAGCGTAATGTCCGGCCGGAAATTTCCAGTTTTTCTACGTATGCTGCCGCAGGTAAATCCAGCTCCTCAGCCAATTGCGGACCTACCTGTGCTGTTTCACTATCCGCCGTATATGCGCCGCAAAGAATAAGATCAAATTTGGGACATTTCTTTTTTATCGCTTCTTTCAGAACCAGAGAAGTGGCAAAAGTATCCGACCCGGCCAGAAGCCGGTCACAAAGCAGAATTGCTTCATCGGCGCCCAAAGCCATGGCTTCACGTAACACTTCTTCAGCGGCAGGCGGTCCCATTGTAATCACGGTTATTTTAGCGGAATACTTTTCTTTGATTTGCAGGGCGGCTTCCAGTGCGTGCTTGCAGGCAGGATTCATCATTCCCGCCGCCAGATCGCGTCTTAATGTGCCGGTTTTTTCATCCCACGGCAATTCCGTAACCATGGGAACTTGTTTTAAACAAACTACCAGATTCAACATATTCATCCATCAAAGGGGCTAGCGTCGCCCCCTCACTCGGCAAAGCCGTGTGAGCCTCCCCCTCTCGCTCGCCGTGCGAGCTGTATAATAGATTCTCCCCCTGTGGTGCAAATCAACCGATAATTCCAGGCGTAAACCCGTGGGAATCTATAATATCAATTGAGAAAGTATTGAGCGCGCGATTACGAGGCGCTGAATTTCACTGGTGCCTTCATAAATTTCCGTAACTTTAGCATCACGAAAATACCTTTCCACATCGTATTCCTTGCTGTATCCATAACCACCGTGAATCTGCACGGCCAAAGAAGTAACCTTAGAGGCAACAGAACTGCAGTATAGTTTAGCCATTGACGCCTCACAGCCAAAAGGCGCACCTTCATCCTTCAGCGAACATGCGCGATACAAAAGCAGACGCGCGGCTGTTATTTCTGTAGCCATATCGGCAATGTAATTCTGAATTGTCTGCAGGGAAGCGATAGGTTTTTTGAATTGCTGCCTTTCTTTGGCGTATTTTACCGCGGCCTCAAATGCTCCCTGAGCGATTCCCAATGCCTGTGCAGCGATACCAATGCGGCCTGTATCCAAAGTGGACAGACCTATTTTCATTCCATCGCCGATTTTTCCCAACAGATTTTTTTCCGGAACACAACAGTCTTCCAGAAACAAAGATGAAACCGGATTGGCCCGCATACCGCAAAGATCTTCCAGTTCACCGCGTAAAAACCCGGCGTAACTACTCTCAACAATAAAAACACTGCTTTGCGGACGACCCGGTTCAAAACCGGTCAGGGCAAAAATCAAAGCCAAATCACAAACGCCGCCGTTGGTAACAAATATTTTTGTGCCGTTTAATACATATCCATCTTTTTTCTTGATTGCTGTTGTTTCCACACTGGCAGAATCAGACCCGGCATTGGCTTCGGTCAAACTGAAAGCACCGATAAATTCCCCGCTGGCGAGTTTTGGCAGATAGCGCTTCTTTTGTTCCGGATTAGCAAACTGCAAAAACGGATAGATGGCAACTCCGTTGTGCACTGCAATGCACAACCCTACCGCGGCACAAATACGGGAGATTTCTTCAATAACTATTGAGGCGCTGACTGAATCCATGGCCACACCGCCGAAATCCTTCGGCACCTGCAGACCAAAGTAATTGAGTTTCCCCATTTTTTTAATGACATCAAGGGGAAAGACGGCATTGCGGTCTATTGCAGCTGCAATAGGAGCAAGTTCAGTTTCCGCGAAATCACGAACGGAATCGCGGATAAGTTTATGCTTCATGCAAGGATTAATTTGCACCCTAATTCCCCCCCCCCAAGAGATTTTGTGCACAAATAACTTAAAACAAACGTAAAATCAAGAAAATGAATCAAAAAAATAATGGCAATCGCTGAAAGCGAGTGACAACGAAGTTTGAAGCGCAAGTGGAATTATCCCAGGAGCGAAGCAACATGGGAAAAGGAAGTCGGCTCACCGGCATATATTGCTTTTTCGTCTTTTGTTGTTATTATATGCCTGATGAGTAAAGAGAAAATTCCAACAACTCCCGCTATTTTAGCCTTGAAGGCGCAAAAGGCTGATTTTACTCTGCATACTTATCCTTACGAGGAAAGGGGCGGAACAAAAGCATCGGCACAAAAACTGGGGGTTGATGAACACTGCGTTATTAAAACGCTGATAATGGAGGATGAAACAGGCAAGCCACTGGTTATTCTGATGCACGGCGATAAAGAGGTTTCTACAAAATCGCTGGCCAGGACCATTGGCGTAAAATCTGTCTCGCCATGCAATCCGGCAATGGCAGAAAAACACACCGGATACAAAGTAGGCGGTACGTCGCCTTTCGGCATAAAAAAAACATTGCCGATATATATGGAAAAGACCATACCGGATTTGCCGGAAATATTTATCAATGCGGGAAGCCGCGGTTTGCTGGCAAAAATACCTACGACGGAACTTGTTCGAATACTTAAACCAATTGCTGTGACCGTTTCTATATAATTTGCCTTTTGCCGGCAAAAAAGAGATAATACAAAACAAAGGGGCTGTTCAAAAGCTTGTCCCGTACTTGATACGGGATGATCAGATGCAAGGCGCGCAAAAAACCGAATTGCGAGGCGTATATAGACATACGTCGAGCGGTGCGGTTTGCAGCGCAATCCCGATTTTATCGGGACAAATGAGCATATTGTAAAATCCTTCGGATTTTACCGGTAAGGAATATAAATATTTTTTTGTTGCGCTTCCCTGATGGGATTGCGCTCCCGGTCAACAGCCTCACAAAGGTTAACTAATATGCCCGACAATATCATTATCCGCTGTCTCAATTGCGGAACGAGAAACAGAATACCGAAACCAAAACTGCAGGGACGTTCTTTCTGCGGCAAATGCGGCGCTTCGCTGGAAGAATTAATAATCCGGTGTCTCAATTGCGGCACAAAGAACAGAATGCCTGAAGATCGCCTGCATCAAAAGCCGTTATGCGGCAAATGCCGGGAACAGTTAATTATTCCTCAGCAAAAAGTTATGCCCTTTGACGTAACGGATCAAACATTTGCCCGTGAAGTGTTGACTTCCGAAACATCCGTTCTCGTGGATTGCTGGGCGCCGTGGTGCGGTCCTTGCCGGACACTATCGCCTGTCATTGATGAATTGGCCTCCGATTACGCCAACGGTGTCAAAGTGGTGAAACTAAATGTTGATGAAAATCCGCTTACTGCTTCGCAGTATGGAATTCGCAGCATCCCGACCATGCTTTTCTTTAAAGAAGGCAAAATGGTGCACAGAGTTACCGGAGCTCTCCCGAAGGAAGAAATAGAACGGCATTTGTTATCCATAATCAAAACTAATTGAAACAAGCGACGCATTGATGAAGAAAAACAAGTCAACCCTGGCCTACCAATGTAAAATTTTTGATGTTTGGGAAGAAGAGTTCGCTCTACCGAACGGCAAAACAATAAAGCAAAGCTGGATAAACCATAACCCCACCGTTGCCATTGTCGCCATCAACGATAAAAATGAAATTCTCTTAATAAAACAGTACCGCAACGCAGTTAAACAGAACCTTTTGGAAATTCCGGCAGGCTCTCTTGACGGCAAGGAAGAATCTCCCGCTGTTTGTGCTCAACGGGAACTGGCCGAAGAAACAGGTTTTAAAGCTAAAAAACTCATCAAGCTTTTTGAAGGCTACCTGCTTCCAGGATATTGTAATGAATACATGTATTTTTTTCTGGCTAAAGATTTAATTCATGCGCCGCTGACACCCGATGACGATGAATTTATCGAAACAATGCCTGTCAGTTGTTCCAAGGCCAAGAAATTAATTAAGAATGGCAAGATAATCGATGCTAAAACGGTTTTGGGTATTCTCCTTGCGGAAAAATATTTACAGCATGGCTAATGAAAAATTTCTTTATTAGTCATACCGGCACAGAAATTGTGTCACAATGTCTTTGCGAATATAATGAGCGAAGCAATCTCATAATCTGTTGATAACATTAGATTGCGAATCCCGATAAATCGGGATTCGCAATGACATAGGTGTTTATTTGCACCATTTTATAAAGGTCCTGCATATGACTTACTTTTGCATAGAAAGCTTCTTGCCAGAGGCATAAAGTTTTGTTAGACTTCTTTCCGTCCGATATCCGCCTAATTTAAGGAGGCAACACCATGATCTACAACGAAGAATTCGAAACCATGCCCCGTGAGGTTATCAAAGCCCTGCAGGTCAAAAGATTACAGCAGGTTCTGGAACGAGTGTACCATTCGGTTGGATTCTATAAAAAATCCTTTGATGCCGCCAAAGTAAAACCCGATGATATAAAATCCATTTCCGACATGAAAAAACTTCCTTTCATTACCAGGCAGGATTTTCAAAATAATTACCCCTTTGGCTTATTTTCCGTACCCATGAGCAATATAGTTCGTTTGCACACTGCTTCCGGCACCAGCGGAAAATCCATTGTTTTCGGCTACACCAAACGTGACATTGAAATATGGTCTGATCTTATCGCCCGCTCGCTCGTTGCTGCCGGCATCACCAAAAACGATATTATTCATAACGCTTTCGGCTACGGCCTGTTTACCGGCGGCCTGGGATTGCACTACGGAGCGGAGAAAATCGGCGCGAGCGTTATTCCTATCTCCGGTGGAAACGATAAAAGACAACTTATGATTTTGCAGGATTTCGGGCCGACAGTAATCTGCTCCACACCTTCCTATGCATTGCATCTGGCTGAAGAAGGAAAGGCTTTGGGCGTAGACATTAAATCTTTGAAACTGCGCGTGGGTATTTTCGGCGCTGAACCCTGGAGTAATAACACCCGCGATGACATTGAAAAAGCTTTCTGTATAACCGCTCTGGATCTTTATGGCCTGTCGGAAGCCATCGGCCCGGGAATGGCGATGGAGTGTCTGGAAGGCCGCAATGGTATGCATGTCTTTGAAGACCATTTTATTGTCGAAACAATCGACCCGAAAACCGGCGAAGTATTACCGGAAGGTTCCGAAGGCGAACTGGTATTCACAACACTGACTAAAGAAGCGGGGCCACTTATCCGTTACCGCTCCGGCGACATCTCGCGCCTGATAACCGAGCCATGCCGCTGCGGCCGTACTCATGTCAAAATGGAAAAAGTGCTGAAGCGAAGCGACGACATGCTGATTATCCGCGGCATCAATGTCTACCCATCACAAATAGAATCTATTCTGGTGGACATCGAAGGACTGAAACCTAATTATCAAATTATTATTGATAAAGTAGGCGCATTGGATACACTTGATTTGCAGGTTGAAGTAAATGAAAAGATATTCAGCGATTCCGGCAGTATCAAGGAGTTGCAGAAAATCGAAAAAAGAATAATCAAGGACATGACGGATTATCTCGGCCTGACCGCGCGTGTCAAACTGGTTGAGCCCAACACTCTGCAAAAAGCAGGTGCAAAAATAATCGACAAACGCCGCATTTAAATTAATGTTTGTCATTCCCGCGAAGAGATTATATCGAATTATGAAAAATTTAACAAAGTATGTCATGCCGGCGAAGGAGACTGTGTCACAATTAGCAAAAGAAGAAAAAATGCTCATTTTTAGGAGTGGTTTTACCATTAAAATTTCAAAAAAGTTTGTTGTAAGCAATTTTAACGAGCCATTTTTTTCGACGATAAAGCATAAATTAATTACGACACAGCCTCGAAGGCCGGTATCCATAAACTTTTAATGATACTGGATTCCGGGTCGCGCTTCGCTTGCCTGGAATGACAAAAATGGAATTATGAGACCGATTATATAAGGGGGCACAATGAAGGTAGAGCAAATATCCGTTTTTCTGGAAAACAAACCCGGCACACTGGAACACGCCACACGCGTACTCAAAGAAGCCAATATCAATATCCGCACTTTATCCGTGGCGGAAACTGCCGACTTCGGTATTTTGCGCCTGATAGTCAATGATGTCGAAAAAGCCAACAAGGCTTTAAAAGACAGCGGTTTCAGGGTGAGCAAGACCCCCGTTGTCGCCGTGGAAGTCCCCGATAAACCGGGCGGACTGCACAGCATTATGGAAGTCGTTTCCAAAGAAGGCATCAATGTAGAATATCTTTACGCATTCGTAGAAAAGAGCGGCCAGAATGCCGTCATTATCTTCCGTTTCGACAACCCGGAAAAAGCAATCGAAGTGCTTTTGAAGAACAAGTTTACGGTTATTCCGGGAAATAAGCTGTACGAGTTTTAAAGTTTGCATTAATAGTTGAATTAACAGAAAATCCTTTTAAAATTTGTCTAATTATATCAATAATTATAAGTTATTATATTGTGTTTTAGAATTTTGTTTCATTACATTTTTCCTGTCTGTATATTACAAAAGCTTGCTTTTGCAAAGACCCTTTTAGGATTTGTAATATGCCTCATGAAGTAGTTTCTGATTTCTTTTTTGATATTGATTCTTGCGTTTTTTTAATAGGCGGCTTTGGAGGAACGGGAGTCCCGACGAAACTGATTGAAATGCTCGCCAGATCTAAATCAAAAAATCACACAATAATAACAAACGATACCGGCACGAAAAAATCGGGAATTTATCCTTTATTGAAAAATGGCAAGGTATCAAAATTAATATGTTCTTTTGTCGGACAAAATAAAGAGGCGGAAGCTTATCTGTCGGATATCGAATTGATTTTTTTACCTCAGGGATCTCTTGCTGAAAGCATTCGTACCGGAGCATCAAAAATTAAAGGGTTTCACGAAAGAATTCTTGACAAGTATAGGCACACTGAATCTATTTACGCCGATTATTCATTAGTAAGGGCTGCCAAAGCAGATATATATGGTAATCTTTTTTACGACGGAACAGAGAAAAACTTTAATCCTATTATGCTCATGGCAGGCAAAAAAACGTTCGTTGAAGTTGATAACTACCCAGTGAAACTAAAATTACATGAAAGAATGATGCCGGGAATTTATGTCGACCATATCCTTAAAAGATAAAAATAACATAGCAAAAAAAGCGGCAAGTATTGTTGCCGAAGGCAGTTCTGTTATCCTTGGAGCCGGAATACCTACCAAATGTTTGAAATTTTTAAATGACAAAGACTGCTGGGTCATATATGAAACAGGAATAATCGGCGCCTGCCCTTTCACCTGCGGCACGGAAACAATTATTGACGCAAGCAGAAAAAAAATAGGGCTTCGTGAAGGTGGTTCCATTTTCGACAGTTCTTTCATTTTCAGCCTGATCAGAAGCGGAAGGATAAAAAACGCAATTCTTGGCGCATTGGAAGTTGATCGTTCCGGTAACGTTGCTTGTCATGCCACGCATACAAGGCTTTGGGGATATGGTGGAGCCCTGGATATCTATTCCTATGTTGAAAAGAAAATCTTTGTTCTTCCGCAACAGCGTTTTGTTCGTACCTTAAGCTTACCTGTTTCCGGCAAACACATAGCCGATATTGTTGTAACGGAGAATGGATGTTATGAAATCAAATAACTTTTTTATATCCAATTTGATAAGCAGCATCAAGCTTCGCGGTGGTTTATTTAACGCCCATTTACATCTCGGCAGATCAAACACTCTTGAGAACATAGATGACACCCATTTATCTCTGGACGAAAAGCATTTTAAAATACGGGATCTTTACAAAAAACATGCTTCCTGCAAAAATTCTCTGCCCAGAATAGAAGGCTGTATTGAAGAGCTTATAAGTTACGGAACCGTAAGGGCTGATACGTGCGTCGATGTTTTTGATGAAATTGGTTTAGATAGCTTAAAAATATTTACCGCCTTACGCGATAAATATAAAAATACGTTTGATTTACGCCTTGGTGCATATTGTCCCTATACACTTTCTACAAAAAATTTTGAGTTCCTTTATGAAGCGGCCAAACATGTCGATTTTTTATGTTCACTGCCTGATAACCACGGAGATTTTATTGGAGACATTGAAAAAACTTTTAATATTGCAGCACAATTTAAGAAGACACCCCATTTTCATCTGGATCAAAAAAATATTCCTTCGGAAAATGGAACAGAAGTTTTATGCGATGTAATGGAAGCGCACGGCATCCGGGGAGCATGGGCTGTACATGTTATTTCTCCCTCCAGCTACAATGAAACAAGATTTTTTGCCCTGGTTGATAGACTTCTGAAAAATGACATCAAAATTATCACCTGCCCTTCAGGAGCAATAAGCATGTTTCAATATAGAGATGTCCTGGCGCCAACACATAATTGTATTGCCAGGGTCTGGGATTTCGTAAGAGCAGGCATTGAAGTTAAAGTAGGATCGGACAACACCGGCGACATGCTTTGCCCGGCAACAACGTTAAACTTAATAGATGAAGTAATCGTCCTGGCCAACGTAACAAGAAATTACAATATTGATGATTTAGTTAAAGTAGCAACTATCTCCTGATTTTTTTCTACTATCTATTAATTGGACAGGAAATTCCGGGGACACAACACTTAATTATTAAATATTCTTACATTAACTTTTTCACCCTTTGCTATTCACCATGCACTTTTCACACTATTCTTTAAAACTTTACTCCGCACAAATCCTGTTTCTACCTTCCTGCTTGGCCTGGAGCATTAGTTTTTTAACCCGATAAAAAAATGATTTCATATCTTCCTCCGGTTTGTACTGCGCAAGACCTATGCTTACCGTTACATGAACTTCTTTACCCGATTCCGGAGCGAAAACTTCTTTTCTTAATTCCTCTTGTACTTTTTGTGCCGTTAACAGTCCTTGCTCTTTAGCAGTCGCCGGCAATATCATCGTAAATTCATCATCGCCGAACCAGTAGGATAAATAACTTTCACCCCGGCATCGCTTTAGCAAATTATAGAGTTTTGTCGCCGTCTTCTCTCCTTCAACATGACCGTATGTGTCACTGAACGCCTTGAGCTTATCGATATCAATCAACATGACTGTTAACGGTTGTTGATTGAGGCTGGCCGTCTCCACTTCTTTTTCCAGCTGCGCGTAAAACTCTCTGGATTGATAAAATTGCGGTTGATATGGTTTTGTCTTCCAGCGCTGGTGGAACCAGAACCACTGCTCGGGATATTCACGAACAATATCTTCTATGACTTTGGTAAAACGCTGTGTATTGGTTAATATGTCCGCTTGATAATCTCCCGTGCTAACAGCCTCAATAGCCGGTGTTATTACGGCTTTGTATTTACCTGATTTTTGTCTGGCCGGGAAAAGTGCGATGACCGGCGCACCGGAACGCATGGCCATAACAGCAAGCCCTTTACCGGTGCAGGCTGGACGGCCGAAAAAATCAACAAACACCCCTTCCTGCAAGTCAACATTCTGGTCACTGAGAAGACCAACAATCTGATTTTCTTTTAGTAATTCCAGAATTCTTTTTCCCGATCCCCCTTTGGGAATCAATGTGTTTCCCATCATGGTTCGTACGTATTCAACCATATTATCAATAACCGGATTATCCAGAGGCCGGTAGACTATATTAATCGTTCTGGCATATATGGGAACGCCGAAGGGCAATATCTCCCAGTTGCCGAAATGAGCGACGATGGAAAGAATTCCTTTGCCCTTGGCAATGGCTGCTTTATAATTTTCCAAACCTTCCACTTCTGCCCATTTGTGAATAGTCTCTTTTGTAACATAAGGCATATCGAAAAATTCAGCGGCAACAGTGGCAAAATGACGATAAACTCCTTTGGCAATTTTGATTATTTCCTTTAAGTCCTTTTCAGGAAAAGAACGCATGAGATTATGCAGGGTTATCAACCGGTTTTTAGTTCCCACATGGTAAAAAAGCATAAATAAGCGTATAAACACTCCCTTGCGCACGAACAAGGGAATGCGGTGGCCGACAAATAGCATTATTTTTGTTGTTGTTGTTGGTTGAACAGCCATAAGTTTTTTCTTTATCTTAATAAGTTTTTTACTGCATAGGCATCTTTATTTTTGAAACTGCTTTGTCTTCCAACGCTGGTGGAACCAGAAATACTGGTCCGGATATTCGCGAATAATGTCTTCTATGGATTTGGTGAAACGCTGAGTATTTACTCGTAAGTCTTCATCATGATTATCTGTACAAACAACTTCAACGGCTGGTTTCAGGATCAGTTTGTATTTACCCGAACTCTGCCTGGCCAAAAAAGCCGGGATTACCGGCGCGCCGGAACGCATGGCCATTACCGCTAGCCCTACACCCGTGCAGGCCGGACGTCCAAAGAAATCAACAAATACTCCTTCATAGGCGGCAACATTCTGATCGCTGAGAATGCCGATTATGTGTTTATCTTGTAATAATTCCATAATTCGTTTACCTGAGCCACCTTTGGGAATCAATTCATTTCCGTGCATGGTCCGCACGTATTCAACCATATTATCAATGACCGGGCTGTCCAGCGGCCTGTAAACTATTTGCATTGGCTTGAGATACAAGGGAACGGCAATGGTCATCAACTCCCAGTTGCCGAAATGAGCAACGATGGAAAGAGCTCCTTTGCCTCTGGCAACTGCCGCCTCATAATTTTCCAGACCTTCCAATTCCACCCATTGGTGAATATTTTCTTTGGTAATAGAAGGCAGACTGAAAAATTCAGCGGCAACAATAGCAAAATGGCGGTAGACCCCTTTGGCAATGGTGGTTATTTCCGCAACGGATTTCTCCGGAAAAGAATGCTGGAGATTATCCAGCACTATCAAACGGTTTTTGGAACCGAAAAGATAGAAAAGCCGGAAAAATAATTTAAAGAATCCTTTGCGCACACTTAGCGGAACACATCGGAAAACAAATAGCATTCTGCTGGTGGTCTTTGTTTTTTCAACAGGCATAATTTTATTTATAGTTGTTGCGGTTTACCGCATTCCTTACATTTTCCATCGGCACCGATGACGCCAATGCATGACCCATCGCTGCATAATACTCTTTTATCCCAGTCATCCGTTTCGGCATCTGCCGAAACTTCTTTTGATTCCTCTGCTGTGACCATTCGAACATCGTCTGCGATTGACTCTACCGATAATTTGCCTTCATACGGTTTGCCGCATTCTTTGCATTTACCATCAGTGCCTATTGTCCCGATGCAGCTTCCATCACTGCACAATATTCGCTTTTCCCAGTCTTCATCTTTATCAAAAATGATTTCCGTCATCACACTCTCCCGAAATATTTTTAATGCTAAAGCTGTGCCCAATAATCAAAGTGTCATTCCGAATACCGATTTATCGGGGTGAGGAATCTTAGATTTCTCGTCGTTTTGCTCCTCGAAATGACACGAGCGGGTATTATGCAAAGCTTTCCATACTTCTTACAACAGCTACGCAATTTTTTCCACAAAACAGTGCATCTTAGATAACTTCGTAAAAAGTCCAGAGGCAAGGCGTGCAAAGCCGGAGGAGTGAGGCGTACTTTTGGCGTACGCCGCAACGACGAGGGCTGAAGCACAACAAAGCATATGGGCATTTTACGGAGTTATCACCCTTTGATACAGGCGAGGGACTTTAGTTTAGCCACTTTTTTCGCAATGCCCGAATCGTGCATCACCTGTACGACGTCTTGCAGGTTTTTATACGCTTCGGGCATTTCTTCGCTGAGCGTTCCTTTCGAGCCCGCCATGACCAAAACGCCCTTCTCCGAAAGTTCACGGGCAATCGAGCGTCCCCTGCTGGATTTGATGGCCTGCGACCGGCTCATCACTCTGCCTGCTCCGTGACAGGCGCTGCCGAAGGTTTCTGACATCGCCTTCTCCTGCCCGACCAGAACATACGAGCCCGTTCCCATATCGCCGGGAATCAGTACCGGTTGCCCGACACTTCTGTAACGCGCGGGAACCGCCTCATGTCCGGCGGGAAAAGCGCGCGTTGCTCCTTTACGATGAACACAAAGCTTTTTCAGCACACCGCCGATGTTAAATGATTCTATCTTGGCAATATTATGACAGACATCGTAAACCAGTCTCATGTTCACTTCACGAGGCGACATCCGCAAAGTTTTTTCAAATACTTCCCGTGTGTGGTGCATCAATATCTGCCGGTTCGCCCAGGCGTAATTGGCGCCACAGGCCATGGCCGCCAGATAATTTTTGCCTCTTCCCGACTCAAGATAAGCACAGGCCAATTGCCTGTCGGGCAGGACAATGCCGGTTTCCTGCGCATGTTTAACCATCAAAGCCAGGTAATCATCGCAAATCTGATAACCCAGACCGCGCGAACCGGTGTGAATCATCACGGCAATCTGCCCCTTGTACAAACCGAAAGCCTTGGCTGCTTCTTCATCGAATATTTCCTGCACCACCTCAATTTCCAGGAAATGATTGCCTGAACCCAGCGTGCCGAGTTGCTGTTTACCGCGCTCCAGCGCCCGCGCCGATACCTGCTCCGGATCGGCCCCGGCGATAGCGCCGCCGTCTTCCGTCGTCTCCAGGTCTTCATTCAAACCAAATCCTGCCTTGACCGCCCAGGCCGCGCCATCTTCGAGCACCTTTTTCTGATCCTTGCCCGACAATTTTATCGAACCCGTCGAGCCGACACCGGAAGGTATGTGCTGATACAGGGCAGTGGTTAACTCGTTAAGCCTTGCTTTAATATCACCCAGTGTTAAATTCGTTGTCATCAGACGGCAGCCGCAGTTGATATCGTAGCCGACCCCGCCCGGAGAAATAATGCCGCTTTCCAGATCAAATGCCGCCACACCGCCGATGGGAAAACCATAGCCCCAGTGGACATCGGGCATCGCCAGAGAAAAGTTCACGATGCCCGGCAAATGCGCGACATTGGCCACCTGCTTCGCGCTTTCGTCGCCTTTTAAAAACTGATAGATTTTTTCATTGGCGTAGATAATCCCCGGCACGCGCATCGATCCTGTCTGCGGCAGAAGCCAGCGGTTATCATCTAATTTTTCTAAAATAATCCCTGACATCACAAATTCTCTTCCAATTAATGTCCTCCGCTGGCGGAGGTGTCCCGATGCTGCATCGGGACGGAGGTGGACAAAACCCTTATACTGCGTAAATCGGTAACATTGTCTGTGTTCCAAAACACTTCCCCGCCCCTGGCGGGTGGGAATTGAGGGG
>LNQE01001041.1_pt1 | contig 14359 bp, 10 predicted proteins | sample 603111 | NCBI WGS metagenome assembly LNQE01 (sample SAMN04260313, study PRJNA301899) | hydrocarbon metagenome | isolation source: hydrocarbon-contaminated ditch | place: Germany: Bremen | collected 1998
GTCACTAACTTTCTTACCGGTACGTGCCAAGAGTCTCTGAACAGCGGGAACCGGTCCCATACCCATGATCGTAGGATCGCAACCGCCTAAAGCGCCGGCTTCGTATTTAATACTGTAAGACAGTCCCAGTTTATCGGCTTTGGAGCGTTCCATCAAAAGAAGAGCCGCCGCACCGATTGTCAGAGGAGAAGAAGTGGCTGCGGTCACGACTCCATCCGGTTTGAAAGGTGTCTTCATTGTTGCCATTGACTCCATAGAGATATCTTCACGAATCCACTGGTCGTAATCTGCCATGAAAGGTGTACCATCGTCTTTTAAAGCTTCCATCGGAATTATTTCATTTTTGAATTTTCCGGCCTTGGTGGCTTCAGCAGCTTTCTTATTGCTCCAGAAAGCCATGTTTTCCATGTCCTTGCGACTGACTTTATAAACTTCTGCAACTTTTTCAGCCGTATTGCCCATGGGAATTTCTGCAAGATTGTATCTCTCGAGCAAACGGGGCGGGAAATCCATATGCATGGCCATGAAAACTTTCTGCATGTCTTCCACACCGGAAGCGATGTAGGTGTCACCCTCGCCGCACATAATAGCGCGGGCAGCGTGCTGGGTAGCGGCCATGCCGGAGGGACACTGCATTGTCAAAGTATTGGTAGGAACGGATTCCGGGAAACCACCGGCCAGCCAGGAAAGACGGCCGATATCATTCTGCATGCCGGTAATATTGGCACAACCTACAAATACTGATTCGATATCTTCGGGTTTTACTTTGGGATTACGAGCAAACAATCCTTCATAAACTTTTGTCAAGACTTCATCCGGCCTTAACGTTCGAAACCATCCCTTTTCATTGTGCGCCCGGGAATTGGGTGATCTTACACCATCGATAATTACACACTCACGCATTGTATAGCCTCCTATTATTTAATGTTTTTAAATTTTATCAATTGTTACAATGATAAAGTATTAATTTAGACTGCTCAATTTAATAAATCAAATATTTACATTAATAACATTGATATTAAATGAACATAGGTCACTACATGACCAAAGGTCAAAACCCTCCGAAATTTCTTACATTCATATAACTTTGATGTCAAGAAATATTTATAATCAGATAATTTCCGAAGTATAAAATTACTTATATGAAAATTATCGATAGGGGGCAATGTCCTCATGTTGAGTATTATTTTTTAATCGTCCAGGTGTAATTATTTAATATTTTTTAACTACACATACACTTCTTTATTTATTGGAACAAAACGAAAATTTAGTATTGCTATTACTTGTTTTTTAGCATTAGTGCTGGAAAATAATTAGGGCAGAAAGGATAGAGGGTTATGCGCTTTGCCCTTAAAACGTATTTCAAAATTTATATATGCTTCACCGGCATCGTCTTTTTCTGCCATCAGGGCGATTGCTTCTCCTTTTCGGACATTTTGATCTATTCGGACATATCTTTTTTTCAGATGAGTGTAAACTGTGGCAAAATTGTCTTTATGCCGTATAATAATTGTTTCTCCGTAATTTTTTAAATCAGAAGAAAAAATAACGGTGCCTGATGCTGCCGCTTTTACTTTTGTTCCGCTACCGGAAACGATTTTAATCCAGTTATTGTAAGTCTTGTTAGGCTGGAGACCGAAACGAGTTTTTACAGTACCCCGTACCGGCCAAATAAATCTGTTTTTATCTGTTTTTATTTCTTCTTTTGATTTTTTGAATTTGGATTTTGTTTCCATTCTTTCTTCGGAGGTATTGTCTCCAGAAAAAGTCTTTAGGGGTGCAGGTTTTGCGAGAACAGCGGTTTTGGCCTGCTGCTTTACGAGAGATTTTGTATCCGGAGAAGAATCTCTCTTATGGACTGCTACGGACACTTCTTTTGCGGGGCGAACATCTTTTTTTGTATCCTGATTTCTAGTTGTCTTTTTAATAATTTTCGGGATAGTTTTCTTTACTTCTGTATTTGAGGCTGTATCCGTAGCTTTTATATTTGTATTGGTATTATCAATCACCCGGTTTGCTTCCGGTATAAATAAAACATCACCCTCCTTGATTGAATTAAGATCAATTGCATTATTCATTTGGGCTAATTTCTGTAAACGAATTTGATAAGCGCCGGCAATCATCTGGGCTGTTTCATTTTTTTTAACCCGGTGGTAGACACCCATTGATTGCGATTTTTGTATTTTGGGACCGGAGCAGGAAGTAATTAAAGACAACCCGATTAAAATAAAAAAAACAAACAGCAGGAAGGATGGTCTTATTTTTTCCATCCGCTTTCCCCAATCAGGCTGACGAAGCGGCATCCGCCCAAATCTTCTTTGATGATTTCCTGAGGATTTTCTAAAGAACGGGTAAGTTTATATAAAGTTTGCACATCACGACCACCGATAGGAAAAATCATTTTTCCACCTGCGTCAAGTTGTTCGATCAGATACTGAGGAATATCCGGTATCGCAGCTGTGATGATGATTGCGTCGAAAGGAGCTTCGTCCTTCCAGCCATAAGATCCGTCGCCGACTCTAATGGCAACATTATAAAAATTAAGTTTGTCAAGAATCTTACGCGCATTTGTTGCAAGAGAAGCAATGCGTTCAACGGAAAAAACACGATCAGCCAAGTAAGCCAAAACAGCTGTTTGATAACCGGAGCCCGTGCCTATTTCGAGAACCCTTTCTTTTCCTTTCAGCTCCAGCGCCTGCGTCATCAGTGCGACTATATATGGTTGAGATATGGTCTGATGTTCATCGATGGGCAGGGGACTATCGTTATAAGCCTGGTTAATCAAGCCTTCATCAATAAAAAGATGACGCGGAATAGTGCTTATGGCTTTCAATACCCGGACGTCGGTTATATCGCGTGCTTTTAATTGTGCTTCAACCATCCGCTCCCGTTGCTTCTTATATCTATCCATCAAAATGCCTTTATTTTTTCTTTTTTTTCTGGAATACGGTAAATCTCCTGAATCATTTCGTGTCGCCGCAAACCCAATGCTTCGCGTGTAACAATGAGGTAATAATATTGCAATTGGGCTTTCTGACGAACAGCATTGAAATGATCGATGCTCAGATTAATTTCTTCATGAATAGATTTCTTTTTACGCATTCTTTCTGAAGTTTGTTCATCTCCGCCAAAATTTTTTAAAAGAGATATCTTTACTTCAATTTCATTACTCACACGATTTAATTGCCTGATAACATTATCTACAGCCATACCTGCACGACTCAGTACTGCCGCTTTCTCCCGCAGTAATTCTTCAAGCAAATTATCTTGTTGTTCGTTTTTTCTTTTCTGCGATATTTGCATGATGATTTTTTCTCCATTGATATGAGCATCTATCATTTAAGAGCTAAATTTTCAACCACAATGGTTATTTGTTGCTTAATTAAATTGTCGGATTAGAGAATGATTTGGTTGATTATTCTCGATGAAAGCATGGTTTTTCTTCTTACTGTTTAGAAACATCTACGCTTGAAGGAAAACGATTCTTCGAATTGTATCAATTGCAGGTTCGTAAGATATTCTTCTAAGGTATGTTAACGCTGAATGAAGTGAGTAATTATCAGTTTTAGTGACAGATTGCAATTGCCCTGGATATGATTTAAATAGTTTCATTCTCCCTGTTAATTAAATATTTGGCAATTACAGCATTGACCGAATAATCCAGTTTTTTATCTTCTTTAAGTTGTCTCAGGACTCTTAAATCTGATTTCCAGGCTATATCTCCGGGTGAAAGGAAACAGAAATTACCACGTTTTGGAATTGTACTTATTACAGAGTCCTTATAATAGTAATAATCTTCGTTTATTTCTGTGGGAAAGCTACGCATAATCGGCGGGATATCTGAAGGTATAAACCAGAGCTTGATTTCTCGCTCCGCATCTTCCGGATGTGCCGATGCATGAATAAGATTATCCGTTCTGTTTCCGATGAATTTACCATTATCATCGTGTAAAGGAACAACCGTTCCGAGTGCACGGATACAGCCGGGATTTTTTTGTCTGGCTTCATGGGGGTTTGTCGGTCCGCAAATAGTTCTTATAGTCCGGATGGCATTTGGTCCCTGATACAAGATTGCAATAACCCTGCGCTTTCCCGGATCATCAGGAAAGTGTATGAATCCCCGGATATATTGCAAAAGCGATGGATAGAAAAATTTGCCTTTATGTTCCGCGTAGTGTTCTTCGGCTAAAGTCTGGTTTACATTGACAACCTTCAACGCCGCAAAACGCAGTCCGGCATGAAAATGAGAAAATTGCGAAAGTATATATCCGGTTAAAGAATTTTTGAGAGCGTCCGGCTTGATGAGTACAAGCGAGCTCCTAAAGAGTTGCATCGACATTTAAATTCTCCTTGCTATTAAAATATATGGTAGTTTGACAAGTTTTTACTTGATGAAAAATCATGGTTAACTTAAAAATTATATAAGAAATTATTTGATGTGTCAATAAAATATATTTAGGAATATATTTAGGAATATATTTAGGATAGATATTGATTTGCCATCCAATCATTTAAAAATCGCAGAGCCTGACTCACGTAAAGAATATTTCTCTCTCTTTTTTTTATTTTTCCCCCCTGCAATGTATCTAACAAACCAAAATTAATATTCATCGGCTGAAAGCGATCCGTTGATTCCGTAGAAGTAATATAACTAAGCAATGCTCCGATGGCTGTCTGTGTCGGTGGCGGCTGGAGTTTTTTACCCTCGATAATATAGGCGGCATTAAGTCCGGCGAGTAGTCCCATTGCCGTTGATTCGGTATATCCTTCCACGCCGGTAATCTGACCGGCAAAGAAAACATTTTCGTTATTCTTAAGTTGCAAAGAAGATTTGAGCAGGGAAGGTGAGTTAATGAAAGTGTTGCGGTGAATGCTGCCATAACGGGCGAACTCAGCATTTTCCAGGCCTGGAATAAGATGAAAAATGCGACGCTGCTCAGGCCATGTCAGTTTAGTCTGGAACCCAACCATGTTAAAGAGAGTACCCGCTGCATTTTCCCTGCGCAGTTGAACAACGGCGTAAGGCATGACCCCTGTACGCGGATCTGTTAAACCAATCGGCTTCATCGGACCGAAAGCCAGCGTATCCAATCCACGCCCTGCCAGCACTTCTATGGGGAGACATCCTTCGAAATGCCGGGCATCTTCAAATGATTTGGTGAAAACTTTCTCTCCGGCAAGCAATTCATGGCAAAAGTGCTTATATTCTTCTTCAGATAAAGGACAATTTAAATAATCCGGTGTACCCTTATCGTAGCGCGAAGCCCAAAAAATCTTGTCCATATTAATTGAATCGGCTTCGACTATTGGAGATATGGCGTCATAAAAATACAGATAAGAACTATCCAATATTCGTGATATTTCCTGTGCCATTGCTTCTGAAGTCAGCGGACCGGTAGCAATTATTGTTAATGAATCTTGAGGTATCGTTTTAACTTCGGTGCGATAAAGAAAAAAGTTCTTGTGAAGCTGAAGTTCTTCTTCCACTTTATGGGAAAACAAAACACGATCAACAGCCAGAGCGGAGCCAGCGGCTACGGCCGTGTCATCTGCCGCCTTTATGATTAATGAATGGAGGCGGCGCAGTTCTTCCTTGAGCAGACCGTGGGCGTTATCCAGAGAATTGGACTTGAGAGAATTGCTGCAAACCAGTTCCGCTAAATTTTCCATTTTATGCGCGGGGGAAAATTTCTGCGGCTTCATTTCGTAGAGATGAACCACATGACCACGTTGTAACAATTGCCATGCTGCTTCACAGCCGGCGAGTCCTCCGCCGATGATTATGACTTTTGCGGGATTCATTCATCTGACTTGTTTTTTGGTATTTTTTTGATGTTTTTACATTCAGGGTAACCGGTGCATCCAAGAAACTGCCCATAGCGGCCGCGTTTGATAGCCATTGGTTTACCGCACAACTCGCAAATTTCATCCGATAATACCGGTTCCTGTTTTGTAACCTTGCCGTCCTTGTCCATTTTTTTGATGTTTTTACATCCGGGATAACCGGTGCAGCCAAGGAATTGTCCGTAACGTCCGCGCTTGATGGCCATGGGTTTGCCGCATAACTCGCAAACTTCATCGGTTGCAGGCGTTTCCTGAGCGACGATTTCACCATTTTCATCTTTGGCTGCATTCATCGTGTTTTTACATTCGGGATAACCGGAACAGGCCAGAAACTGTCCAAAACGTCCCTCTTTGACAATCATATTCTTACCGCACTTGTTGCATTTAATATCGGTTGTTTTTGTTTCCACGTTTGTCACCTTGCCGTTTTCGTCATGTTTGAAATTCATGGTATTTTTACATTTCGGGTAATTGGAACAACAAAGAAATCTTCCGTTTTTCCCCCATTTAATAACCATAGGAGAGTTGCATTTTTCGCAAATTAAGTCGGTCGGAGTTTCTTCCTGCTTTAAGTTTTTCATTTCCGTTTTAGCTTTTTTCAATTCGTCAGCGAAAAGAGCATAAAACTCTTTAAGCGTTTCCACCCGTTTTCGCTCTCCGCTTTCAATGGCATCAAGTTTGTTTTCCATTTCCGCGGTAAAAGCTATTTCCAGAATGGTCGGGAAACTTTTAACCAGAAGATGAGTTACAGTCATTCCCAATTCAGTCGAGTAAAATTTACTCTTTTCCAGACTGACGTATTCTCGATCCTGAATGGTAGAGAGAATGGTCGCGTAAGTGCTGGGACGTCCGATACCTTTTTCTTCCAGTTCTCGCACCAGTGATGCTTCAGAAAAACGCGGCGGAGGCTGAGTGAATTTTTGTTCGGTATTCAGATTGAGAAGTTTCAAATTTTCCTTTTCTTTAATTTCAGGAAGAAGCTTATCATTACCGTTACCATTTTCTTCTTTCTCATCTTTGCCTTCGGTGTAGAGAATGGTGAATCCGGGAAATTTAATTACTTGTCCCTGCGCGCGGAAGATGCAATTAGCGCCCGCTATATCAATCGTGGTCTGATCAAGAATCGCCGGATTCATCTGGCTGGCGACAAAACGGTTCCAAATGAGCTGATAGAGCTTGAATTGCTCGGCGGACAGATATTGTTTAATGTCCTGCGGTTTATAAGTCAGTTTAGATGGACGAATCGCTTCGTGGGCATCCTGCGCCTTTTGCGTGTTCTTATAAGAATGAGGCTTGTGCGGTAGATAATCAGAAGAATAAATTTCTCTTATATAATCCCGCACATCTTTCAGCGCTTCTTCGGATATCCGGTAAGAGTCGGTTCTCATATAAGTGATAAGACCGACGGATCCTTCTTTCCCTAATTCAATTCCTTCATATAATTTCTGAGCTACCATCATGGTCTTTTTCGCGGAAAAGCGCAACCAGCGGGAAGCTTCCTGCTGCAGTTTACTTGTCGTAAAGGGAGGCGGAGCCGAGCGTTTGACTTCTTTCTTGTCCAGTTTCTCAACGCTGAAGTTAGCTTCCCGGATTTTCGCGGCAAGTTTTTGAGCCTGCTCACCGTTGGTAACCTTGGCTTTTTTACCGTCTACCTTTATTAGTTTCGCATCAAACGGAGGTGGATTACTGCCTTCAAATTGTGCCACGAGATTCCAATATTCTTCAGGTATAAACTTGTTTATTTCTTCTTCACGATCACAAATCATGCGCACAGCGACTGACTGCACACGTCCCGCACTAAGTCCTCTTTTGACCTTGTCCCACAAAACCGGACTTATCTGATAGCCTACCAGACGATCGAGGATACGTCTGGTCTGTTGAGCTTCATATTTATTGAAATCCAGTTGAAGGGGATGTTTGATAGCTTCCGTTACAGTATTCTTGGTTAAATCGTTAAACAGAACGCGATAAATATTTTTATTCTTGGCGTTGATGACTTCCGCTATATGCCAGGCAATCGCTTCGCCTTCGCGGTCAGGGTCGGGAGCGAGGTAAATGTTCTCGGCGTTTTTCGCCGCTTTTTTCAAATCATCGATGGTTTTCTTTTTTGTTTCGATTACATTATAGGTTGGTTCGAAATCTTTTTCCAGATCAATTCCCAGTTTGCTTTTCGGCAAATCTTTAATATGTCCCATCGAAGCCACGGCGTTAAAATCAGCTCCGAGAAATTTTTTAATAGTTTTAACTTTTGTTGGAGATTCCACAATAACCAAAGAGTTTGCCATAATCACCCTTTCAACATGACTTACGAATTTTATTGGAGTTCATTTTCTTAATTCGAGTCTCACAAATAAAATAAAGTGCCCCTATAAATGGAAGAATATAATTTGTAAAGATATATTTTATTAATGATACCGAAAAAAATCGTCATATGCTGCGTTGGGCTTCATCTTTCGTCACTGCGGCCTACGGGCAAAGTAGACCTCATTCCTCAAGATTCGCCCGCCTTGCCTCTGGCGTTTTTTACGGCATCATTTTTGATTTATTATGGAACTGAAAAATTAGTCATATGCTTTATAAATATACTATTTTTTTAGAGAGAAAAATTTTCCGGGATGCTGCTCAACAATACCTCGCAATTCCATATTGGTCAATACGCTTAAAATACCGGCGGAGGGCAATCCGGTAGTAGAAATAATATCATCAATATGAATGCGGCCTTTCGATATAGAATCAAATATTTTCTGATCAAATCCGGTCAGTATTTCATGACATTCTTGATTGACTTTTTCAGAGCAGGAAACATGGGGCGATTTTAAAGGTATTGTTATTTCAATTTGCGGAATGATTTCTTCCAGAATATCATCAACACTTTCAATTAATATCGCACCCTGCTTAATCAATTTATTTGTCCCGCGCGAGCCCGCGGAATCGATACTCCCCGGGACTGCAAAAACTTCCCGTCCCTGTTCAAGAGCAAGTTTTGCTGTAATAAGGGAGCCGCTTTTTTCTCCGGCTTCCACTATTACGACGCCGCAGCACATACCGCTGATTATACGATTGCGTGTCGGGAAATTGGCTGAACGCGGCGGTGTTCCTAAGGGGAATTCGGAAATAACCGCGCCATTTTGAATAATATCATCAAATAATTTTTTGTTTTCTGGAGGATAAATAATGTCCAGTCCACTACCCAAAATGGCGATAGTTCTACCATGAGCAGCTATAGCTCCTCGGTGTGCGGTGGAATCGATGCCTCGGGCCATGCCGCTGACTATTGTTAATCCTTTAAGCGCAAGTTCGCGGCTGATTCTTTCTGTTGTGTATTTACCATAGCTACTGGCCATTCGGGAACCGACTATAGCAATATTTATGTCATCTCTATTTAAGTCGCCGCGAACATACATTAAAGGAGGGCGATCATATATATTCATAAGTCTTGGCGGATAAAGTTCATCATGGCAAGTTATTATATTAATTTTGTTTTTATCCAAAAGTTCAAGTTCTGCTTTAACCTTATCCCAGCTTTTGAAACCGGCAATAGCTGCGGCAGTGTTTTGGGAAAGTCCCTGTATTTCAATTAATTTTGAAATTGGTGCGGAAAAAATAGCCGGTAAAGACCCGAACTTATCGATTAATGCCAGAAAAGTAATATTGCCAACGCCCGTGATGGATTTCAGTGCGATCCAGTATTTTAAAATACTGTCATTCATAATTACCTGATTTATAAATCAGAAAGTTTTTATATTGTGAGTCTGGTTTTTATCCCCATTAGGAGAACTTTATCCTTCAAACGGAGCATACGAAAACGGCAGAAAGCTATATCTTGTTTGCCATGGATGTCAAGTCTTTTTAAAAATAATAACATGTTCATTTTCTAAAATGTAAATTACGATGATGTCATCTTTAAATATAAACCAGGTGATTTTTCCTTATAAAAAAATTTTAAAATAGTTGCTTAATTCAAAGCATTGAGTTAAAAACACAACAGCATTTTTCAGGGGTGTTTATCTTGAAGTTAAGAAATTATTTTACCTTTATTGTGAGACTCAAATTTCAAAAACGAAGTTCATTGAAATTGGCAAGTCGAATCCCGACTTTGTCGGGACACAGTGGAGGGTATAATATCCGGCAGCGTGCTGCGAATTTGTTACCAAATATTGTTTTGAAGTTTATACCCGTTATAATTTTAACACTGATTTTTTGTCCACTGGTAATCTTTGCTCAAGACAATTTAAGCCAGAAAAAAACTCAGCCTGTTACAAAGCAAAATATCCAGAAGCCGATTGATAGTGATGAAAAACAGCGCAAACAACATATATTTACGATAACACCGCAGGAAATTAATATAGGAACGATTACTGCTGATAAATCAAGTGAAGGAATCTTTACATTAAAGAGCATAAGTCCAGATATTATTGACTGGTCAACAGACGGTCCCGGTGATTGGAAAAAATTAGAAAACCGTAAATTATCAGGTGTATTAAAAAATAGTTCCGGTTTTATACAAGTGGCCATGAAGTTGCTGCCTAAAGAACCGGAGGACAAACAGAAGACCACATCCGGCTATGTGGAAATGAAACTTGAATCAGGAAGTGAAAAGCTAATCTGTCGCAAAGAATTTCAGGCAGGCTCGCATAAAGCAATGATAGAAATCAATTCTTCCGATGGTCAGAAAACAGTATTTGTTGCGTTTACAATAGGTTATACTCAAAAAAAACCTTCAATTAATCTAACTCCTTTGAGACTGGATATGGGAAGCGTCCTGCAGGGGAAAACCGTTTCAAAAAAAATAATGGTAAGCAACAGCGGCAGAGACATACTGGAATGGTCTGTAGCGGCAAGAAAACACGTAAAGGGAGATTTACCTGATGATTTTCATCAGGGCAAATATATATCATTTGTTAATGAAGAAGTGCGGGGAGGCGGAGTCTATAGCGTTCCTGCTGGTTTAAAAGATAAAATTGAATTAATGGGCCAATGGATGGAAAACAATGGTTATCCAACTGGCGCAGAAGGCGAAAACTTTATCAAGGTTAGTTTTAGCGGAACGGGAATAATTCTGTATCTTGCACCCTATCAGGAAGATGAAGTCAATATAGCCATGTCTATAGATAAAAACTCGATAGATAGTACTGAATTACTTGAAAACATGAAAGAAAGCAAAGGCGAATTGCTAGTTGCAGAGGGCCTTGCCGATGGTCCACATGTTTTAACTGTAGTCAGTAAAAATAGCCGTCTGGTATTTGAAGGCGTGAAAATATTGGGAGGAAGCACGGCTTATTTTCCCGAAGGGAGCATAAAAATTGTGCCAAATTCCGGCGCTACAACCAGACAGATCAATTATCTCACAGTTTCTTTCAATGCGGGACAAGCGACTCCGGGATATTACGTTGACGATATTGTGTTTGATACAAATTCTGGAGAAGCATTGGTTGAAGTCTTTGTAGAAGTGCTTCCGGAGATTGTATCGAAAGTTGTCGATATATACAGATATTACAACGGGACCGATTACATGTTTACGGCTGATCCTCAAGCGGAAACAAAAAGATTGATTCAGAATAGATATGTAAAAGAAGGAATAGCATTCCGGTTATTTAAGCCGGACACACCCGGAACGAGTTCTTTCCACCGCTGGTATAATCCGCAGACAAAAAGTCATTTCTACCATTATGATTCTACCGGAGGAGGAAAAGATCTGCGAGGATATATGTATGAAGGTACAATAGGCAACATTGCTACATCAAAGCTGACCAATGCCAGAGAGCTTTATCGCTGGTATAATTCAAAAACCGGTCACTATTTTTATTCGACGGACCTTCAGGGAGGGAAAATTAATAAAAAAGTATATAAGTTTGATGGCATAGCCGGTTATGTTAAATAACAGATGATTTTTCAGAGGGATCTTTTTGTATAGCTGTCCGGCAAATACAAGTTTAAGATTGTTTGAATTTAATCTGTATTATGTCTTGACAAAAAAAGATGAAGACGATAAGACGCTAAATCTTTTTGGCAAATGGTTAAAAAATGCGCCTGTAGCTCAGTTGGATAGAGCAACGGACTTCTAATCCGTGGGCCGAGAGTTCGAATCCCTCCAGGCGCACCAAAGCGAAAAATGGTGGGTGTAGCTCAGCTGGTTAGAGTGCCGGGTTGTGGCCCCGGAGGTCGAGGGTTCGAACCCCTTCACTCACCCCATTATTAGAATGATTGACAATAAGCGCCCGTAGCTCAGCTGGATAGAGTCGCAGACTTCGAATCTGTTGGTCGTAGGTTCGAATCCTACCGGGCGTGCCAGAATAGAGAGAGACAACGTTCTTTTGAAAAATAGAGCTGTTCAAAAACAGCCAGAGGCAATGCATCCGAGACATGAGGAGTTAGGCGTACTTTAGGTACGCCGCAGCGATCGAATGGCGAAGGTAATCCCGATTTTATCGGGACATATGGGTGTTTTTCAAAAGCTCTAAAGGGCCCTTAGCTCAACTGGCAGAGCAAATGACTCTTAATCATTAGGTTGTCGGTTCGATTCCGACAGGGCTCACCAAATATCAAGGCGTTTCGTATAGTTAGCGAAACGCCTTTTTTGTTGGAATTTATAAAACAGTTAAAATAGTGACCACATTGTTTTGTTGTTTCTTTGTATTGTTGAATTATGGCGAGTAGGTAGAGCCATCTAGTGTGCCCTCACCCGCTCCTGTGCAGTGTGAGGAAACGGGTGAAGGCGCGGGAATAGCTGATTATTTATCTGCATGAAATTGTTTTATCGAAGTTTTCAACGGATTATCATGCACATTAACAATTTCTTTTTCCATACCCCGGCTGTAAGCTTTTGTAAAAAAATGTGAAAGATTAAATTTTATGGAGTTGGTCTTTAAATTAGACCAGCCTTCTTTAAAATCAGATCCGATTCCCGGAAGTTCTCCCTTGATATATTCATGTTTATCGACAGCATTTGCATTGTCATTATAGTACAGATAAACTTTTACCGGAGACCCTTCCGGAGATATGCATCGCGACCAGAACGCAAATTTATCATTTGTAATAACACTCCATTTCCACGGTGCCAGATTAAGAGATTTATCTGAATCATCCATCTTGCCGTCAATAACCTGACCTGCTAAATTTGTGGAAGAATAAAATTTCCATCCCATGCAGTTTCTAAAATCGTCGATAACAGTAGCGTGAAATGCAGACGGCTTAATCGGGAATTTAGCTGCGAAAGGGAATTCAGCGTACGTATAGTAATAAATAGTATCCTGCTCTGTTGAACTGGCAGGGATGCCAAATATTAATGGAGTTATGTTTTTTGTATGAACAATTACGCGTACTGGTCCGTCAATGTAACCGTATTCTTTTACTTTAATATTTTCCTCGGTATAATTTAACGTGATGCCCATAGACGCCATTAAAATCCTGACTTTCACCCTGTCTATTATATTTGTACCGTTGCCGCCAAGTCCGTTCCCAAAAGCGTAATAAGAAGCTGCTACCGGATGTTTTTTATTAAATGCTGCAATGTAATTTTCTGCTGTTATTGTAAGTTTGCCGGCATCATAATTTACGTAATCTACAGTTGATTTTTGAGATGTTGTTCTATACAAAACTAAATATACCCATGCTTTGTCCGATGTTTCAGGGTCTGTAACTTCTATTTCAGCGCACGATATGGCATCTTTGAATTTATAGTTTTTAATTTTATTGCCGGCATCTTTTACCATAAAAACAAGCTCATCATTTTTGTCAAAATTGTTATTACTGTTTTTAGATTTATCTTTTCCCGCTGTCAGTACATAATTCCCGTTAATTACCTTGTCTATTTGAAACGGAATCATATTAAGTTTGTCATCTTTATAGGAATATACATTATAGTTACTTATGGGATGGCCGAGAATGAATCCGCAATCCATACCTTTGATGATCACAGGATCAATAGTGCGTTTTAATGACTTCCCGTCATTACTTAAAGCAACGCCTTGAATAAAAATAATTGTGATGATTACGGATAAAATAACAGATTTTTTTATCATAATTTCACCTCACGTTTTTCTTAATTTTAAAATCATAGAAAATATTTTTGGCAGGTTCTTCATCTTGTTTTGTAAACTTCTTTCCACTTTTTTCTTCGAAACGGTGACCTTATGGTACGCACACTTGTGACGTCGTTCCTTAAAGGTGTACAAAACAAAAAAATTTGGATAAAAAGTACATCGTTCCTGTTTCTATGTCAATAAAGATTAATTGCCTTTATCGGGTGTTAGGAATTTATCTCAGAGCAGCTCTTGTATCCTTAATGCCATGAAATTGCTGTATAATTAGTCGTCCCTGAAAAAGTCACATTTTCTTAAAACGGTGATATCGTGTTTGCTGCGAAGTCACTTGGCTTCCAACAAACACGATTTTCTGAGATGGAACGATCAAAATATCTCCAAAATAGCCTTTGGAAAAAAGATAAAAAGAAAGCTCTGAGGAGCTTTCTCAGGTTAAAACCACAGCCGGACAGAATCGCGTTGATGCGATCACC
>LNQE01000284.1_pt1 | contig 14314 bp, 10 predicted proteins | sample 603111 | NCBI WGS metagenome assembly LNQE01 (sample SAMN04260313, study PRJNA301899) | hydrocarbon metagenome | isolation source: hydrocarbon-contaminated ditch | place: Germany: Bremen | collected 1998
GCGACGCGGACATCGCCGGGGCGGTCATGGAGGCCACGGGGCTTATGGCCGCCAGCCTGCCGGGCCACATCCGCCTGGAAACGGACATCCGGGTGGTCCGGGCCGTGTGCCGGGCCGATCCCAACCAGATCCACCAGGTGGTCATGAACCTGTGCACCAACGCCTACCAGGCCCTGCGCGGCCACCTGGGCACGGGCGGCCGGGGCGGGGTGATCCGGGTGGTCCTGTGCGCCACGCGGCTGCCGGCCGAGGAGGCCCTGCTCCTGGACCTGCCCGAGGGCCGGTATCTGCGCCTGACCGTGGCCGACGACGGCCCGGGCATTGCACCCGAGATCATCGACAACATCTTCGATCCCTTTTTCACCACCCGCAAGGACGACGGCGGCACAGGCCTGGGACTGGCCGTGGTCCAGGGCATCGTGCGCAACCACAACGGCCGGGTGGCCGTGCTCTCGGCCCCGGGCCGGGGGGCGTCGTTTTCGGTCTACCTGCCCTGCGGCGCATGCGGCGACGCGGCCTGGGAGGCCGACGGCCCGGCGGCCCCGCGCGGCACCGAGCGGGTGCTTTTCGTGGAGGACGACGCCTCGCTCTTGGAGACCGTGCCCCGGGTGCTGACCACCCTGGGCTACCGGGTCACGGCCGCTTCCGGCGCCAGGGAGGCCCTGGCGGCCCTGGCGGCCCTGGCAGCCCCGCAGGAGGAGACAGGCATGTCCACAGAGACCTCCGGCAATGGCGGCAATGGCGGCAATGGCGGGACCGCCCCGGGATTCGACGTGGTGGTGACGGATTTCGACATGCCCGGCACAAGCGGCTTCGAGCTGGCTCAGGCCCTTTTGCGCCAGGCCCCGGGGCTGCCGGTGGTGGTGGTGTCGGGCCGGTTCCGCGACGTGCGCGGGGCCGACCGGCCGGAAAACGTGCGCGAGATCGTGCTCAAGCCCTACGACGGGGCCGCCCTGCATGCGGCCATCCGCCGGGCCCTGGGCGAAGGAGGGGGGGCGGCGTGCCGGACATCCTGATCATCGACGACGATCCCGAGATCCGCCAGACCATGGCCGCCCTGGCGGGGCGCATGGACCTGACCTGCGACGCGGCCGCGACCCTGGCCCAGGGCCTGGCCACACTGTCCGGGGCCCGCTTCGGGGTGGTGCTCCTGGATGTGGGCCTGCCCGACGGCAACGGCCTGACCGCCCTGCCGCGCATCAAGGCCCTGGACGACGCCCCGGAGGTCATCATCCTGACCGGGCTGGGCGACCCCGACGGCGCGGAACTGGCCATCCAGGCCGGGGTCTGGGACTATCTGGTCAAGCCCGCCTCGATCAAGGAAATCATGCTGCGCCTGTCCCGGGCCCTGGCCTACCGGGAACAGAAACGCCAGGGGCAGGGGCCCCTTGCCCTGGACCTGACGGGGGTGGTGGCCGAAAGCCCGGCCATGCGGCCCTGCCTGGATCAGGCCGCGGCGGCGGCGGCGTCCCAGGCGGCGGTGCTCATCACCGGCGAGACCGGCACGGGCAAGGAGCTTTTCGCCCGGCTCATCCACCACAACAGCGCCCGGGCCAAGGGCCCCTTCGTGGTGGTGGACTGCGCCGCCCTGACCGAGACCCTGGTGGAGAGCACCCTTTTCGGACACAAAAAAGGGGCCTTCACCGGCGCCGACGCCGACCGCACGGGTCTTGTGGCCGCCGCCAACGGGGGGACGCTTTTTCTGGATGAGGTGGGGGAGATGCCCCTGTCCCTACAAAAGTCCTTTTTGCGCGTCCTGCACGAGCGGCGGTTCCGGCCCGTGGGGTCGCTTGCCGAAACGGCCAGCGATTTCCGGTTGGTGGCCGCCACCAACCGCGACCTGGCAGGCATGATCGAGGCCGGAACCTTCCGGAACGACCTTTATTTTCGTTTGAAAACCATCTCCCTGGAACTGCCGCCCCTGCGCCAGCGGCCCGAGGATGTGGCCCCCCTGACCCTTTACTGCCTGGGCCGCCTGGGTGAGCGTTACGGGATGCCGCACAAGGGCTTCGACGCCGATTTCCTGGCCATCCTTCAGGAATACGACTGGCCGGGCAACGTCCGGGAGCTGGAAAACGTGCTGGAACGGGCCTTTGTGGCCGCCGGGCGGGAAAAGACCCTCTACCCCATGCACCTGCCCCAGGACGTGCGCATCCGGGTCACCCGGCGCAGTCTGGTGCGTTCCCGGGGGCACGGCCCGGCCCCCGCCGGGGCCCCGGGCGCGGGTGAAGCCCCCGCTGGTCCTGTCGCGCCGCCTTCCGGCCCGTCCGACCCGGTTGGCCCGGCTGACCCGGCCGCCGCCGCGACCGGCGCTTTGGCGGACGGGGCCGCGCCCCTGGCCGGGCTGTTCTCCAGGCCCCTGCCCTCCCTGCGCGATTTCCGCGAGGACATGGAGCGCATCTACCTGCGCCGCCTGCTGGCGGAATGCGGCGGCGACCTCAAAAGGGCCATGGAGGCCTCGGGGCTGTCGCGCTCCCATTTCTACGCCCTGCTGAAAAAAATCGAGGAGGGAGAGACACCTTGACTGTCTGTCACGGTGTGGCTACATTGTGTCCTCATCGATCAGACACCCCGCCACAGGACGAACCGCCATGAAAACCGAACTCATCCGCGCCCGTGTCGACGCCGATCTCAAGCAGGGCGTCGAGGGCATCCTGGACAGCTTGGGCATGACCCAGAGCACCGCCATCACGATGTTTTACAAACAGATTCTGCTGCATAACGGCCTGCCGTTTTCGGTGAAAATTCCCACGGCCGAGACCGGACGGGCCATTGACGAGGCCCTTTCCGGGAAAAATCTTTCCACCTTCGCCTCTTCTGATGAACTTTTCGCAGCCCTGAAGGAGACGGAATGCGCTTCCAATTCACCAGAAGGTTTGAACAAAGTTTCAAGAAAGCGCACAAAAGAGGAAAGGACATCGGAAAGCTAGAGCACACATCATGGACTGCATCATCCAGGGCCAGCCGCTTCCGCCGCGCTGTCGCGACCACCTACTTGAAGGCAACTTCAAGGGCGTACGGGAATGCCACGTCGAGCCGGACTGGCTGCTGCTGTATTTCCAGGACGCAGACCGGATCGTCTTTGTGGACACCGGGACACATGCCGACCTGTTTCGCCAGCGTCGCGTCCTCGCCCTTGAGACACGTTCATTTGAGAAGCAACAATCTGGGATACTTACTTTTTTCTCAACGAATATGGGCATCTTGTTTCACACAGCGCCGTATGCCGGTCGACCTGACTCCTTTCCCGCGGCCCTGTCCGAAAAATCGGACTGACCCGGGATCGTCCGAAAAATCGGACAGACTTTCCCTTTACCTCCGTTCCCTTTGATTCTATCCTCAAAAGATCGGAAAATTCACAGCCAGGGCGGTTTCCGCCCGATTCCAGGGCCTGTCCGCCCTGGGAACGGCCTCTGTCCGAAAAATCGGACAGACTCCGGGCCGACGCTGCCGCCTTCCTGTAACCGGCTTCCCTTTCACGTCTTTTCAACACTGCGCCCTGCGGCACGCAAGTTGCCTAGGCATCGGCGACGCGCACATGATTGGCGCGCACCGGCCTGCCCGGCGCGAAACACCACCCCAAACGGAGTCCGTATGTCTGCAAACGCCCTCATCAAGGATTTCCAGGAGGTCCTGGGAAAAGACAACGTGCTTGCCGCCGAGGCCGACCGCTACGCCTATTCCTACGATTCCGCCGTGCTCGAACCGGCCGTGCCCGGAGTCGTGGTCCGGCCCACGGACACCGGGGCCATGGGCAAGGTGGTGAAGATCTGTAACGACGCCGGCGTCCCGCTCACCGTGCGCGGCTCCGGCACCAACCTCTCCGGCGGCACCATCCCCAAGCCCGGCGGCGTGGTCATGGTCACGGGCGCGCTCAACAACATCCTGGAAATCAACACCGAAGACCTCTACGCCCGGGTCGAACCGGGCGTCATCACCGCCAAATTCGCGGCCGCGGTCCAGGCCAAGGGGCTTTTCTATCCGCCCGACCCCGGCAGCCAGGCCGTGTCCACCCTTGGCGGCAACGTGGCCGAAAACGCCGGAGGGCTTCGCGGCCTGAAATACGGCGTGACCAAGGACTACGTCATGGGGGTCCATTTCTTCGATACCGACGGCGAACTCATCAAGGCCGGGGGGCGCACGGTCAAGTGCGTCACGGGCTTAAACCTCACGGGACTCATGGTCGGCTCGGAAGGAACCCTTGGGGTCCTAAGCGAAATTTTTCTGAAGCTCGTGCCGCCGCCCGCCGCCGCCAAGTCCATGATGGCCATTTTCGACGACGTGGAGGCCGCCTCCCGGACCGTGGCGGCCATCATCGCCGCCAAGATCGTGCCCGCGACGCTTGAATTCATGGACAACTTCACCATCCGGGCCGTGGAGGAATTCAGCCATGCCGGGCTGCCCGTGGACGCCAGGGCGCTTTTGCTCATCGAGGTGGACGGCCACCCGGGCATGGTGGCCGAGGACGCAGCCAAGGTGGAGGAGCTGTGCCGGGCCCACGGGGCCTCGCGCATCCAGGTGGCCAAGGACGCGGCCGAGCGCAACAAGGTCTGGGAGGCCCGCCGCGCGGCCCTGTCGGCCCTGGCCCGGGTGTCGCCCACGACCGTCCTCGAGGACGCCACCGTGCCCCGCAGCCGGATCCCGGACATGATCAAGGCCCTGGACGGCATCGCCGCCACCTACAAACTGACCATCGGCACCTTCGGCCACGCCGGGGACGGCAACCTGCACCCCACCATCCTCACGGACAAGCGCAACGCCGAGGAGTGGCACCGGGTGGAGGCCGCCGTGGACGAGATCTTCGATGTGGCCCTGGCGCTCGGCGGCACCCTGTCGGGCGAGCACGGCATCGGCCTGGCCAAGGCCAAGTACCTGGAGAAGGAGACCACCCGGGGCACCATCCTGTATTCGCGCCGCCTGAAAAAGGCCCTCGATCCCAAGGGCATTCTCAATCCCGGCAAGATCATGGGGGAATGAGCCATGGGCGACGTGAAAGAACTTGTGCGCCTTTTGGGCGAAATCGACGATTCCCTGGTGTCGTGCATGCGCTGCGGCATGTGCCAGGCCGTGTGCCCGGTCTATGCCGAAACAGGCCTTGAGGCCCACGTGGCCCGGGGCAAGATCGCCCTCCTGGAGGGCCTGTCCCATGAGGCCCTCAACGACCCCCGGGCGGTCATGGACCGCCTGGACATGTGTCTTTTGTGCGGTTCCTGCGCCGCAGGGTGTCCAAGCGGCGTCAAGGTCCTGGACATCTTCCTCAAGGCCAAGGCCTTTTTGGCCGGATACCTGGGACTGCCCCCGGCCCAGAAGGCCATCCTTCGCGGCATGCTGGCCAACCGCAAGGTCTTCGATTCCGTCTTGACCGTGGCCGCCAGGCTCCAGGGGCTGGTGACCAAACCGGCCAACGAGGTCATCGGATCGTCCTGCGCAGTCTTCGGCGGCATCCTGGGCGGGCGGCACTTCATGCCCCTGGCCGGGACAGCCTTCCACAAGACTGCCGCCGCCCAAAGCCTGGCCGCCGCGCCGGGCAAACCCACCGTGGCCTTTTTCTACGGCTGCATGGTGGACCGCATGTTCCCGCGCATCGGCCAGGCGGTCATGAAGGTACTGGCCCATCACGGGACCGGGGCCTTTGTCCCGGACACCCAGGTCTGCTGCGGCATCCCGGCCCTGTCCTCGGGCGACCGGCCGACCTTCGAGAAACTGGTGCGGGAAAATATCGCGGTTTTCGCCGGCCAGCCCTTCGACGTGCTCGTCACCCCCTGCGCCACCTGCACCTCGACCATCAAAAAAATCTGGCCCGAGATGTGCGACGGCCTGCCCGGTTCGATCCGGGCCCAGGTCAAGGAGCTGGCGGCCAGGACCATGGATATCAGCGAATTTTTGGTCAAAAAGCTGGGCGTGGCCGCCTGCGCCGACCCGGCCCCAGGCATAAGGACCAGGGTCACGGTGCACGACCCCTGCCACCTCAAGAAGTCCCTGGGGATCTTTGCCGAACCCCGGGCCGTGATCGCCGCCAACCCGGGCATGGAGATCGCGGAGATGGCCGCCCCGGACGCCTGCTGCGGGTGCGGCGGTAGCTTTACACTCAAACACTATGATATCGCCCGGCGTATCGGGAAGCGCAAGCGCGACGACGTGGCCGCCACCCATGCCTCGGTGGTGGCCGCCGGATGCCCGGCCTGTCTGCTGCAGATCAGCGACATGCTGTCCACATCCGGCGACGCCGTGGCCGTCATGCATCCCGTGGAAATCTACGCGCAGGCCCTGGACGAAGGCCGTCCGGGGGCGGGAGGGAAAACGCCGTGAGCCAAGAGGTACGTTTGGACGCCCTGTTTGATCCACAGGCCGTGGCCGTGATCGGGGCCTCGGAGAAACCCGGCAAGATCGGCCACACCGTGGTGGCCAACATGATCGAGGCCGGATTCCCCGGGCGCATCTACCCGGTCAACCCCAAGGCCGAGGAGATCCTGGGGCTGCCCGTGGTCAAGGACGTGGCCGACCTGCCCGACGGGGTGGATCTGGCCGTGATCACCATCCCCGTGGCCGCAGTCATGCCCGCCATGGAGATACTGGCCAAAAAACAACTCAAATCGGCCATCGTCATCACCGCCGGATTCAAGGAGGTGGGCGGCGAGGGCTACTACCTGGAAAAGAAGCTGGCCGAGTTGTGCCGGGAAAGCGGCATCGCGCTCATCGGCCCCAACTGCCTGGGCATGATCAGCACCCCGAGCCAGGTCAACGCCTCCTTCGCCGCCGGGCAGCCCGGGCCGGGCAAGATCGCCTTTTTCTCCCAGTCCGGGGCCCTGTGCGTGGCCATTCTCGATTGGGCCCTGCGGGAGAACATCGGGTTTTCGCGGTTCGTCAGCCTCGGCAACAAGGCCCTTTTGAGCGAGGCCCACATGCTCGACTATCTGCGCGACGACCCGCACACCAACGTCATCCTGGGCTACATCGAAAACGTGGAGCACGGGGCCGACTTCCTGCGCGCGGCGGCAGCTGTCACCCGGCAAAAGCCGGTGATCATGATCAAGTCCGGCACCACGGCCGCCGGGGCCAAGGCCGCCTCGTCCCACACCGGGGCCATCGCCGGTTCGGACCAGGCCTATGCCGCCGCCTTCAAAAAGACCGGCATCATCCGCGCCGGCGACGTGGGGACGCTTTTCAACCTGGCCCAGGCCTTTTCCACCCAGCCTCTGCCTGAAGGGCCGGGGCTGGTCCTGGTCACCAATTCCGGCGGCCCCGGAATCCTGGCCGCCGACGCCTGCGAAAAATCCACCCTGTCCATGGCCCGCTTAAGCCTGACCACGGTGGAACGCCTCAAGTCGTTTCTCCCGGCCTATGCCTCGCTTTACAACCCCGTGGACATCATCGGCGACGCCGACGCCGAGCGCTACCGCAAGACCCTGGCGGCGGTCATTGACGACCCCAACGTCCACGCCGTGCTGGTTCTTCTGTGCCCCACCTCCTCGGCCCAGATCGTGGAGACGGCCCAGGCCGTCATCGACAACGCCGCCACGTCCTCCAAGCCCGTCTTCGCCTGCTTCATGGGCGGGGTGCGCGTGGAGCCCGGCCGCCGCATGCTGCTTGACGCCGGCATCCCCTGCTACGCCTTCCCGGAACCGGCCATCGCGAGCATCGAGGCCATGTACGGCTACAACCAGTGGCGAAAAACCCCCGATCCGCACTTCCCGGCCATCTTCGGCAACACCGAGGAGGCCGCCAAGGTCTTCGCCGCCGTGCGCGACCGGGGCGATGTGGAGGTGGTGGAGTTCCAGGCCCAGGAGGTTCTTCGGGCCTACAACCTGCCCACCCCCAGGACCATCCTGGCCCGCTCCAGCGCCGAGGCCGTGACCGCAGCCGAGAAGATCGGCTATCCCGTGGTCCTTAAAATCGCCTCGCCCCAGATCTCCCACAAGTCCGACGTGGGCGGGGTCAGGGTCAACCTGGACGATGAGACCGCCGTCAAAAACGCCTTCCTGGACATCACCGCCCGCACCCAGCGCCTGCGCCCCGACGCCTACATCGCCGGCTGCCTGGTGCAGGAGATGGCCCCCAAGGGGGCCCGCGAGGTGATCATCGGGTTCAAGCGCGACGACCAGTTCGGGCCGCTTCTGATGTTCGGCCTGGGCGGCATCTATGTGGAGATCTTAAAGGACATCTCCTTCCGTCTGGCCCCCTTAAGCGTGGAGGACGCCCGCAACATCATCCGGGAGATCAAGTCCTACATGCTGCTCAAGGGGGTGCGTGGCGAGCCCCCGGTCAATTTCGCGGCCATCGAGGGCATCCTTTTGAGCATGTCCCGCATCGCCACGGATTTCCCGGAGGTCTACGAAGCGGAATTCAATCCCGTTCTGGTCAACCACGAAAAGGCCCTGGTGGCGGACGTGCGCCTCACCCTGAAGGCCTAGACGACGGAGGATACACCATGACTGGTCTCTATATCGGTTCCACTTCCGGCTACTCCGGCAAAAACCTGCTGGCCCTGGCCCTTTGCCTGCGCTTTCGCGAGGAAGGCTACCGCGTGGGCTACATGAAGCCCGTGGGGGCCATGCCCCGGCTGGTGGACGGCGAACTGGGCGACGACGACGCGCTTTTCATCAACGGCGTGCTCGGGCTTGGGGCCTCGCCCTCGGACATGACCCCGGTGCCCGTGACCAAGGACTTCCTCATGAAGGCCTTTGCCGGGGAATGCGGCGTGCTCATGCCCTCCATCACCGCCGCCTACCACAAGCTTGCCGCCGACAAGGACGTGATGGTCGTGGGGGGGTCGGGCAGCTACCTCTATTCCGGCACCTACTGCGGCGTGGACGGGGTGTCCGTGGCCCGCTCCCTTGGGGCCAAGACCATCATCGTGGACCGCTTCCGCACCGAACTCAACTACGACTACCTGGCTGCGGCCAAGCACGCCGCAGGCGACGACCTGGCGGGCGTGATCTTAAACGACGTGCCCGAGCATTTCCGGGCCGAGGTGGACGAACTGATCAAGCCCTTTTTGGCCCGCCGGGGCATCGACGTCCTGGGCGTCATCCCCCACGACCCGGTCATGAGCGGCATGCGGGCCGGGGATCTGGCCGAACGCCTGGGCGGGCGGCTGGTGACCATGTCTGCCGGGGTACACAACCTGGTGGTCAATTTCCTCATCGGGGCCATGAACGTGGAAAACTTCCTGGCCTTTTTCCGCAAGCGCAAGGACGTGGCCGTGATCTGCGGCGGCGACCGCTCCGACCTCCAGCTCGTGGCCCTGGAAGGGGGCGCGGCGGCCCTGGTCCTGACCGGCAACCTCTACCCCAACGACATCATCCTGACCAAGGCCGAGGCCGTGGGCGTGCCCGTGATCCTGGCCCGGGACGACACCTTCACCGTGGCCAAAAAGATGGAGACGCTCCTTTTCAGCGAAAAACTGCGCGACCCCACCCGGGTGGCCCACGGGGCCAGGCTCATCGGCAAGGCCCTGGACTATGCGGCGCTTACGGCCAAGCTCGGTTTGACCTAGGCCCCATACGGGCGAACGGCAGGGGCACCGGGCGTCGCACCCTTCTTCTTGAAGAGGCAAAGGCTTGATATGATATAAGTTTTATCCGTGCGCGATGGTCTATTGAAAGCGCAACATGGTTTCCACCGTTTTTCAAGGGACCGGCCGGCCCGAGCAAAACGGATCGCCTTGGCTTCGCGGCAAGGACGCCCCCTTCCATGGGGAGGGGGCGCGGGACGCACAACCTTCAAGGAGGATCATGCTCATGACCTGGGTGCAGCAATACCAACCCCTGGGGAGCTACCTGCTTTCGGCCCTCGCGGCAGGCATTCCCCTGTACATCCTGTTCTACATGCTGGCCGTGAAACGCGCCGCCGGACACAAGGCCGCCTTCCTGGGCACCATGGCCGCCGTCATCCTGGCCATCGCCGCCTGGGGCATGCCCGTGGGGCTGGCCGTCAACGCCACCCTGTACGGCGCGGCCTTCGGCCTGTTTCCCATCGTGTGGATCGTGGTCACGGCCATCTGGATCTACAACATGACCGTGGAGTCCGGGGAGTTCGACATCATCAAGAACTCCCTGGCCCGCATCACCGACGACCGCAGGCTCCAGGCCATCTTCATCGCCTTCGCCTTCGGTTCGTTCATCGAGGGCACGGCCGGGTTCGGCACCCCCGTGGCCATCACCGCCGCCATGCTGGTGGGCCTGGGCTTCAACCCCCTGTACGCCGCCGGAATCTGCCTCATCGCCAACACCGCCCCCGTGGCCTTCGGGGCCATCGGCATCCCCATCGTGGTCGCGGCCCAGGTCACGGACCTGGACCTCATGCGCATCAGCCAGATCGTGGGCCGCCAGCTGCCCCTTTTGTCGGTCATCGTGCCCCTGTGGCTGTCCGTGACCATGTGCGGCTTCAAACGGTCCATGGAGGTCATGCCGGCCATCATCGTTTCGGGCGTATGCTTCGCCGGTTCCCAGTTCATCGTCTCCAACTACGTCGGCCCCTACCTGCCGGACATCATCTCGGCCATCGTGACCATCCTCGGCCTGGGCCTGTTCCTGCGGGTATGGAAGCCCAAAAACGTCTGGCACTTCCCGGACGAGCCGCCGCCCGACGCCAAGCTCATGGCCACCAAATTCACGGCGGGCGAGGTCCTGCGCGCCTGGACGCCGTACATCATCCTGGCCGTCATGGTCTTTTTGTGGGGCCTGGATTCGGTCAAGGCCATCCTCAACCCCATAAGCATCAAGTTCCAGTGGCCGGGGCTGCACAACCTGGTGATCAAGACCGCCCCCATCGTGGCCAAGGACGCGCCCTACGCCGCCGTCTACACCTTCAATTTCCTGTCCGCCGCCGGGACCGCCATCCTCATCTCCGGGCTCATCTCGGTGCTTTTCATCCCGAACTACGGCTACGGCAAGGCCGTGGCCTGCTTCAAGCGCACCGTCTTCCAGCTGCGCTACCCCATCCTGACCATCTCCATGATCCTGGGCCTGGCCTACATCATGAACTTCTCGGGCATGAGCTCCTCCATGGGCCTGGCGTTTACCGCCACGGGCGCGCTGTTCCCGTTCTTCGCGCCCATCCTGGGCTGGCTCGGCGTGTTTTTGACCGGCTCCGACACCTCGTCCAACGCGCTCTTCGGATCGCTGCAAAAGACCACCGCCCAGCAGATCGGCGTGGACCCGGCCCTGACCGTGGCCGCCAACTCCTCGGGCGGCGTCACCGGCAAGATGATCTCGCCCCAGTCCATCTCCGTGGCCACGGCGGCCTCGAACATGGTGGGCCGCGAGGGCGACATCTTCCGCTTCACCCTCAAGCACTCCATCGCCATGCTCCTGGTGATCTCGGTCCTGACCCTGCTCCAGGCCTATGCCCTCAAGTGGATGCTGCCCTAGCCCCTCCTGATCCATCCAACCCGGCCCGGACGCGGACTGCCGCATCCGGGCCGGTTTCCCCCCGCAAGGACCGCCCATGGACGCCCCCGCCGATCTGACCGGACTGTTTAGGACCAAGGCCGAACTCGTCTCGGCCGTGACCACAACGGCCGCAACCATGGCCCAGGCCCTGGCCTACGTGGTTGAGGCCTGCGAGAAAAAAGACGCCTGCAAGCTCCTTTTGTCGGGCTGCGAGGCGGGCCTGTCCGCCCCGGCCGCCGGGCTGTGCGAGACCGTCGCCGAAAAAACCATCGCCGCCCCGGACCTGCCGGACGCGGACTACGCCGCCCTGGCCGACCTGTGCCGGGAAAAGGGCTTCCGGCTCATCCGGGACGGCCTGCGCAACCACCTGGGCGGCTTCGACGTGGCCGTGACCATGGCCGACGCCGGGATCGCCGAGACCGGCACCCTGGTCCTGCGTTCCCGGGACGAGGAACTGCGCATCGCCACCATGGTGGCCGAGGTGCATGTGGCCATCCTGCCCGTGTCCGCCATCCGGGCCACCTCCCAGGACATGGAGCCGGTCCTTCGCCAGTGGATGCAAGACCCGCCGGACTACACGGCGTTTATCACCGGGGCCTCCCGCACCGCCGACATCGAACGCGTCCTGGCCCTGGGCGTGCACGGTCCCCTGGAACTGCACATCGTCTTTCTCACGGAGGCCTAAGCCATGCAAACCGCCAAGGACATCAAGGGCTACCGCCAGGAACTGCGCGAGGCGCTTTCCAACGACTTTCAGCGCACGGCCATGGACAACTTCGCCGTGTTCTACCGGGGCGCCCGGGCCCGGGCCTTCGCCGGGATGGATCTTCCGGCCATGATCGCCGACGTGGCCGCCGCCAAGGACGCGGCCATGGCCCGCCTGGACGAGCTTCTCGCCGAGTTCACGGCCAATGCCCAAAAAGCGGGCATCACCGTGCACGTGGCGGCCACGGCCGACGAGGCCAACGCCGTCATCGCCGATATCGCCCGGGCCGAGGGCGTCAAAACAATCGTCAAATCCAAGTCCATGACCGCCGAGGAGACGCTTTTAAACCACCGCCTGGAGGCCGACGGATACGAGGTCACCGAGACGGACCTGGGCGAGTGGATCATTCAGCTTCGCCACGAAGGGCCCACCCACATGGTCATGCCCGCCATCCACCTGTCCCGGGCCCAGGTGGCGGACCTCTTCAGCACCGTCACCGGCCAGACCCAGGAGGTGGACATCCCAAAACTGGTCAAGGTCGCCCGGCGCGAGCTGCGCCGCAAATTCGTCGAGGCCGACATGGGCATCTCCGGGGCCAACTTCGCCCTGGCCGACACGGGCACCCTGGGCATGATCACCAACGAGGGCAACGGCCGCCTGGTCACCACCCTGCCCCGGGTCCACGTGGCCCTCCTGGGCCTGGACAAGCTCGTGCCGTCCCTGGCCGACGCCCTGAAAATCATCAAAGTCCTGCCCAGAAACGCCACGGCCCAGGCCATCTCCTCCTACGTCACCTGGATCACGGGGCCAAACGCCTGCGCCGCCGCGCCTGCGGGCAAAAAATCCATGCACATCGTCTTTCTGGACAACGGCCGCCGCCGCCTCGCCGCCGACCCGGTCTTCTCCCAGGCCCTTCGCTGCGTGCGCTGCGGGGCCTGCGCCAACGTCTGCCCCATCTACCGCCAGGTGGGGGGGCACACCTACGGCCACATCTACATCGGAGCCGTGGGACTGGTTCTGACCTATTTCTACCACGGCCGGGACAAGGCCAAAAACCTAGTCCAGAACTGTCTCAACTGCGGGGCCTGCAAGGCCGCCTGCGTGGCCGGGATCGACCTGCCCTACCTCATAAAAGAGGTCCACGCCCGCATCCTGGCCGAAGAGGGCCGCCCCTTCCAGAACACCGCCCTGTCCCTGGCCATGCGCAACCGCACCCTGTTTCACGGCGCGCTTCGGGCCGCCAGCCTCTTGCAAAAGCCCGTCACCGGCGGCACGCCGTATCTCAGACACCTGCCCATGTTTTTCGCCAAGGACCAGGAATTCAGGGCCCTGCCGGCCATCGCCGCCACACCTCTTCGCGACCGCTGGGCCGACATCAAGCCCCGGCCCGCAACCTCCACCGTCAAGGCGGCGCTTTTCTCCGGCTGCGTCCAGGATTTCGTCTATCCCGAGCAGGCCGAGGCGGCCGTGTCGCTCTTCCACGGTCGCGACGCCGACCTCGCCTATCCCATGGACCAGACCTGCTGCGGCCTGCCAGCGCTCATGATGGGCGAGAAAAAGACCGCCAGGGACGTGGCCCTGCAAAATATCGCGGCCTTCGACGACTGCAACTGCGACTACATCCTGACGCTCTGCGCCTCCTGCGCCTCGCATCTCAAAAAAGGCTACCCGCGCCTGGTGGCCGACAATCCGGAACACGCCCGAGCCGCCGAACGCTTCGCGGCCAAGGTCATGGATTTCTCCACCTTCGCCCGCGACATCTTGAAGCTCACCCCAGACGACTTCACCGGCCCGGCCACGAAGACCGCCCTGCACGCCCCCTGCCACCTGTGCCGGGGCCTGGGCGTCACCGACGCGCCGCGCGACATGCTCAACATCGCCGGGCTCGACTACGCCCCCTACGACGAAGAGGACGTGTGCTGCGGTTTCGGCGGGACGTTCTCGCTGAAATTCCCCGAGCTGTCGGCCGAGATCCTCAAGAAAAAACTCCAGAACGTGGCCGCCACCGGCGCGACCCTGCTTGTCACCGACTGCCCCGGCTGCGTCATGCAGCTGCGCGGCGGCGCCGAAAACATGAAGATGGACATAACCGTCAAGCACAGCGCCGAGGTGCTGGCCGAGCGCAGGAAGAGGTAGGGGGAGAGAAACGAGTCGGGGGCTGCCGCCCCGCGCCCCGCCCGGGGGGACCATCGTCCCCCCGGACCCCCCGTCGCCC
>LNQE01000521.1_pt1 | contig 14309 bp, 12 predicted proteins | sample 603111 | NCBI WGS metagenome assembly LNQE01 (sample SAMN04260313, study PRJNA301899) | hydrocarbon metagenome | isolation source: hydrocarbon-contaminated ditch | place: Germany: Bremen | collected 1998
ATACAATTTATTCCCTTAATCTTTTAGCCGCAGTTTATTGTTCTCTATCTGTCTTAATCCTAATAAAACTTTCTCGCCTAATTCTTGATAATATAAATACAACTTCTCCTGATCTAAAAAGCAAGAAGAAAAAACCGATTGCATTTGAGATAGATGAAGAACAAAAGATGGTTATCTCGTTAACAATCGGTTTGATGATCGGATTAAGTAAAACATTTTGGTTTCAGAGCACATCGGTCGAAGTTTATTCGCTTCATCTTCTTTTATTGAGTTTTATTCTGCTGTTTACAGTTAAAGCATACTTCTACGGTGATATAAAATATTGGTACTGCACTGCTGTATTTCTTGCTTTGGGTTTTTCGAATCACATGACAACAATCTTACTTATTCCCGGTTTAGCATTTTTGTTTTTTCATAAAAACGGTTTTAATAAATCATCGTTTATTATTATTCTGAAAATGCTGGTTATATTCATGCCCTTATTAGCTTTGATTTATTCTTACTTACCGATACGTGCTTTACAAGACCCAATACTAAATTGGGGCAACCCGGTTGATTTGGAAAGATTTTTACGGCATGTAAGCGGTAAGCAGTACCAGGTGTGGATATTCTCTTCGATTGAAGCTGCAAAAAAACAATTTCAATATTTTATTGAAACTTTACCTGTCGAACTCGGTTATGTTGCGTTAGCAACTTCTGTTATAGGTATTCCTTTACTGCATAAATTTTCAAAAGTAGTTTTTCTTTTTTTCGTAATTAATTTTTTTAGCACGTTACTCTACTCGGTTAATTATGACATAGCCGATATTGATGCTTACTTTCTTTTAGCTTATATCTCTTTGATTTTTCTATCCGCCGGAACACTTATTCATTTTATAAAAAAAATTCCGAAAAGATATATATTCATTCCGTTTTTTTTACCGCTTATTATGTTCTCATTTAGTTATTCAAAAGTTGACCAAAGTAAAATATATACATTTGAGGATTACACAAAAGCTGCTCTCGATCACTCAAAAGAAGGAAGTATTATTTTTGGTTATTTGTGGGATTATCTTATTTCGCCAAGTTATTACGTACAATATGTTGAAAAATATAGAAGTGATGTAAATATTATCGACAAAGAATTATTACGCCGTTCTTGGTATTTCACTCAACTTGAGAAAAATATGCCTAAAGTTATTGCAAATGTTAAACCCGAAGTTGATTCATTTCTTAAAGCTTTGCAGCCGTTTGAACGGGATGAACCTTTTGATCCAAATTTTCTTGAAAGAAATTATAGAGCTTTAATGACCGCTCTAGTAGAAAAGAATATTAATGAAAGGGAATTTTACATTACTCCAGAATTATTCCAAAATGAAATGCAGAGAGGTGAATTTCAATTACCACCGGGATATACTCTAGTACCGATGGAATTGTTTTTTAAAGTTGTGAAAGACACTTCCGAGTATGTCGATGCCGATCCAACTGCTGTAAATATAAGATTCAGTAATAATGCCGACTACTACCAAAGCACAATTAGAAGATTTATTGCAAACATGATGGTATATCGCATTGCTTATGAATTACAGTTCAATGAGATACAAAAAGCAAAAAATATATACGATAAGTTACAAAACGAATATTCCGAACAAAGAATTCCACAGACAATTATTGAGCAAATGAATAAATTGCTATAGTAATTTTACCCTTGTTGGTGATAACTATTTTTTTATATTAAATACAAAAATTTAGGAAGGTATATGAAATTACTTGGAAAAAATATTTCGGTAATCTTAATGGCAGTTGTACTTGGATTTTCATTTTCATTTGTGCCGCAGACATATGCACAAGTACCGCTTAAAATATCTGCAGATAAACCGGGGGGCGGAACTAGTACACCTTCTTCCGACAGCGGGAGTGATGATACAGTATATATAGTTGCCGGTATCGCCGTAGCTGCAATAATTGGATACACTTTATACAAAAAGTATTCCGCACCGGAAAAAAAAGACACAACCTCATCAAAAACATCTTCTATTCAACAATTACTGAATACCGAGAAAAATTCATATTCAAATATGATTCAGGAGTTCAAGGAAAAAATTCCTATTGATATACATTTGGGAATGAAAAACTCTAGCACAATAAATCCGGATAAAACTTTTTTGGTAGGGTTAACCTATAGATTCTAAAATCCGGTCTAAATGATTTTGATCATGTATTTATAAACGACTCATCAAATCATCCAATTTTTCTTCGGATAATTGATCCTTCGTCATAAAGGATTGAAGGAGAACATCAACTTGTTGAAGAAGTCTTTTCTTATAATATTTCGGTGCGTAGATAGACCCATCCAGCATATAAATACGTTTTGAAGCTTCGTCATAAAAAGTATAATTAATAAACGGACCACCCATTGATTTATCGGTCATACGCCATAAACCTTGTGTCATCAATGCATATCTTCCAAGAAAGTTAACTTCCTTTGTACTGATATAACTATCGGCAATTTCAACCGATGACGAATTATCTTGAGTAACAAAGTATTTTTCGGTCATTCTGTTTCTTTGAGCATATATGGAATCTTTTTCCAGAAAATCCGGAGATGCGTTGTCAATCCAATGAATAAAAATCCATCTTTCCATATCTGAACCGGGTGCTCTTCTCAGCCAAACAAATTTATCTTCGGCGCTCTCTTTAGCCAGTAAAAAATCTGCTTGTACATAAATTATCCAACCATACTGATCAAGGAATTTAGCTTCAATATCTTTTTGCTCATACTTTTTGTTATAAAGACTTTGAAATAATCTTCTATCGGAAATCTTCTGGAAAAAATAAAGAAGATTTTCATGATTCATCAACATTTGCTCATTCAATTTTTCGATAGTCGGTGCGGTAATAATACTGACAAGCTGATCACGTGCCCAGAGATCATATTTATTAATCACGAATTCATTCTGTGATAAAACTAAACTCTTAACTGTAGAATCGAGAATTGAATTGATATATTGAGAAGTATATGAACCCGAATTAATCGGAGCAATAATAACAATATTCTTTTTATTCTTAACTCCGTCCAGTTGATTTACACTTACTCTTTTAATATCAAAAATGTTTTCCGGCTGTGGTGTATAAATTATTTTACCAAACACCTGCAGTAACGTGGCTTCCAATTCATAATATTCCGAAGAATCGGCAACGACATAAATTAGGTCTTCTTCTCCAATAGCCGGTTTTTTGGTATCACAAGATTGAAGAAATAAAGCCGAGATAAAAATTGAAATGATAAAGAAGAAAGTGTAACGAGTTTTCATAGTTTTCTATGTTTGTTTTGTCAATTTATACACTGATGAAATAATAAAGTTTCTCAATTGGGAACCCCGCTTAGTACCAAGTCCATATTGGGAAGTAAAAGTGAATATAATACCCACATACTTATACCGATTGAGAGCGGAACAGTCAAATTGTCGTCGGCGTAACCGTAAGAAATGTTTTCTGCAATTGCACCGATAAACGCCGCAGTAAAACCGATAAGATACTCAACCGGTAACCCTGCAACTTTTGGTGCAAGTAAAATAACTATGCATGCAGTAATGAAAAAAGCTGCGGTTCCTTCCAAACTTTTTGAAAGAAATTTAATTTTACCGAAACGGCGTCCGATTAGTGCTGCCGAAATATCGCTGATTATAAGTATAGCAAATGCAGAAACCGCAACTACTTTTGGAAAAATTAGTATTGTTATCACTGCAGCAATTAAGACATAAGTGGCGCCGTTAAGATTTCGCTTTGCATGATCTTTTTCGTGATCACGGAGTAAAAATCCAAAAATTTTATAGAAAAAATTACCGAAGGATGGGTTACGAAAACGGTAAAGGTCGGCTGAGATGGAAATAATAACTAAGGGAACCAGGATCATTAATGCAAGTTCCCTTGTTATGAAATAGTAAATTATGGGTATCGAAAGAGAGCAAAGATGGATACCTTTCCTAAACAATTCATTTTTATAATCAATCGATCCTCTATCAAGCGCCGTCATTTTTAGAATCTTTATTTTCTGGAGAGGAATCGTCTGAACGTTTTTTCTTTTTTTCTAATAATTCTTTTACGTGATCGGGGAGCGCTTCTTTTTCATTACCCGGCTCTTCCTCTTTTGTTACTTTTCTTAATGGAGGAAGATCTTCACCGTTAATAATTTTATCGATTTCTTCCGAATCAAGAATTTCTCTTTCAAGCAACTCTTTAGAGAGTCTGTGAAGCATTTCAATATTATCATGTAAAATTTTCTCGGCTCTTTGTTCGGCTTCTAAGATTATTCTTTTAACTTCATCATCAATTGCTTGAGCTGTTTTCTCGCTATAATTCTGATGCCTGGTAATTTCTCTGCCAAGGAAAATTTCTTCTTCATTTTGCCCATATGCCAATGGACCAAGTTTTTCACTCATTCCCCATTCACATACCATTTTACGTGCAATTTTAGTTGCTTTTTCTATATCGTTACCTGCACCGGTTGTAAATTGGTTAAAGACAATTCTTTCTGCTGCACGACCACCAAGAGCATAGGTAATCATAGCTTCTAAATAATCACGAGCATAGGTATGTTTTTCATCAACAGGAAGATAAGTTGTAACGCCTAAAGCTCTGCCACGCGGAATAATAGTTACTTTATGAACAGGATCGGCTTCGGGAATTTTTCTGGCAACTAAGACATGCCCAATTTCATGATAAGCGGTTGTCTTCTTTTCTTCATCGGAAATAATCATACTCTTACGCTCGGTACCCATCATCACTTTGTCTTTTGCTTCTTCAAAGTCCACCATACCAACCGTTTTTTTATCTTTCCGAGCCGCAAGCAGAGCAGCTTCATTAACAAGATTTGCTAAATCGGCACCGGCTAAACCGGGAGTCCCTTTTGCTAATACTTTTAAGTCAACTTCAGAGTCAAGAGGAATTTTGCGAGTGTGAACTTTTAATATTCCTTCACGTCCCTGAACATCAGGTCTATCAACAACTACTTGTCTATCAAATCGTCCTGGTCTAAGAAGTGCCGGATCAAGTACATCAGGTCTATTTGTAGCGGCTATAATAATCACACCGCTGTTTTGTTCAAATCCGTCCATCTCGACAAGCAATGCATTTAAAGTTTGTTCGCGTTCATCATGACCGCCGCCTAAACCGGCACCACGATGGCGACCGACAGCATCAATCTCATCAATAAAAATTATGCAAGGAGCATTTTTCTTTCCTTGTTCAAAAAGATCACGTACACGGCTTGCACCAACACCAACAAACATTTCGACAAAATCCGCACCGCTTATTGTATAGAACGGAACGCCGGCTTCGCCTGCTACCGCACGCGCTAGAAGAGTTTTACCTGTTCCGGGAGGTCCTAACAATAATACACCGCGTGGAATTTTTCCGCCGAGTCTTTGAAACTTTGAAGGTTCTTTTAGGAATTCAATTATTTCTTCTAACTCTTGTTTTGCTTCATCTGCCCCGGCAACATCTTTAAAAGTTACTTTTGCCGAAGTTTCCGAAATTAATTTAGCTTTGCTTTTGCCAAAATTAAAAATGCCCCGAGAACCGCCGCCTCCGGCTTGCATACGACGCATAATCAATATCCAAACAGCTATAATTAAAACCCAAGGCAATAATCCTAAAAGTACAGTTAACCATTCGTTGGATTCTTTAACAAAGGTGAACTTAATTTCTCGTTCTTCCCATCTTTCAATTTGTTTTTGAAGGACAGGTTCAACAAGAATTACAGTAAATCTTTGGACTCTTATATAATTATTGTTGATTAGAATTCTCTCTTCGGTGATAAGCTGCCCGTCAATTTTGTAATCATTTATATCGGTCTTAATAACCTTAATTTCGGCTATTTTATCACCGGTCAGCAATCTTTCATAAACATCATATGTGATTTCGGTACCTGCCGTTGAATCGGTTCGCATAAATTGCATAAAGATAACCGCGGCGATAATAACAGCACCCCAGCTAAAGACAGTCTTAATTACTTTCGACCAATCGAAATCACCGTCCGGTTTATTTGGTCCACCGCCGGAAGGTTTTTTGCCTCGCGGCAGGTTGTTTCTTTTTTTCTTCTCGTCTGCCATAAATTTATTTTAATTATCCTTATTTTCTATTAAAAACTTTGTGCCTATTCACTTAACACATAAATTGATTTTAAGTTCCGATATTTTTGGGCATAGTCCAATCCATAGCCAATAACAAACTTATTGGGAATTTCGAACCCAATATAATCAATTTTGACGTTATATTTGATGCTCTCCGGCTTTGAGAGAAGTGTTACAACTTTCATGCTTGCCGGTTTATGATCCTTAAATATCTCTTCGATGTAACTGATTGAAAGACCCGAATCGACAATATCTTCAACAATAATCAAATGACGATCGGTTACATCGGCATTCAATTCTTTCAACATTTTTACTTTGCCGGATGAAATTTTTTCATCACCGTAACTTGATAGCTTGAAGAAGTCAACTTCACAATTTATGTCAATCCTTTTAAGGAGATCCGATAAAAACATAAACGAACCGTTTAGGACACCGATAAAAATCGGAAGTTTTGTTTTATACTCTTTTGAAAGTTCTTCACCAAGTTGATCTATTCTCTCTTGAATTTTTTCTTCACTCAAATAAAGAACGAATTTTTCATTACCTACTTGAATGACATCTTTGGTTATTTCTAACTCAGACATAATTTAATCGCCTGTTTTGTTGTAGTTGTTATTTTATATCTCTCATCAATTCTTAAACCGACAAGCCAAACAATTTGATTACGGTAAGTAAGTACTAATTGTTTCTTTCTTTGAGAAGAAGGAACTTTTTTATCGGTTAAAAAATCAGACACTTTTTTAAAGTTTTTCATTCCTAACGGGATGAACTTATCACCGTCTTTCCAATTTCTAATTGTGAAGGTCGGGTTTTCAACATTAAGCGAAACAAATTCACAGCCGGGCTCGTGCACAATAAACCGGGAGTTTTTTACTTTCCGAATCGAAATTTTTTGATCAGCAATTTGAATACTGTGCCCAACTTTAATTTTTGCTCCGGTAAAATTAGTTTTTTTTGTTCTTTTAAGTAAAACAAAACTTCGCTCTCTTAAGGCAGAATGATTTTCCTTGAACTTAACTTCTTTACCTACTTGAGAATTATATAAACCTTTGAGTTTAGTAATATCTTTCGAAGAGACATCCGATTGAAGAAATTTTTCTATTGTTAGTTTTAATACTTCATCAACAAAAAGTGGTTCAACTTCTTCATACAAAGAAAAATTAATTTTTATCGAGTTATCATCAGCTATAACATACCTGTTATAATATTCTTCCGACTGCTTTGCAATAACCGATGCAAGCAGTCTTAAATTTTTCGATGTTCTAAATACAGCTTCATGAATTGCCGGATTAATTTCCGAAATTATAATCGGCAGAATTTTATTACGAATTATATTTCTTTGATAATCATTCTCTTGATTCGATTTATCGATTCTGTATTTCAGTTTTGCCTGCTTCAAATAATCTAGAATTTCTTCTTTGGAAAGAGTCAATAACGGACGAATAATTTTCCCTCTTTTAATCGGAATGCCGGAGATACCTTTTATTCCCGTTCCTTTTAATAAATTAAGAAGTACTGTTTCGGTATTGTCATTTTGATTATGCGCGGTAACTATTTTGGATGAATGCAGCTTAGATGCAGTATATTCAAAAAATTTATAACGCTGTTCTCTTGCAATTTCTTCAATCGATTTTTTACTTTTCTCTTTAAGCTTATTAATATCAACTTGAGAAGTGATTAATTCTATGCCTAACTTATCACATAATTGCTCGCAGAATTTTTCATCTTTACCGGATTCGTTTCCTCTTAATTTATGGTTAAGATGAACTGCCTCAATCTCAATTTTGAATCTTCTTTTATATTTATGAAAAAAATGAAGTGCGAATATAGAATCGGGTCCGCCGCTGAGTGCAATTAATAATTTATCTCCCTCATCAATTAACCGGTGAGCATCGATAAAGTTAATAAGTTTTTGTTCTGTTTTTTTCTTCATTACCTTCAAAACGATTAAAAGGGGAAACGAAATAATCGTAATCCCCTTTTATTAAAATCATAAAAAGAAATTTCTATTCGATAGACAGAATTTCAAATTTAATCATACCAGCAGGAACATTAGCCGTAACAATATCACCAAGTTTAGCACCCATCAATGCTTTACCTACGGGAGATGTATATGCAATTTTCATCTGCTGCAAATCAGCTTCTTCGGCAGAGACAAGTTTATATGTAAATTCTTTTTTGTTATTTAAGTTTTTTACTTTCACCACCGATAAGATATGTACTTTATCTTTCGGTAAATTGTTAGTGTCGATAATTTGAGCTTTTGAAAGAAGTTCTTCAAGTTTGCTGATCTTTAATTCCAACAAACCCTGTTCTTCTTTTGCGGCATCGTATTCGGCATTTTCCGATAGATCACCATGCGAACGCGCTTCTGCAATTCTTTCCGCCATTTTTTTTCGCCCGTTGAGTTTTAATTCATTTAATTCCTGCTCTATTTCCCTCAACCGTTCTTTGCTCAGGTAAATGAAATTTGACACTATAATCACCTTTTTACTTTTAATAAAAAAAATTGCCACTGCTATTTGCAGTGGCAGTTCAAAAATAAGAAAATTACTTTAGGCATTCAATAATATCTGTTTACAAATCGGTCTCGTCTATTCTGCAGATTTTTCTATAATCACAATTACCGCAGACTTTTTTCTCTCTACTTTTTAACGACGTCAGCGGGAATTCACCTTTGATTATTCTTTCAACATAAAGCTCAATTTTTTTGATGGTTTCTCCGAGAAGATTTTCAATTTCTTCTTCTTTATTCTCTGCTTTCTTACTAACTAAAGAAATTCTGTTTTTGCCGAAGTTCTCTTCATTAAACTTTAGCGAATACAAATAAACTTCGGACGGAGAGAGCGATATTTCATTTCTCTCAAAAAGTTTTTTTGCGGCAAAAAGATAAAGCGGCAGTTGAAGTGAAATTCCTTCTTGAATATCGGCTTGTGCTGGTTTGCTTGTTAAACTTAACTTGTAATCAACTATGTCAAATGAATTATTTTCAGTATCAACATCAATTCTGTCGATCTTTCCTCTAAATTTTATATTGCCGCCAATAATAGGTTCGCTTGATGATAAAAATGCATCTTTAATTTTTGATTTGATATTTCCAAAAGCAACTTCAAAATACGACGGAATGGAGTTATCCGAGTTCTCTCTTTCTTTTATGAGGAATTTATAAAGAATTGATTCCTGTCGATTTCCGTTTATCCCGGTAATTCTTTCTCTTTCATAAAATGATAACTCTGAAGCGAATAGAGGTGAATCAATATTTTTTTCGGCAATTTCGAAAATTAATTTCTCTGCTATTGCGAATTCAGCGTCGGAACAATTTTGAATAACAATTTTTTCTTTTCTCATTTCGTTATAAAACTCAAAAAGAATTTTATGCATTATACTTCCGATTTCAACCGGTTCAACTTCTTCTGTAGGTTCACCTATTTCAGATACACGTAAAATGTACTGCAAAAAATATTTGAACGGACATTTTGCATATGTTTCCAATTGTGAAATTGAATATTCTCTATTTACAAATTCTTGAAGTGATTCTTTGGTTTTTTCGTTTCCATTAAGAGTGACAAAACCATTGTAAGTAAATTCTTCGTGCGGGAAATTTATTCTTCTTTTTGATGCGTCAATTTTTCGTTTGAGATTTCGGTAATCAAGTTCTGTTGATACTTTTGATTCGTCAAAATTAATTTGTCTCCCCATATTGATTTGTAATTCTTCATCTGAAAATGCAATTCCGTTAAAAGAGTTGTATGTTATTTCTTTGACGTCGAATAAACCTAAAAAATCTTTAAGAAAATTTGATTCGACTAATTCTCTGTCATCGCCGATTGACGAATAAGAAAGATAGAGTTGATTGCGCCATGCAGCAAGCGCTTGATAGAAATGATATCTCTCCTCGGTTTGATGAATTATTTCTTTTTTAACGAATGATCCGGAGAAGAATATTTCGGGTTTATAACGGGTTGGGAAAATTCCGTCATTTAACCCTGCGATAAAGAGGTAATCAAAATCGAGTCCTCTAATCTCATCGATAGATGTGACAAGCACGCCATAATCCGATCTACCTTTTACATTAAACCGCGCCCAACTGCAAGCCGTTTTAATTTGATCGAGATAAAAGTTAAGCGAATATTTTTTCTCTTGGCTGTTTTGTTTCTCAATTAAGTGCAAAATTTCTTCAATCGTTTCGATGAAGGTTGTTAAAGCGGCAATATCTTCTTCTCTGTAATCGGGATGTCCTTCTAATACTGCTAATGACAAACTTGATTTGGTGATGAATTTATTCAGAGTATTAAAAAATTCCGAAGGAGTTAATTTTTGAGTAAATGGTTTTAGAATTTCTTCAATTCTCTTGAGATCATCAATTGCTAACCTCAATCTATCAATACTAATTTTTTCATCTTCATCGGAATGGTTTTCTATTTCATTTTCAATTGTACGAAGCCAGTTTTGATAACCCGATACAATCTTTAGTTTTGAAGCAACCAGATTTAAGTTAACGGTATTTATCTCGAGACTGTTCAAAAATCTACCGCTGAATGCTCGGAAAATATTTTTATAATAAAAATCATTCTCGGCAATTTCGAGCAAATTAATAATTGAAATAATAGGGGGCGATTGATCAAGCGAAGTTCGATCCGTTAAATTAAACGGTATTCCAAATCGTTCGAATACATCACGAACCAACGGAGAAAAATCCGAAATTAAATTGAACACTACACAAATTTTATTTGGTTCTACTTTCTCATCTATAATCAAAGTTTTTATTTGCTTGGCAATTAACTCGATTTCCTCTTCCGTATTTCTTCCTTTGATAACTGTTATATTTTTTTTGAACTTTGCGATACTCACTTTACCGGGGTTTAAGAATAATTTTTCGCGAATAATTTGTATGAAATCACTAAACTCATAAACAGAATCATCTTCAATTTTGTTAAATCCGAATTTTTCCAACATCTTGTAGGTATCCTCAAGATGATCGAAGATCAGCGAATTGAATTTATAGTAATCAAAATCTATGAATAGTTTGTGATTTACTATTTCGGAAATTCTATCAATGATTTTTATTTCGGGAATCGAGAATTGATCGAAACCGAGTAAAACGATGTTTTCTAAATCTTGGTATTGCATAATAAATGAATCTGTAAAATCTTTATATTTCAATTTTTCGTATATATCTCCAATTTCAAGTGCGTTAATCTTATCAGTCAGCTCTATATAATTCTTGAAAATTTCAGCGATATCTTCTGCTTTAAGTTTTTCCGAGGATTCTAAAGTTTCTGTTTCATTTAATAATCTTTCCGGGGTTATACCGTGTCGTTTATATTCCGAAATTACATTTTTAATTCTATCTAACGTACCGTTTGGAATACTGCCGCGATAGTTAACAAAGTATCTTAGTTTTACTTTTTCCGCTGCATGCTTAATTAGTACGGAGGATGCGGCTTCGCTTAACGGTATAAAAGTTTCGATTGATTCAATTAATTTTTGAGATAGTGTACTTAGCGTTTCTATATTAATTTTAGTAACCGTTTGATTGGGTGAAAGATCAATAATTTCTTTTTTTACCGAACGTAATTTTCGATTGGTAGGAACGATGATAAGCAATTTTTTGGTTTGCCCGGATTTGATTTTTTTATTTATTAATCCGAGTAAATCTATTGAAGTTATTTTATCCTTTGTTAAAATCATTTTTCAATAAGCAAAGTTCTGTATGATGATTTGATCTGTTTACTCAAATCTAATTTAAAAAGTTTTACGACTTCGGCAAATTCATTTTTACCTTCTTCCAAACTTGTATTTACAACCGTTTCAAGCTCAAGGTAATTGCCGAGATTTTCAACCATGTCTAGATGAATTCTTGTATTTTTATAAAGATATAATCTTCGTTCTTTAATTACCTCTGTTTCCACTTCAAAAAGTTTTGAGAAGAAATCTTCTGCATGTTTGGGGTCGACTTTTAGAAGATGATAATTACTGACTCTATCTTTATCATCTTCATTTCTTTGATAAAAAATTAATTCGCCGCTGCTGTTGTAAACGCGTAGTTTAAGCAAACCATCTTTGTGTTTATAATAAATATCACGCTGCCGGAGAATAGTTTCCAACTTAATATTGTTTTGGTTCAAAATTTCGGTTACAACCGAAAAGTTATCCAGTTTAATTTTTAATTCGATATTTTGTGCCATGAGTTACTCGTTTTATAAAAAAATTTTTGTAAGATGAAACATTACATTGATTTTTGAAATATAATATCCAATTTTAGTATAAAACAAAGAGAAAAGGAATTAAGAATGCGGGGAATTAAGTACATAATGTTTTTGGTGATATTATTTGGTTCTGTTACTTTTGCGCAATCAATCGGAAAGCTGGCACCTGAGGCACCGGATATTGATTTTCCGCCGAATTCCTGGGGTGTCGATTTAATGTTTGGTGAAGGGGGATTCGGTATCGGTACTTTTTTCAGAAAAGAATTTAGTACGGATCTTACCGGTTTTGTCGATCTTTCCTTTTCCGAATCGAAAGACGAACGAGAATTTCAATATATAGATTATTGGGGAAATACATTTACCATCGGTAAAGTAAACAGAGTCTTTATTATACCGGTTAATGCCGGTCTACACTATAGATTATTCTCTGAAAATTTGACATCAACTTTAAGACCATACATAAATTTTGGAATAGGACCCACTATTGTTTTAACAACTCCTTACGAACAAGAATTTTTCAGTGCATTCGGTGATATGCAGACAAAACTTGCCGCAGGAGGTTATATCGGTTTCGGTGCGAATTTCGGTGTAAGTAAATCAAACTTACTCGGTATTAATTTACGCTATTATTACATTCATCTCTTTGATAATGGTGTTGAAAATTTGAGAGATAAATTCAGAAAAGATATTGCCCACTTTTATCTAACTATCAATATCGGGATTATGTATTGAGAAAAGATAATTCTGTCTTCAAAGGATTCGGAAATGATATTTTTAATTTTTTATCCGACCTCGAAAAGAATAATAACCTTGAATGGTTTCATAAAAACAAAGAGAGATATCAACAAGTATTGGTTGTACCAGCAAGATTATTTGTAACCGAATTAGCTCCAATTCTTAATAGGTTGAATCCCGCAATAAGAACCGAACCAAAATTTAATCAAACATTAATGCGGCTTAATAAAGATATGCGGTTTGCTAAAGGTGCACCGTATAAAAATTATTTTTTGATTCACTTCGGGAGATTCAAATTAGACAGTGAATATTTCCTTTATTTTGATCCGCATGGAACCGATCTTGGAATATTTCTTAATAACTCGGTTGGTGATCAACTTTATTTTATTCAAAATTTGGCAAGGTATAAAGACGAGATAATAAAAATTTTTGAAGACTATAATCTTAATAACAAATTCTCTCTTAATCACATGGATTCGAAAGAACCGGCTGAAGTATTGAAAAGTTTCGATGCAAAAAAACACATTAACAAACTCGACGATTACAAATACATTTTGCTTCAGCTAAAAAATTTCAATAAAAAGAAAGTTGCTACTGATGATCTGCTTCCTCTTTGCGTAAAAGTATTCTCAAGTTTATATCCGTTACTTTGTTTTGCATACTTTCCCGAACCGCTTAAGGAAATTGAAAAGTTTAATGAATCTTTTGGAGTTATAGGATAAAATGAAGAACTATAAATTTACATCTGTACTGCACAAAACAACCCGTGGCGGTTACGGTGTAGAATTTCCATACGATGTTAAGAAAGAATTCGGAACCGGTGGTATGGTAAAGGTGAAAGCCAAAATCGGAGGGGTTGATTATCGTGGCTCACTAACTCCAATGGGTGGACAGAATCATATGCTTATCGTCCTAAAGGAAATAAGAGAAAAATTAGGTCTAACCAATTGCGATAAGATTAACATTGAACTTTCACAAGATACCGAACCACGAGTTGTAATTATTCCCGATGATCTTAAAAGGTTATTCCAAAAAAACAAAACGGCTAAAGATATTTTTGACGGCATGTCTTACACACATCACAAAGATATGTTAATTGGATTAACGATGCAAAAAAAGATGAAACCCGCCAAAGAAGATTACTTAAAACTATAGAAATGCTGCTCGAGAAAAAACATCTATAGAGCGGTGTGATTAAAATACATTCCTAAATATAGATATTTAACAATTTTGTTATATATTTGTATTTATG
>LNQE01001096.1_pt1 | contig 14308 bp, 12 predicted proteins | sample 603111 | NCBI WGS metagenome assembly LNQE01 (sample SAMN04260313, study PRJNA301899) | hydrocarbon metagenome | isolation source: hydrocarbon-contaminated ditch | place: Germany: Bremen | collected 1998
TTTTTCAGGGTTATGCCTGATGCAGCGCATCATAGGCGTTTTACAGGACGACACGGGTTGCGATTGTAACCGGCTGCCGGTTCGATTGGCGATGGCGGACGAGCGGTGCAGTAATAATGTCGTCCCGTTATGCATGGCCGCCTGCCGTCACCGGTTGATTCGGCACCGTCAAGACAGATGGCCCGGACTGCCTTCTCCCCGGCGGTCCGGTGGACGAGGTGCCGGAAGGGGCATCCCCTTCCTTCATCGAGTTCCCGGATGGCCTCCCGGTCTGAATCCCGGATCAGGGCGTATTGCCGGGGCAGAGCGGGTGTCCCGCCCTCCGTGACAGGCATCCATGCCAGCGCTCTGCCGGTCCTGAAACGCCTGCACGGGCCGCCTTAAGGGCATTCCGGGCGTCAGCTTCACCTCATACTAATCCCGTGATATCATCGGTCCGTTTCTCTTCCGTTACGGTATAAACCGATAGAATCAGGTAAGCTCCCGGAACATGAGGCCTGACGGCGGATCAACGAATGGCATCAATTAAATAGTTGTTCGGTAACATGTCAGGTTTTTGTTCCGATTGGAGGATTCTCCCGGAATCAGACAGCCATCAGGCACCGGTAATCGGTGCATACGGAAAAAGTATATATCTGATGAATGCATTAGTCACCGGTTACATTATAAGGGGGGGAATATAATAATGGCATGTCGATCGATTCTAACCGTTGACTGTTCCAGTCTGGAATTAAAAAATGCTCTGGATTTAACCCAGGAGGCAGGCCTTCTTGGGCAACAGATATCTATAAGGAGCATTCGTTCATTTTCAAGACCTCATCCGCATGGCGCTGCAGCCGGATTGCCGCAATCCACATTGGCAAGCCCTGAATCTGACCCGGCGGAACATGCCGGTCTCCCGCATCCGGGAGCCGCTCTCGGGCCGCAGCTCTCGGGCGACGGAAATTACGGCAGCCATGACTCGACACACAGACGATGCCCCCTCGTGGCGACAGTGGGGTCTCCCGGAAAGCCCGACGGGGGCAGGCATATCCCTCACACCTGCGGCGATATCGGGAAAGCCGTACCGGGTCAGGCCGCATCCATCCGCCCTTCAGGACTCCTTCCGGGTTTCCGGACGGGAAAGAAGCTTTCAGGGCTATGAGAGTCTTGCAGATAGCTCCTTACTTCACCCCCTATAACGGTGGGCAGGAGCGCTACATCTACCACCTGAGCCGGCACCTGATCCGGATGGGCAACGAGGTCGACATCATCACTTCAAACTACCCGCCGAACAAGGAGACCGAAGAGATCGACGGGATAAACGTTCGGAGATACTACTGTGTGGCACGCCCTCTGAGAAACCCGCTCTCTCCCGGATTTCTCCTGCTTGGCAAACGGTTCCGGGAGTACGACATCGTTCATACGCATAACGAACACAGTTCGGCCGCAATGGTAGCGGCATTCTTTAAAGATCGCTATCATGCACCCCTGATCCTGACCTGCCACGGCCAGTTGAGGTTCGGGGACTATCTCTCCGATACCATTGAGAAATGGTACAGTACAAGCCTCGGCAGGCTGATATTTGGGAAATCAGACAGAATCGTCGCGCTTTCTGACACTGACAAGCAGTATATCTCTTCGTTCGGGATTCACGAGAAGAAGATCTCGGTCATACCGAACGCCATCGATCCGGAGCAGCTCGGTCACCCGTCCATCGATGGTGCGGCATGCGAGGCGGTACGGGAGAAGTACAGCCTTGCCGGAAAGCGTATCGTCCTCTTTGTCGGGCAGGTGATCAGGCGGAAGGGCATCGAGTATCTCATAAAAGCGATTCCCCGCGTACTGCAGCACGTGCGCAGGTCCGATGTGATCTTCGTGCTTACCGGGATCGGAGACTATCTCTTCGATGCGAGAAGGGACGCAAAAACAATGGAGATCGAGGAGAATATTCTGTTTACCGGCCTTATCAGCATGGAAGATCTCATAGCCCTGTATAAAATTTCAGATATCTTTGTCCTCCCCTCGCTCTCCGAAGGGCTGCCGACCTGTATCCTCGAAGCCATGTTCTTCGGCCTTCCCGTGGTCGGTACTGACATTCCGGGGGTTCGGGACCACTTTAAGGACCATATCCTCCTCGTTCCGCCCCGGGACGACGGTGCGCTGGCAGACGCCGTCATAAGGCTGCTTGAGGACGAAGAACTTGCCCGGCGGCTGTCTGGAGACGGCAGGAAGCTGGTCATGAGCAAGTATGTCTGGAATGCCGTGACAGAGAACTACATTGCCATGTATAAAGGGCTGGTGAGGGGATAGTGAGGATCGCTCTCTTCACAACGGAGTTCCCGTATGTCAGGGCCGACACCGGCGAGATCACCTACATGGACGGCGGCGTCGGGAATGCGACGCTGCAGCTTGCCCGTCACCTTGAGCGTCGGGGGCATGAGATCATCGTCTTCACCTCTGCAAACGATGCGTTCGGCTCGGTTGAACGACGCGGCGGGATTGAGGTGCGGCGGTACCCGAGGACCGGAACCGTCGGCCAGACACCTGTCGCCGCCTCCCTCCTGTACAGGCCTCTGATATCGGGCGTCGATGCGGATCTCGCGCATGCGCATATGGGCAACCTGCCCGCACCGCTCACCGCATGCTGGTACGCGAAGACGAAGAAGATACCGCTGGTCACGACCTACCACAACGACTGGATGAACGGTTTTGGAAGCCTGAGCCGGAGGGCGGGGGTCTTCCTCTTCAACCACTACTTCTGCGACAGAATCCTCTCCAGAAGCGATAGAATCATAGCCCTTTCGGAGAATCATGCAAGAAGCTCGAAATTTTTACGGAAATACCGCGATGCGGTAACGATCATTCCAAACGGCGTGGACGTCCCGGAGCTCAACACGTCGCTTTCAAAGGAGGTATGCCGGGAGACGTTGGGCCTGCCTCCCGGCGCACCCATCATCCTCTTCGTCGGCAACCTGACACCCATGAAAGCTCCTGAGGTGCTGCTGAACGCGCTTGCGAGGGTTGCCGTCGAGATGCCCGATGTCTGTGCCGTCTTCGTCGGCGACGGGGCATTGCGGCCGTCGCTGATCGAGCGGTCGGAGGCGCTCGGCCTTCGAGAGCGGGCTCTCTTTCCGGGGGCGGTCTATGATGAGCGGAAGAGCATGTATTACCGGGCTGCCGACGTCTTCGTGCTTCCGTCCGTCTCGGAGTCGTTCGGGCTCGTGCTTCTTGAGGCGTCGGCGTCGGGGCTGCCTCTCGTGGTCAGCGACCTTGAGCCGCTCCGGGCGCTGGTCCGGGAAGGATATAACGGCGTGTTTGCGCCGCCGGGAGATGCGAAGGAGCTCGCCGATCGGATTCTCTCCCTCTTACAGGATGACCGCCTGCGGGAGCGGATGGGAGAGAACGCAAAGAGGCACCTTGAGCAGCACCAAAAAGCGTTCTCGTGGGAACGGATTGCCGAACTGACGGAGGATGTGTACAGGGCGGTCCTATGAAGATCTGCATAATCGGAGATTTCTCCGGAAACCACGACGAAGGCTTTAAGAATACCGCCGTCCAGCTTGCAGGGCAGCTGTCGGGGCATCACCAGGTGCTCCGCCTTGATGTGGAGGGGATTGCATCACCCCGGTTCTGGCACGGGATACGGCAGTTCCAGCCGGAGATCATCCACTACATCACGGCACCGACGGCGCTGAGCTTTCTCGTGCTGCAGTGCGCGGCCCGCTTCTGCCGCAACGGGACGAAACTCGTCGCCTCGTCCTTAAGCCCCCTCTGCTATGCCGAACTGGAGAATCCGGTCTTTAGGGCGTGCATGTCGCGCACGCGGCCGGATATTGTCCTGACCCACTCAAATATCGCGGATGCAGCACTCAGAGAGATCGGGTGCAGAACGCACCTTCTGCCAAACGGCGTTGATATGGGACGGTTCAGGCCCGTCTCCGACCGGGAGCGGCAGAGGCTTCGAGCCAGATGCGGGCTGGACGACGGGCGGTTCATCCTCCTGCACGTCGGGCACGTCAACCGGCACCGGGGGCTCGAGGTCTTTCTCGAGATCCAGGCCCGCATTCCGGATTGTCATGCCGTCATCGTTGGAAGCACGCACTTTGCGACCGATCACCACCTGGCTGCCGCGCTCCGGAAGCAGGGGTGCACCGTATGGAACGGGTACTGCGATCATATCGAGGATATCTTCCAGATGGCGGACTGCTATCTCTTTCCTCAGGCACAGACCCTCTTCCTGCCGCTCACCGTCCTTGAAGCGATGGCCTGCAATCTCCCGGTCGTCTCGTACCGGCACGAGGGGCTGTCGACCTTCTTCGAGGAGGGTGGCGGCCTGACCCTGTGCGATGCGGACGACGACTATCTCGAGCATATCCGCCGGGTCATGCAGGGGAAGGTCGTTCCCCGGACGAGGGAGAAGGCTGCGGCCTGCTCATGGGAGCGGATTTCTAAGGAGCTCTGCGGCATATATGCCGCCATTCTGGAGGAGGGGTAGCATATGCGGAGAGGAACACTGATCTGCCTGACCGGCATAGACGGTTCGGGAAAGACGACGCTGTCGCAATACCTGATAGACGATCTCAACCGGCATGGCAGGGAGGCGGCCTATGTGTACGGCCGTTACCAGCCCCGCCTCCTCCTTCCCGCAATTGCGCTCGCCAGACGGCTGTTCTTCCCTGATACTGACAGAACCAGGGATTATACAGGCTTCTCACGGAAAAAGCGGAGTGCGGTCAGGAAGCATCTGCTGCTCTCGAACCTCTATGCAAAGCTCCTTCTCTCCGAGTACTGCCTGCAGCTCGCCTTTCGGGTCTCGCTTCCTCTCCTCCTCTCCAGAAAAGCCATCGTCTGCGACCGGTACATCCTCGACACCATCGTCACCGATCTCGCTGTGGACTTTGACTACTCCCCCGACGATATACGAAGCGCTCACGAGAGGATCCAGGCGCGCTTTCCGAGGCCGGATATCACCGTTGTCATCGATCTCCCGGAAGAGATCGCATTCTGGCGCAAGGACGACACGCCGTCGATCGAATATCTGGCAGAGCGGCGGGAACTCTACCGTTCGGCAGGAGAGAAGAGCGGGGCCGTCATCATTGACGGATCGCTGCCGCTCGATCAGGTCAAACGGCAGGTCAGAGAGGTTGTCTGGAGGGGCATCCGTGCATAAAGTGCTCGTCATCGGGATCGACAGCATGGACTCCCTGCTGGTAGACCGGTATATCGATCTGCTCCCGAATATCCGGAGACTCCGTGCTTTTTGCCCCGACCTTGCCATGACGTCCGTCTTCCCGCCCGACTCCGATACCGCATGGGCCAGCATCTATACCGGGCTGCATCCGGCGCATCACGGAGTTGTGCATTTCGTCGATCCGCTGGAGAAGACATCGATCTACCAGACAACGGATTATCTCAACTCGGCAAGCATCCGGGGAAGGACGTTCTGGGATCGGGCGGGCGATGCCGGCAGGCGGGTCTGCCTCATCACCCCGCATATCGGCCATCCCGTCTGGGACGTGAACGGGTTTATGATCAGCCGGATACCGAAAACCGGCGGTTTTGAGACGTTCCCTCCGGACTTCCGGGTGGAGTTCGACCTGCAGGGACTGATGATGCCGATGCGGATCCCGAATTCGAAGTCCGAGTACGGGGAGTACCTGACGACGCTTCGAGACGTCGTCCTGCAGGAGCGTGCGTTCGGCCTGGAGATGGCTGCCCGGCGCGACTGGGATCTCTTCTTCTTCTACTCTTCGGCGCTGGATTTCGTCCAGCATATCTTCTGGAACTACTGCGACCCCTGCGATCCCATGTACCCCGGCGACGACAACCCGCTGCGGGAGACGATCCCGGAGTTCTACCGGCTGTACGACAGCCTGATCGGGGCATTTGCAGAGTCAGTCGATGAGGATACGGCAATCCTGGTGCTGAGCGATCACGGACACGGGATGAGGCCGGTCGATCTCGTGAACGTGAATGAGATCCTGCGGCGTGAGGGCTACCTCTTCTCGAAAGAGGGAGTTTGCGCCCCGGTTCTGCGGATAAAGGAGACGGTGAAGCGGGAAGCGGTCAACATCATCCAGAAGACCGCGCTGCGCGGCACTGCGCTTGCGATGCTGCGGCGGTATCCCGGCATCAAGGAGCTGTACACCGTCCCGTCCTCGATCGATTTTGAGAGGACGGTTGCGCACTGCACCGACCTCTCCGGCATGAAATCGTACAGCTATGGGGGGATCGTCCTCTCAGGGAAACATCTCGGATCCGGCAGGCGATATCGGGAGACGCGAGACGATATCGTCGATCTGCTCGCCGGGTACACCCTTCCGGGCTCCGCGGAGCGTGCGTTTGCGTGGGTGAAGGAGCGGGAGGGGGTCTATGACGGGGCATACCTGCACAAATACCCGGATATCCTCTTCCAGCTAAAAGACGGCTATGGAGCGGGCTGGGCGATAGGCGGGCCGATATCCTCGCGCTCCAGCACCCACAGCTTCTACCCGGGCTCCCACCGGGGAGACACTCCCGTCTGCTACCTGGCGAATGCGGACGGCATGCAGCCCGCCAGACGGGACTGCACGCTCATGGATATTGCGCCGACCATCCTGGATCTGCTCGGGGTCTCCTCCGGGTGCGGCAGCTGTGACGGGAGGAGTCTGTTTGCGCCCTGAGCCACGAGCAGCTGCCTGCTTTCGGGCATATCGGGCGGGAGGCCTGCAGCATGGCTGAACGCCGGGGGATCGTCCTTATCACGGGCAGATGGGCAAAAGATCAGCACCCCTACGCCACCGCCGTGAAGCTGATCGCCATCCTCAGGCCGCTCTTCGACGATGTCACCTGGATCCTTACCGAGCAGGCGGACAGGCAGTATCCTGACGCCGACGGCGTCGCGATCACCAGGATCCGGGATAGGTATCTGGAGAGCCCGTTTGCCGTGAAACTCCTGTACTACCTGCGCTACCAGCTCAGGCTGATCTCCTGCATCCTGCGCATCGACCGGGATCAGGACACGCTTATCTTCGCTTTCGGGGCGGAATTCCAGTTTCCCGCGATCCTCGCCGGGAAGCTGCTCGGGAAGAGGATCGTCCTGAGAACCGACGGCAGGCCATCGGGCGTCATCAGGCGCTACGAGAAGGGCATAAGCATCTTCTATATCCGTGCCCTTGAGGCCGTCGAGGCGCTCGTGTACCGGGCGGCCGACAGGATCGTCCCTGAAAGCCCGTCGATGGTGCACCTGTACGGGCTCGAGAAGTACCGCCGTAAGATCGAGCCCGGAGGGCTGTATGTCGATACCCGTACGCTCGTCCCGAAAAAGAGCCTGCGTGACCGTCCGTATCGGGTCGGGTATATGGGCCGCCTCTCGACCGAGAAGGGGATCACGGAGCTCGTCGAGGCGGTGCCGCTGATCTGCAACGGAGACGGCGGCAGGGCGATCATCATCGGTACAGGACCGCTCAGAGGAGACGTGGAGCGCCGTCTCTCCGGGTGCGGCATGCAGGAACAGGTCGTCGTCGCCGGGTGGATCGAGGATGGGGACGTGCCGGAATACCTAAACAACATCCAGATCATGGTTGTCCCGTCCTACCGGGAGGGGCTTCCCATCATCGCGCTGGAGTCGATGGCCTGCGGGTGTATTCTGCTGGCCACGCCCGTGGGCGGGATACCCGATCTCATCAGGGACGGCAGGACCGGGTTCCTCCTCCCGGACAACTCTCCGGCATCGATTGCGGCAGCGGTGCAGCGCATCGTGAATCGGCCTGATCTTTCAGCGATCGGGAGGAGTGCGCGGGAGTTGATCGAGCGGCACTACACGTACGACGCTGCTGTGGAGCGATATAGAAAAGTTTTTTACCAGCAAGTGCCGGAGTAGGCGGTGATGGAGATACGGGCAAAGGATATCTTTCTTATCGTGCTGCTGTGGCTTCTCATAACAGATCTCGCTGTTATATTCGATATACCGGGAGCACGCCAGGTTCTGGGCTTCCTTCTCCTGACGATCCTGCCCGGAGCGCTTCTCCTCCAGGTGCTCCGCGTGCAGGGCATCGGCACGGCCGGGTACGCGACGCTCTCGGTCGGGATCAGTATCGGGCTCGCCATGCTCTTTGGCCTGCTGCAGAACAATCTCTTCCTGCTTCTCGGGCACAGCCGGCCGCTCTCGACCATCCCTCTGCTGGCCTCGATCAACCTCTTCCTGATCGTCCTGGCCATAGCAGGCTATGCCCTGAACAGGACGACGACCCGGCAGCTCACCGGCCCCCGCCTCACCCCGGATGAAATCCGCTTTCTCATCCCTCCGGTCGTCTTTCCCGCACTGGTCGTGCTGGGCATGCACCTGATGAATACCGCCGGCAGCAACCACCTTCTCATTGCCGTATTCGTTCTCATTGCCCTGTATGTCGCCGCCGTCTCCTTCATGCACCGGAAGTTCTCCGGGCGGCTCTATCCGGCCGTCATCCTCCTCATCAGCATCTCGCTCCTTCTGGTGCTGGCACTGCGATCCGGCCATATCATCGGGACTGACACCCACTTCGAGTACTACACCTTCGTGAACGTCAGGGACAGTATGCACTGGAGCATCGCCGAGCCGTCTCTGCTCGATGCGTGCCTCAGCATCTCTCTGCTTCCCGCGATCTACCATGCGGTGCTGAATGTCCCTGCAGAGTTCCTCTTCAAGACCCTCTATGCGGTGCTCTACTCCATCTCTCCTCTGATCGTCTTCGTCATTGCCAGGCGCTACCTCGATGACGTATTCGCCTTCCTCGCAGCCCTCTTCTTTATGTTCCAGCCCCAGTTCCTGTCGGCCGCCGCCAATGCACGGACGTACCTTGCGGTTCTCTTCTTCATGCTCTTTGTCATGATCCTCTTCTCAGAGATCGGCGCACGTGCGAAGAAGGCGCTGCTCGTGATATGCATGGCCTCGGCGGTCGTCTCCCACTACACGACCTCGTATATCTTCTTCGCCATACTGGCGGCAACCTGGCTCGTGATGGCCGTGGTGTCCCGGAGATACCGCGTGGAGGCATACGTCACGCTCGATCTGCTCGCCATCTTCCTGGCCCTCCAGTATATCTGGTACGTCCAGGTGACGGTGCTGCCCGGGGAGTATTTTGTCAATTTCATCAGGACTACCTATCACAACCTGGATCAGGTGTTTGTGAGCGGCATCAGGGGGAGCGATGTCCAGACCGCGTTCGGATACGGCATCGGAGAGGGAGGAATCCCGCATATCATCCAGTTCTGGTTCACCTGGCTCACCCTCGCGCTGGTCGTCGCAGGCATGCTCGCCCTGATCGGCAGCTATGCAGGAATGACCGGACGGGCAGGCGCGAGGCTACCGGGTTTCATGCGAAGGCCCTTTGAGGTTGCCTATACGGTGATGGCGTTCGTCTGCATGGGCCTTCTTGCCGCAACGGTGATCTTTCCCACGCTCTCGGTCGGCTACGAGATCTCGAGGATCTATCCCGTCGTGCTCTCCGTTCTCTCGGTCTTCTTTGTGATAGGGGGGATCCGGGCGGCACGCTCCCTTCACTCCTTCGCCGGCAGAACCGGGTCCCGCAAGATCGCCACCCCGGGCGGAGGGAATCCCGGCATGCCGGCAAAAATCGTCCTTATTTTCATACTTGCTGTACTGCTGCCGCATTTTCTCTGCTCCACCGGCGTTGTGCATACGGCATTCGGGGTATCCCGTGACATCACCCTGCACGCAGAGGGGGAGCAGTACGATACGAGGTTCGTCCATCAGACCGACAGGAACGCCGCCCTCTGGGTCAGGGATACCCTGCCTCCGGAGGGTATCGTCCTCGGCGATGCCTACGGGCATGGCGTCCTCTTAAGCCAGGGGCACGTCAGTCCGAAACGGCTCGGGGTGATCCGGGAGAAGGAGGATATTCCAGAAGGCATTGTCTTCATGCGGTACACGAACGTCGTTACCGGAAGGTTTCTGGACGGGAACGTGCAGTGGGTCGATACCGAGGAGTACGCCGATCTGCTGCATGCGCAGCGCCTGATCTATTCGAATGGCGGCTCGGTCGTCTGGCTGCCGGCGGGAGACTATGAGAGTCGCATTATTATGTAGGTACTCTTCAGAGAAGGTCTATACCGGGATGCACATCTACAACAACCGGCTCATCCATCACCTATCAGCGTTCCCGGACGTAGAGGTGCACGTCGTGACGGTCGGCGAAGGAACGGACGGGACAGGGGAAGGAAACCTGCACCTTCATACGTTTCGGAAGGGGCTGCTTGCATATCTGGATCCGCTCCTGGCCTTTCGGGTGCGGCAGGCGGTAGCCCGCATCGATCCGGATGTCGTGCATGCGTTCTCTACAGGGTTTTTCTATTCGACCGTTGCTGCATCGTTGAGGAGCGCCTATCCGACAGTGCTGACAGCGTACGGTATCTATGCAAAAGAAGGCGAGTACTATCGCTCTGAAGAGAAGAAACCGTCTCTGCCGATCCGCTCGATCATTGACATCACAAATGAGCGGTGGGTCGTGCGGGTGATACCGCATATTGTCGTCGACTCCCCGACGATCTCCGATCTTGTCCGTACCTGGACCGACTCATCGATCCATGTCGTTCCTGCAGGCATCGAGTACGCCGCCGTCCGGGAGATGCTCCGCGCCCAGGAGAACAGCACCGAGGAGCCTGATATATTCCTGGTGAACAATCTGCAGCGTATCAAGGGGATGGATATTCTCATCAGGGCAATCCCGGCAGTGCGGCAGGCGATACCCGACGTCACGGTCTGGATCGGGGGCTCCGGCCCCCAGAGAGAGGAGCTTGCAGCCCTCGTCGAAAGCCTGGGATTGGAGAGCAACGTGACCTTTCTCGGATTTGTCCCCGAAGAGGAGAAATACCGCTGCTATCAGGCATGCAAACTCGTCGTTGTGCCTTCACGCTGGGACTGCCAGCCGGCGGCCCTGTTTGAAGCGGCGGCATCGGGAAAGCCGGTGATTGCATCGGATACGTCCAACCCCGGGATTGTGCAGGACGGTGTGACCGGATGCATCTTCCGGTCCGGGGATACCGCCGGACTGGCGGAGAGGATCATCCGCCTCCTCAGTGACGCCGACCTGAGGGAGAGGATGGGAAGAGCGGCGCAGGAGAATGCGGGCTGCTATGACTGGGGCGTCGTTGCCGCGAAATACCTCGAGATCTACCGGGATGCAGTCACATCGTTTGAGGGGCGCAGACGCTCCGGATCATGAAGGGCGCTGCCGGATATCCCGTCACCGGAACCGGGCATACAACCCTGCGTGCTGCAGGCGAAACCGATGAACCCTCCTGCGCCGGCAAGCAACGCAGGCGAAACCATGAGGTCGCCCCAAAACGCCTCTGCCGGGAGGGGGACACCCCCTCCCGGTCGCTCCCCCGCGAGGCGATGCCCAGTGGCAAGCCGTGTCAGCGATTTGACGCTGGATATTGCCCAATTCTTTGCGAACGTGCGCCAGAAGACTCTGAACCATGTGAATATTCAGTCGCAGGATACTTTTGGGATGTGCTTCATGAAAATCCTTGAGTTCCCGGCCGATACCCGGGATCTGGTTTTCCTGGCGGCCGTTACGGTCCACTTTCCCGGGATAGTCTGCAACCTGAACTCCGCGTGACTTAGGGACTATACTCTGTGTCCTGTTCTCCGTTTAGGGATTCCCCACCGAAAAGCGAAAGATCTATATACCTATAATCCCTAATATTAGAACATATGGAAGCATGGGTTCGGGCATGGCTGGAGGAGCAGCGCCGTAAGGGCGAGAAGTGCCTGGAGATCAAGTATGTCCAGGACAAACCCTACGTCTACCGGTCGACGAGCGTCTACGACAAGGCGACCAAATCCCCAAAGAAAGTGAGCACGTATCTCGGCCGGCTGACGCAGGAGCACGGCCTCATCGCCAAGGGAGGGAGAGAACGCCGGGTACCGGTGCAGCCCCGCAGCATCCGCGAATACGGGAATACCGCCCTTCTCGCAGAGGAGTTCCGGGACCTGCTCCCGGTGCTCCGGGAGGCCTTCCCGGCCTGCTGGCCGGAGATCGTCGCTCTCACCTTCACCCGGGTCGCCGGCTGCACGCCGCTCTCCCGGGTCGGCGATGCCTGGGAGAAACTCGACAATATCCTCGAGATCTCCCCGGACTGTGACCCCCGCACCCTCTCCCGCGTCCTTACCGCCGTCGGCGGCGACCGGGCCGCCCAGCAGGCGGTCTTCCAGCACCTCTCCTCGCAGTCCCGGCAGCTCGTCTACGACCTCTCGTTTGTCTTCTCCTATTCCGATACCGTGAACCTGGCCGAGTTCGGGTACAGCGCTGAAGGCGTCTGGCTGCCGCAGGTCAACATCGCGCTCTTCAGCGCAACGGATACCGGGCTTCCCGTGATGATCCGGGCACTCCCGGGCTCGGTCAGGGACGTTGCCACGCTTGTCCGGTCGCTGCAGGAGATCGATATCGCCAATATCACCCTTATCCTTGATCGGGGTTTCGTCTCGGAGGCGAACGAGAACCTCCTGACGGAGGCAAAGATCCCATTCGTCCTCCCCCAGCGCCGCAACAGCACCCGGTATGCGACCCGGATCCATCTCACCGACCATTTCTTCTACCACAAACGGTTGATCCATGCCGGAAAACGGGAGGTTGACGGCCTGACGCTCTACCTCTACGAGGATGCGGATCTGGCGGTGGAAGAGCAGAAGACGCTGTATTGGCTGCTGGAAGAGGGCGAGATCGATCGCGAGACGCTAAACCGGAAGCTGAAGCGGGCCGGCAGGATCCTGATCCTTTCCTCGGTTGTGGCGGAGCCGCAGGCGATCTACGAACTGTATAAGTCACGAAACCTGGTGGAGAACCATTTCGCCGCGTTCAAGGGCCTGATCCAGGCGGACAAACTCTATCTCCGGGATGCGACGGCGGTCTTCGGGCATCTCTTTGTCGGATTCCTCTGCCTTTATCTCTATTGCCGGATCCTGAACCGGATCAAGCAGGCCGGGCTTTCGGCGCACCTCTCGCCCCAGGGACTCCTCCTGAAACTCTCTAAGGTCTATGCAGCGATCTACGATGAGGAGAGGAGGATCACCGAGGTGCCGAAACAGGTGAGAAAGATAGCGGAGAAGCTCGAACTCGATATATTCCCTAATACGTGAGGAGTTTGGTCTGCAAAAACTTGACCCGGAGGATCGGTGCAGGCTCAGGGATTTTCATCAGTTGCGCCTGTGGCCCCTCCCCGGGGCCCTGGGCAGGGATGCTGAACCGCCGCCTTTCAGGGATGCCTGCGGGGATGCAGTATGCCTGGCTCGCGCTGTGCCGTTCCGGCCCCTTCCCGAAAAGCTGATCGCCGAAAAGCTTATATGTACGCATTCTGTTACCAGCACTCCATGAGAGCCGTTATTCATACCGGTGGTGACGGGAGAGGGTTTGAACCGTACAGCAATGCATTCCCCCGGCCTCTCATGCCGGTCGGCGATAGGCCCGTCCTCGAAATCATTCTGGGGCAGCTCAAATCCCATGGTTTTGACGAGGCGATCCTCTCGGTCGGTCACCTCGCCGGGCTGATGATGGCGTTCTTCGGGGACGGCAGCCGCTTTGGCATACCGATCCGGTACTCCCGGGAAATGAAGCCGCTTGGCATGGCCGGATGCCTGGATCTGCTCAGGGACACGCTTGACGCCACCTTCCTGTTGATGAGCGGCGACGTGCTGACCACGCTGGACTTCTCCGAGATCGTGCGGCAGCATCAGAGCTCCGGGAGCATCGCAACCGCAGTACTGCACAAACGGCACGTTCCACTCGATTTCGGGATTGTCGAGACCGATACCGCCATGCATATCGTTAACGTCATCGAAAAGCCCCGGATCGAGCATCTTGCAAATATGGGTATCTACATCTTTGAGCCGGACATCATGGAGTATATCAGGCATGACGAGTACCAGAATCTGCCCGGGCTCATCCGGACGCTGATCCGGAGCGGGGAGACCATACACGCCTATCTCTCCGATGGGTATTACCGGGACGTTACAGGGCCCGGCGATCCGGAATGGGCCGGTTCCGGGATACCGCAGGTATGAGCGGGATGACTCAGGAATCCCGATACGCTCATGAAGCCCTGCCTCCTCTCTTCTCCTCTCTTCTCCTCTCTTCTCCTCTCCGGGACCCATGTAGTTTCACATGAACCACATGAGTCCGGGGGCACAGGCATACAGGATGAATATGGAAGGTGATGCTCACCATCCATGTTCCTATAAAAATCGAAACGGATTCTGCAACGGAAGCCTCCTATCCCTTCGATCAATTTGCTCCCGTACACGGCTTCCCACCGGCGCTTCATCCGGGGGGGAGGGGCAGACGGGGAG
>LNQE01000248.1_pt1 | contig 14273 bp, 10 predicted proteins | sample 603111 | NCBI WGS metagenome assembly LNQE01 (sample SAMN04260313, study PRJNA301899) | hydrocarbon metagenome | isolation source: hydrocarbon-contaminated ditch | place: Germany: Bremen | collected 1998
GGCTTCCCGACTATCGGAACCTCACCCATTTCGAGACCGAGGCCCCGCGCCACTACGCCTTCGTGAAGGCCATGGTCCAGGGCGGCCTGTCCCGGGTGGCGGCCGTGGGCACCTGCCTGGAATACGGCCTGCAAAGCGGCCCCCTGGCCGAGACCCTGCCCGCCCGGCCCGTGACCCCCTACGGCCTGGGCAAGGACGTCCTGCGCCGCCAGCTCGAGGCCCTGTCCCGGACGCTTCCCTTTTCGCTGCTGTGGTGCCGCCTCTTTTACATGTACGGCCCGGGCCAGGCCCGGGGCTCGCTCCTGCCGCTTCTGGCCGCTGCGGCGGCCCGTGGCGACGAGGTCTTCCCCATGTCCGGCGGAGAGCAGCTGCGCGACTATCTGCCGGTAGAAACCGTGGCCGATCTCCTGGCCCGGGCGGCGCTCTCGCCTGGGGCCGAAGGGATCGTGAACGTCTGTTCCGGCCGCCCGGTGTCCGTGCGCGTCCTGGTGGAGCGCTGGATGACGGAAAACGGCTGGCGGATGCGCCTGGAACTCGGCCGCTATCCCTATCCCGATTACGAGCCCCTGGCCTTCTGGGGCGACGCCTCCCGCCTCTTCGCCGTGCTCTCCTGAATCAGCCCTTGTCAATGCCGTGCACATGCTGCACAATGGTGTGCATGGCGCGCCGTTCACGCTTCACAAGCATGCCTGCGACAGTCGGCGTATATAGCGTTTCGCCGGACGTCGTTGGTCTGCGACGTCGTGCCGTCCGGATGCAGCGTACCCGCAAAAAATGCGCGAAACATCTTGGAAACACAGGGTTTGCGCATCGCGTGCCCGGGTGTTCTTCCTGTTCCGGAGAAACCTTCAGGCCGTAATTGGCGCATGCGCGCCGTCCCCTCCCCGTACCCGGTGACGGATGAAAAAGTCGTGCATTCTTTGCACGATAGTGTGCAAGGGAGCCCTTCCATGCAAGGCAGTCCGGCGCTTCGGCGCGACGTTTTCCCCCTTGGACCCATGGCGGTCCCGAAACAGATCCAGACGGAAACGAACAGGCGGTCGCTCTACCGGCTGCATGGGCTACCGGTCCTGCAAAACCGGGTCTACGACACCCCGGCCCAGGCCCGGGCCTGCCCTCGCGGGGTCATGGATCTGGTCCAGGACATGGACACGGGCCTGATCCATAATGCGGCCTTCGATCCCGCCCTTTTGGTCTACGACGAGAACTACCAGAACGAGCAGGCCGTTTCCGGGGTCTTCCGGGACCATCTGAACACGGTGGCCGGGATCGTGGAGCAGTGGTTCCGGGACATGGAACTGGTGGAGATCGGATGCGGCAAGGGCCGGTTCCTGGAGCTTTTGCGTTCCCGCGGCGTCCGGGTCACGGGCATCGATCCGGCCTACGAGGGGACGTCGCCGGACGTGATCCAGGCGCCCTTTTCGCCGGAACTCGGCATTCGGGCCCAGGGCGTGATCCTGCGCCATGTGTTGGAGCACATTCCGGACCCCGTGGCCTTCCTGCAAAACGTGGTCGAGGCCAACGGCGGGGGAGGGCTGGTGTACATCGAAGTGCCGTGCCTGGAGTGGATCGCGGATCGCCGGGCCTTTTTCGACATCTACTACGAACACGTCAACTATTTCCGGTTAAGCGACCTCAGGGCCCTGTTCGGCACGGTACACGATTCGGGGCGGCTGTTCGGCGGCCAATACCTCTATGTGGTGGCGGACCTGTCCAGCCTGCGTCGGCCGCGTCGGCAGCCGAAGGACGTCTTTTCGCTTCCGGACGATTTCCTTGCGGCCGTGAACCGTTCGGTCCGGCTGCTGGCCGAGCGGGGAAAGCGCCAGGCTGCGGTGTGGGGGGGCTCCTCCAAGGGGGTGATCTTCTCCCTGCTCATGCAGCAGCGCGGCCTGGTGATCGATTACGTGATCGACATCAATCCTGCCAAGCAGGGTCGTTTTCTGGCGGCCACGGGGCTCAAGGTGGACGCGCCGGAAACCGTGCTGCAATTATTGGCGGAGGATGATCTTGTTTTCATCATGAATTCAAATTATTATGAAGAGATCAGGGCGGTTTCCGGCCCCAATTTCAGGTATGTAAGGATCGACAATGACTGATTTTGCCCGTCAGGTTCAGGAACGCATCGCAAACAACGGAAAAGATCTCTCCCTCAAGCAAACCGCCCAAAATTTTCTTCTGGAATCGTTGCGGGCCGGATATTCCTACAACTTCTCCTGGCTCTCCCGGCCCATCATCCAGTATCCGCAGGACATGGCGGCCCTGCAGGAGATCATCTGGGCCACCCGCCCGGACCTGATCATCGAGACCGGCATCGCCCACGGCGGGTCGCTCATCTTCAGCGCTTCCATGCTGGCGCTTCTGGACCTGTGCGACGCCATCGAGGCCGGGCGGACCATGGACCCCCGGGTCTCGGCCCGCAGAGTGCTCGGCATCGACATCGACATCCGGGCCCACAACAAGGCGGCCATCGAGGCCCACCCCATGTTCTCGCGCATCACCATGATCCAGGGCTCGTCCATCGCCCCGGAGGTGGTGGACGCGGTGCGGACGGCGGCGGCCGGATATTCCCGGGTGCTGGTCTGCCTGGACTCCATGCACACCCACGCCCACGTCCTGGCCGAACTGGAGGCCTACGCCCCCCTGGTCACCCCGGGAAGCTACTGTGTGGTCTTCGACACCATTGTGGAGGACATGCCGGCCGGTTCCTTTCCGGATCGCCCCTGGGACAAGGGCGACAATCCCAAAACCGCCGTGTGGGAATTCCTCAAGACGCACCCCGAATTCGAAATCGACACCATGATGCAGGACAAGCTGTTGCTCACCGTGGCCCCGGACGGCTTCCTCAGGCGCAAGGCCTAGTGTCGCGTCCACGAAAAGCGCATATGGCGTTTCGTAGGCAACAAACTAAAACCTTTGATTTTTCTTAAAAAATACTATCGTATTTTTTAAGGGACGTGACACTAGCCGGGCCCGTGAACCGGGCCGACGGCCCGGCTTGACGCCGCGTCTTTTTCCGGGGCACACCCCGGGCAAGGCCTGACGGTTTTTCCGTCGCGGCCGGACACCCCATGCAACCATCCGGATTGTGACCGGCCCGTTCCATGGCTGAACACCGCCCTTTCTCCGTCCCGAACCCGACGCCCCTCTCCCGCTGGGCTCCTTTGGCCTTGTGGGGGGCGTTTTTGTGCCTCGCGGCCTTCTATCTCCTGTACGTCACCCCGCGCCGGGGCGTGCTTTTCAGCGACGAGGCGTGGTATCTGTACAACGCCGTGCGCGCCCTGCATCACGGCGAGATCGGAAGCTATCTGCCCCAGGCCCCGGCCCACCTGTTCAATGCCTTTTTCATGCTCTTTCTCGGCGACGGCTACCTTCCCCAGCGCTACGCCTTCATCCTGTGCAACCTGACGTCGGCCCTCGTCCTGCTGGCCGGGGTTGGGGGCGGCAATCCGGACTTCCGGCGCAGCCTGCCCCTGGGCCTTGGATGCGTCCTGGTGGCCGGGCTGTCGTCGGTGATCAACTACCAAAACGGCCCGGGGCTCTTTTTGTCCCTGGGGCTGGGACTTTTTTTTCTCGGGGACCGGGCGGCCGGGGTGGCGCGGGCTGCCGCATCGCCCAAGGCCTGGATACTGTCCGTGGCGGCCGGGTTCTTCCTGGCCGCCTCGGTCATGACCAACCTGACCGTGGCCCCGGGCCTGGCCCTGATCTGCCTGGGGCTTTTGTGGCGGGCCTGGAGGACGAAAAGCCCCTTTCGGGCCGTGTGCCCCCTGGCCTGCGGCCTTTTTTTGGCGCTCATGCTCGGGACGTATGCCGCCGCCCTGGGCCTGGACCGGCTGTTTCACGTCCCAAAGGGTCATGGGTTCCTGTACGGCCGGCTGGGGGAAATCGTGCTCCTGGCCGTGGCCTGGCCCGTCCTGTGGGGGATATGGGTCGGGGTGGCGGCTTTTTTCGGCAGCCGCGGACGCCGCACGGACCCCGTCCGGTGGGGCGTGTGGCTCCTGGTGTCCGCCGCCGCCGCCCTTCTGGCCAAGTCCCTCATCGTGGCGGCCGGCGGCCGGGCGGCATTCCCCCTGGATCTCCTGCCCACCCTGAATCCGGTCATCCTGCTGCCCCATTTCGCCTACGCCCTGCTCTGCCTGGGCCTGCTGCGGGGAGGCGGCCAGGGGGAAGCGGCCAAGGCGGTGTGGACCAGGGCACTGCTTGCGACCCTGGCCATGCTGCTCTATTGGGCGCAACAGACGTTTTACAGCGAAATCTTCGTGACCTTTTCCATGATCTTCCTCTCGGGTTTCATGATGGCCCTGGGGCTGTTGCTCCTGTCCCTGCCCGCCCCCCGGAGGAGCGCCCGGGGCATGGCCGGGGCCTCGGTCCTAGCGGCCCTGGTTTTTGTGGCGGGGAGCCTGGGCTACCTGGAAACCGGCGGCTGGACCGGGGAGACGCGCCTGTCCGGGAAAAAGGCGGCGATGGACAACCACCGGCTGCGCGGGCTCCTGGAATCCCCGGAGCGGGCCGGGATGCTGGCCGCCATCGAGCGGGCCTACGCCGAGGCGGGATGCCGGGACAAAGCGCTATTGGCCTTCAATAACGCCTCCCTGCTGCATTACGTCCTGGATCACCCCGCCCCGCCGGGGTTGAGCTACATCCCCCAGCCCATCTACTTCGAATCGGAGATTCGGGCGGTCCTGGAGGGAAACAAACCGTGGTGCGTGCTGTATTCGGCCAGCTACCGCCGTCCCGGCACGGCGGAACGCGAGGAGGCCTTTATGCGATACCTCGCCTCCCGGGCCGCCGAACGGCGCGTCCTGGGGGAGGGCTCTCCCGGCCATCCCTATACCGATTTCGTGCTTTTCACCGGACCAGCCCCTTCGAACTCCCCCGTTGCGGCAAGGCCGGGGCCGGAGCAGGGGCCTGCCCTGGGAGACCCGAGGCGGCCACGGGATGAGCCCGCCTTGCCTTGAGGGGCGCTCCTAGGGTATGCTGCCATAAAAACAGGTATTCTAACGACTTCGCCCAACCGTTCCTTTCCTGCGGCCAACCGGCGGCCCCGGCGGCCAATGTGCGGCACGCCGATTCGGTGCGCGGGCATTCACGGCATCAAGGTCACGAGATGAAAATATTCCAGCGGATTGGTCTTCCCCTGCTTGCGGTGCTGCTCCTGGCGCACCCGGCCATGTCCCAGGAGCCCATCAAGGTGGTGGGCAAGGCCTTTTGCCTGTTCAAGCATGCCATCACCGTTCCCGACGTGGCGGGCAGCGAACCGCGCCTGAAGATCATGTCCGTCCTGGCCAAGGTGGGGGACCGGGTGGAGAAGGACGCCCGCCTGGCGGGCTACGAACCCCTGCTGGAAACGCTCATCGCGGAAAAGTCCCAGCTCTCGCGGCATACCCTGTCGGGGCTCGAGGCCCAGTTGCAGGCCGCCACCCTGGCCTTCGAACGGGAGAAGATCCGGCGCGACGAAATGCGGGAGATGACCCGGAAGGGGCTTTTTGCCGAGTCCGATCTGCTCATGATCGACCGTTCCATCGACATCTTTGAAAAAAGGCTCGACTTCCTGCGCGAGGTCATCGCGGCGGAAAAGGCCCGCATGGACACCCGGGAGTTCACGGCCGTCCGGAAACGGGGCGTGGACACGGAAGGCGGGGAGATTCCCAAGGAATTCTTCATCACCGCGCCCATTGCCGGGCATGTGCTGTCCGTCAACCCCCGGGCCATGCCCGGAGCGGTCTTCACCCTGGACGAGAAGGCCCCGCTGTTCGAGATCGGCGTTCTGGAGAAGATGACGGTCCGATGCGCCGTGCACGAGATACAGGCCGTCAAGCTCAAGGCCGGGGACGAGGCGCGCATGGTCTTTTATGCCTTCCCGGACAAGGTCTACACCAGCCGGATCGCCAGGCTCTCCCAGGTGACCATGACCGTTTTTTTACAGCAACCCACGTTTTACGAAGTGGAAATCGCCCTGGACAACCCGGACCTGGCCATCAAGGACGGCATGCGCTGCGACGTGACGCTCATCCCCTCGGCACCGTAGTCCGGCGGGCGGCCCCGGTCCGCAGCCTGCCGAGAACCGACCGCTGAATCGGGGAAACACCATACCGGCCGAGGTCCTCCAGGGAGGACCTCGGCCGGTCATCTATCCACTGATAACCCGGAAGAATCGATAATCAAGAAACGGCGCGGGCAAAGGCGCAAAATACCCTATGGACGCAACTGGAGTGCCGTCAACACGGAACCCGAGTTATACGAATTGGTGCAAATGATGATATTTTTTCCAGAAGACAACGCCGTCAGGAGAATGGCCAGAAATTGGTTCCTCGTGGCGGTGTTGGAGGGCAAAAGAAAGGCCCGGTTCGTAAAGGTGCCATCCGTGGCGGTAAAACTCCCGGCAATGGCCGTCACCTGATTGATGCTGGTGGCTTTGCATGCGGCATATGCCGTGTGCGCGGACAAGGCCATAACGAGAAGAGCCAGAATCAGGGCGATCTTTTTCATTTTTTCCTCCATGGGTTGGAATGGTGCCCTCAAAATTGAACGTCACAACCGCTCCGAGAACGGGATGCCGGTACGTGCCGGCAGCCCCGGAAATCACGACCGGTCAGGCAGGGTCCGTGATCGCGGCAACGCGATTCTTCCGATGCCGTGTCTCGACGCATGCCGCCCGTCTACAACACACCGTGTCCGCAATGGCTTTACCATTGCTCCGTGCTCCCTGTCTCGCAATCAGGGGGTTTCTTGTCCCCATCTGGGAACGTCATCCCCTTCCCACCCGGATGAACGCGCATACACCTCTCCCTGAAGGTGACGTGGCGTCTCGGATTGAGACGTGTCCCGCAAAAATGAGGGCCATCTCGTCGTCTCCATCCAACGCGCATCACGTACAGCGGGTCGGGGCACGTTTCAGGCCAGACGCCACGTCCCTCTTAGCCTTGTTCAAGCCGCGCGGCAGAAACCGGCCACGCCGTCGGCGTTCCTGGATGTGACCGAACACCGCCCCCACGACCTGTCTTTACAGCGTGTCTGCCGCCCTGGAAACACATGGAAACACACGAGCGCGATGTTTTCAAGGCGCTTACGAAGGAATGCGGCGATGGTCCGAAAGGCACCGGAAGGCGACGCCGCCAATGACGGCCCAGGCACTCTTGCGACCGGATGGCCCCCTCCGCTGGAAGCGTGGAACAAGACCCCGAGCGGAAGGATCGGATGGATTGCCGCACCGCCTTGGCCGTTGCCGCGGAACCAACACAGAAACGGCTTCAGGTCAAGTGCGTCAACGAAATCGGCGTGAGAACAGGCAAAATGACACCGGGGGCGCCATTCGTCCAGGGTGGGGGCCAGCAGATGCGGCTGGTTCGGATTGTAATCGCGACAGTTGTAGGCCATTGCTCGCCCCGAAGGATATAACCATCTGAACTCATAGCGTATCTATCAAGAGATCAAACTTTCGACAATCATTCGGCTTGCCATTCACGAGTCTGATAAATAAATCACCTAGAAATAAAAAATTGTCAAGCAGCGCCTTTACTCCATGTCAAACGCAAACGATATGCCTCATGAGGCTGCGGATGATCCGCCGATCCGGGAGTTTTTCGGGAAAAGGCCCGGGCATGAGGCGATCCGCCCGAAACGAGGTCCATCGCATGCGTGGTGACGATGTCTGCCTCCCCTCTCCGTGTGGTCGGATGGGCTGTGATGAAGCGGATGACATGTTCAAGAAAATCCTTCCTCTTCACACGAACTTGTGCAGCGGCCGCACTTCTTCCGTGGCGGCGTGGATCTTCACCCCTGGCGGGCCTGGCCGGATGCGCCTACGGAAAAAAACCGGAAGGACACGGCCTTCCCGGAACAGGCCCTTTAGAACGTGACTTTTTGGATTTTGAGTATCTGGTCATAATGGGAGATGGCGTCCTGGATCTTCGCGTAACGGACCAGCCTTCCGGAGTCCAGAACGGCCGCCTGGGTGCAATATTCGCGAAGAACGCCATAGAAATGCGAAACCATGATGATCGAACGATCGCGTGTCTTGTCCATGAGCCGCCGTTTGAATTTGAGATTGAAACGCTTGTCCCCGACGGCTGAAACTTCGTCGATGAGATAGCAATCGAAATCGACGGTCATGGAGATGGCGAACGAGAGGCGGGCACGCATGCCCGCCGAATAATTCTTGACCGGTTCACGCAAGTACTTGCCCAGCTCGGAAAATTCCTCGACCGAGGCCAGGGCGTATTTGTAATCCACTTCGTAGATGCGGCAGATGAACTTGAGATTGTCGAGTCCGGAGAGGCTGCCGGCCAACCCCCCCTGGAAGGCCAACGGCCAGGAAACACTCATGGTGCGCTGGACCGATCCCTTGGTCGGCGGCTCGATCCCGCTGATAATCCGGATCAGGGTGGACTTCCCGGCCCCATTGCATCCCAGGATGCCGAGCTTCTCGCCCTTGCGCACGATACAGTTGATATCCTGGAGGACGATGTTTGTGCCGTATCTCGCCTTATATGTCTTCCATATCCCATCAAGCACTATCATCCGCGGCCTCCACGGACATGCTCTTTCTGCACATAGCTAAGCCTATATATGTCAAAACAATGTTGCAAATCACGATGTATTTTATATCAAAATGGGTAATGCACATGTTTCCAAAAAAACCGTATCGCATCATCTCCGTGGCATTCACCATCGGCGAGTATAAAGCAATTTCACGGTAATCGCGTGGCAGCCATTCAACCATATAAAACGAGGCTGTCAGGAAAACCTGGCTTACTCCGAAGACAATGTTCAACCTGGACCCAAATGCTGTCAAACAACTTAGCGCTCCACAAATAAGAGCAAAAGCAAATCCGTACCATTGAACAAGTAGCCACGACAGGATAATATACGGCGGATTATAAAAATTTGATATATAGTCCGTGTAAGCCAAGACGAGCAAGAGAACAATGGAACTCATCGTTGTGGTAAAGGATTGAATCAAAGATTTGGCAATAAAAAGATCAGTCACTTTTATATAACGATGATATAGCAATGGAACATTCGCCTGATACGCTCCCGATATTTTCATGATGTGGAAGCGGCATGCCCACAGTATACAGAATCCGGAAAGAATGAACTCCGGCAGCGGAATGTTGCCGATCGTGGTCCGGAACATGAAGAGACAACCCAAGGCCACGATAAACAAGAGTGGTTCCAACATCTGCAGCAGAAAACGCCCGCCGCGTTTGCCGCTAAGGGCGAGAAACTCCCGGCGCAGCAACGCCCCGATGACTCGAATCTGGATGCTCGCGGCCCTGGACATCTTGAATGTCGTCATAAGCAGTGACGCCTTCCTCTCGACTTATTGGCCTGGGCGCGTGCCGAGTTCCGGTCAGGGCAGCTCCCGCAGCCCGGTCATCTCCGAAACATGGTTCCACACCTTGCATGACCAGGCGTCGTCCAGAAAATAGTGGTGGTCGTCATCCCGAACAATCCCGGGCACCAGGGTTTTCCCATCCTGACAAAACAGGTCCACAAGATCGAAATAAGCGATCCCGTGATGTTCGCAGGTTGCACGCAGAATCTCGTTGAACAACAGGGAACGTTGAAACCGTTCCTCATATGGGGGCATGTTTTGTTGCAGTTTCAAATGAAGCTCTTTGACCAAATTCTCGTCATTCTTGTTTTCGAAGATCACTCGTGACGTGTATTTTGCAGCCGTATCCGTATCGACAAGCGTCGGCATATTGATGCCACAGACAATGTACTTTGTGGTATTCGGCAAACCAATGATACTTTGAATATAATTTTTTGTAATTTCAATGAAAAAATTTCCAATGTTTATATCCATGTTCTTTACAAACTGGCGGTAGTATATCCCTAAATCCACGTTCACTTGGCCAAACTTGAACAGCAATGTGGATGGATTCAGTGCCGCGATGACCTTATGACAGTTTCTGAACACACCCAGGGTTGACTTGCGCTTGCCGAACCCGGCGATGGTCGCACCGGGCAGAACGAAAACTGGTGGAATCCTTTGTGAAAAAACCTTGGTTCCAAAGGTGCTCCCGGCGTGGGAATCACCGATGACCGCAAAATCCGTCCGGTAGCTGTCGGCATGACTGCGGAAAAACTCGGCAACGAGATCCTCGTCTCCAAAGTAGAACAGTTTTCTCAAGATTTGGCCGCGTTCCAGAAGATGGAAAACCCTGGGGTGCAGGAGGACGTCCCGCAGCTTCTCGAGATCCCGGGCTCTGTTGACGGACTGCGACAGAAACCGGGGATTCGCGGGACCGGCAAGAAATTCCTCGAGATGCGTTGATACTAGGGCGAAAACAGCATCATAGTCCTCCATCTCAGCCAACACTGTGCCCAGGCCGGACAGGCTACCAGATACTCCGGCAGCCGCCAGGGACTCGTAGCGCGACCTGGCCAGGGGCAGATCCTTTTGCAGGTAAGCTACGAAGGCCATACGTTCCAAAAAACGTGGCTGATTCGGAAACCGGCAGGTTCCTTGCCGGAAGGCCTCCTCCGCCTCGTCAAACTGCCCAAGCCCTAGCCTCCGGCTGCCCTCGGCCAAATATTCGGCCATGCTCATCTTTGATGCTCTCTACGTTCCGGTCGAACGATATAAAACAATGTTCTACCCCTCTCAATCCCGATGTTCACTGATGCCGATGAGCAACATTCGAAGGATGCCATACACCATCAAAAGCAACACGAACGAGGCGAAAATGTTCATCAGCCGCAGGGGCAGGACCGGACCGTCGGGCATATTCGGCGACACGATCCGCTCCAGATACAATTGCTGGCGTTGCATTTCGCCCCGGGCCTGTTCCAGTGAGGCAAGTGCCGTCGTCAGCTTTTGCTGGGCGAATTCCCGATCAAGCTTCAACCGCTCGTATTCCATCAATTTCTGCGTGATGGACGTCGTGCCGCCCACCACTTTGGACATTTCAACATCGATCTCCCGCTTGAGCTCGGACGAACGCGCCTCCAGCGCCTTGATCTGCGGACTTTCCGATGCGAACTCACGAAGCTGGGAAAGGCTGCCGCGAATCGAGATCAATTCGGATTGCAGCCGGGCGACGTGTTGCAGCTGCATGGTCGATTGTTGAGCCGGGTCGAAGAGCGTTTCCTTGTCCTGATACTTGGTCAAATTCATGACGCAGGTGCGCAGTTCCTCCTCCGCCTCGCGGACGGTCGCGATGGCGAGATCCTCCATGTCCTTCTTGGCCCGGGTGTTGAGCTTGTTGATCAGGCCCTCGCTCAGGAACAGCAGGCCCTCGTTGATGGAGAATGCATCCTTGGCCGTGAAGGCCTTGATGTGCATGGTGGCGATGGATGATGTCAGATCGACGTCCACGGTCACCTTCCCCAGGAAATATTCATACAGGTCTTCGAATGAGTCGAAAAATCCGGTCGGATTGAAACGGTTGAGAACGTCGATTTTCTTATTTCCAAACGCTTTGCGAAGATTCATATTGTCGTCGATCACCTTCAGGGCGTCCCGTGACAGCACGAACTCCCGCACCGTAAAGGCCTCTTCGCGCACACTGGAAATACCGATGTTTTGCAAAAAGGCTCCCAGGGAGGATAGGCTTTTTCGATCCGGCTGCCGGATGACGAAAACGCTTTCAGACACATATATGTCCGATTCAAGAACCCCGAAATAGAGGCAGCATAACAGAAACGGAATCAAAAAAATGAAGGTGAACAACGCATTCCTGGTCACCATCAGCTTTACAAACGCCAGTGCGCCATCCTTCGAGCCAGGCAATGATTTACCTTGTAATGTCACCATGATCGTGCGTTCGCTTTTTCAAAGAAAAGGGATTGTCTGTTTCCGGGAGGAGTTTATGTCGTTGCTAGGTGCCGGATCGTGAACAAGGACGTGTGCCGCGTTGATACCCGTTCGCGTAAAAAGTGGCAAGCCTTCGGCCGGGCGAGCAAAACGGCCTGTTCATGCTCTTCGGAAGGCTCGGCTTTGCCGGCAGCCTTACTGCGCGGGCCGCGCCGGCAAGCCGGCGGCGGCCAGAAGACGGCGCATGATTCCCGGCCGGGAGGCGGCTCCCCGGTCATGCAGAGCCATCCCGGGCCGCAGTCGTTTCAGGCACTGCACCCGGTTGTCCCAGCAGGCTACGGCCAAAGACAGTTCTTCCGGACGCACCTCCGGGAGGTGAAAGGAAAAGCCGCAAAACGGAGCTTCCGCCCCGGGGACGGCCTGCAGCACATCGCCCCGATACCGGTTCGGGCGCGCCGCCGCCAGGCACACCCCCCGGGCAAGGACCATGATCCGTTTCGGCGGCCGCAATCCCTCGCGCTCCAAGGCCCACCCCGAGAGCAACACCCCGTTGCCGTCCGCCTCGCACCGGTCCACATGGCCCAGGCAGAGCCCGGCCGCGGCGTAGTCCCCGGCCGGTCCCGGCATGCCCGGCCGTCCGATCCGGAGCCGGCCGTCCCGGCAGACGGCCGCGTCTCCAGGAGAAACGGCATCCAGCGGGCTGGACGCGATCCGGGCCAGTCCGGGCAGGCCGCGCTCCAGGCTCCCCACCCGGTACAGATCCGTAAAATCAAGCCCCGCCACTGTGCCGCAATCCGACCCGGTCCGGATCTCCTCCAACAGACGAAGCAGATAGTCCGTTTCCTGAACGACCCGCTTGGGCACGAAAAGCCGGCCCAGATGGGCCGCCGCCACCCGGTCCAGGATGTCGCGCCGCGTTGTCCGATCCACAACCGCCTGCGCCGGAAAAAATGGCAGGTTCTCGCCCAGCCAGCCGTCGGCGTCGAAACAGGCCGCGCCATACAAAAGCGGCGTCCCGGAAAGGAGCATGGCTTCAAAGCTGGCCGAACTGTTGATGGAGGCCGTGTAGGCCGCGTTCGCGGCCACAAAGGCCGTGTCCGCGAAGGACAGCTCCCGGGGCAGGAGGATCACGTCGCCGGGCGCGGTTGCCGCATAGTTCAGGGCCTGGCCCTCGAGGCGCAGGTTGTAGGGCCTCAACGGACTGGCGGGATGGCCCTTGATCATCACCGCATAACCGGCCTCGGCCAGCTCGGGAAGAATCCGGCGCAGAAAATCCTCGGGGCAGGCGAAGGGGGAGTGGAGCAGGGTGTTCAGGTCGTCGGCCAGTTGCAGGGGCACGTAGACATAGGGTCGTTGGGGCAGAAGGGCAGCTGTCTGCGGCCGGAAAACCAGCCCCGGATCGGCCGGTTCGCCGGTGTCCCGGCCCGATCCGGCGACCCAGGATGCCGCCGGGGGAACCTCGCGCCCGGCCATGTCCCGGATCAGGCGGCGGGCCGTGCGGCGCATCGCGGCCCGGCCGTTGGTCCCCTGGGTATCGAAGTACAGCGTCTCCGGGAACGGGGTCCGGGTCGGCCCCAACTCGGCGTGAACCACCGGCAATCCGTGGCGCGCTCCAAACTGCCGCACCGCCCCGTTCTCCGACCAGACCAGGATCATGTCGAAGTCGTGGGCCGCGTGCAGACGCTCCAGGACCGATCCGTAGAAATCGGCGAACTCCCCGCTCCCCTGCACCACATCCAACCAGACCTCGATGCCTGCCGCGTTCCAGGGGGCCAACGCCGCCGCGATGCGCCGGGATTCGGCCGCCGTCGGCCTGGCCAGGTGGGGAACGATCTCCGGGAAACGGGCTGCCAGCCGGTCCAATACCGGATCATTGCCGAAAAGCGTGAAGGAAAATCCCTGGCGGCCGGAAAGGGACGACAACACCGGGGCCAGCAACAGCGCGGCGGAAATATGGCTCAAAAAGCCGTTGCGCACGGGATGGGGCTCCACATAAAAAAGCAGGCGCATCATGGCTCCATGTGCAGGATCCGCAACCATTCCCGGCCGCGGCTCTCCAGGCCCGCCGTCCGGCACAGTTTTTCCGCCGCCAGTTCCCGGTCCGCCGCCCCGGGATCGTAATCCAGGGCCGCGGCGAAGTCCGCCGCCGTGGCGCAGGGCCGCACCAAAGGGGACTCCATGCCGGACAGGTCCGAACCGGGCGCAATCGCCACCACGGTCCCCAGAGCCGCGATCTCCAGAATCGGCATGCTCCCGGCGTGCGGCGGATCGCCCCAGCCGGAGCACAGGGCCACGGCACAGCCCGAAAGGACGGCGGCCCGCTTTTCAAAGGAGGTTCCCTCCAGGGGCAGGATGCGACCCTGGAATCGGGAAAAGCCGGAAGGCACGGGCCACCCTGGCGGGATGAACAGCCTCCGTTGCGGGGACTGCGCCAGATACCCGTGCACCCCCTCCTCCAAGACTGACGGCAAGGCCGTCGGCAGGGCCGCATCCCCTCCCCCGCCCGGCAGCC
>LNQE01001267.1_pt1 | contig 14272 bp, 13 predicted proteins | sample 603111 | NCBI WGS metagenome assembly LNQE01 (sample SAMN04260313, study PRJNA301899) | hydrocarbon metagenome | isolation source: hydrocarbon-contaminated ditch | place: Germany: Bremen | collected 1998
CCGTAGCTGAAGAAGTACTTCTCCTGCCCCCCGGCCCGGCGGGCCTCGCCGCCCACTAGCACCAGTGCCGACCGCACGTGATCATCCACCCCCCGACGCCAGCCTCTCCCGAAACCTGATCAGATCGGAGATGCAGGCGTTATACGGCAGGTTCATGCCGTGCCGTCCGCCGAGAGCGACGATCGCCCCGTTCAAGAAATCGATCTCGGTCTTTCTCCTCTGCCTGAGATCCTGCAGCATGGATGAATGGTGCGCCGCCGTCGCCGGGAGCTGCGCACTCTGGAGGTGGAGCAGGTAGTCGCCGGGAGCCGCCCAGGGAAGCACAACGCCCTCCGCCTCCGCGACGCGATAGGCCTCCTCCACGATCCGTTCGATGATCCTCCATGCATGCGGGTCGGAAAGGGCGCCGTACGGGACGTCCATGATCGCGCCGAGCGGGTTGAGCGCAGAGTTATAGAGGGTCTTTGACCAGATATCGCTCCGGATCAGGCTGCTCGCCTCTGCATTCACCCCTGCGCCCCGGAAGAGGCCGACCAGCCTCATAACCTGCTCATCCATCCCCTCCGGGTACCGGCCGAGCCGCATCGGCGCGGCCTCGACGGAAACATGCACCGCCGCGTCGCCGCGCCACTCGAACCCGGTGATGATCATGCCGCCGATGATCCGGTCGGTATACCGGGCGATGATCTCCTCGTTCCCGATGCCGTTCTGGAGGCTGACCGTCTCCCGATCCCGGATCACGTCGGCGAACTGCCTGCAGATATCCTCTGTTGCGGTGGATTTGGCGGTGACGATCACATAATCGAACTCCTCCTGGCGCGGCAGATCCTCACCGCAGCTGAAGGAAACGGTGCGACCGCCCCAGATGCCGGTCATCCGGAAACCGCGCTCCCGCACAGCCTCCGCGTGCCTCTTCCTGCAGACCGCACGGACGTCGGCAACCGCAGACAGCTGTGCAGCGACGGAGAGGCCGACCGCCCCTGCTCCGAGAACCAGAATTCTCATGAGATCTACTCTTCCTAAAAACTATGAGGGGATGACCTGTTAAGCCCTCCCTTTCCTCTCTCCCTCGCCTCCATCCGGAGGAGCGCCTCCTTGATCTCCACCGCCGGCGAAAAACCGCCGATCCCGCCCTGCGCGACGATCCGGTGGCAGGGCACCACGAGCGGCGTCGGGTTGCGCGCCATGGCGCCCCCGACGGCCCGCGGGGATGTTCCGACACGGAGAGCGATCTCGCCGTATGTGGCGGTCTCCCCGTACGGGACGCTCCGCACCGCCCGGTAGATTGCCGCGGAGACCGTATCGCCGGCGGTTGCAATGCTCCTGAGCGATACCGGGTCCACCGGCTTTCCCGCGCAGTACTGCCTGATGACGTCGGGCACCGGGCCGTCGATACCTTCCCGTGCGAACCGCAGGTGGTGGACGAGATCGCCCTTCCATGCCACATGCACGTGCCAGAGTCCGAACCGGCAGGATCCGGTCATGATCTCCATGCGCGCACCTCTTTTTGGAAGGTCCCGATATCGCACCGCACAATCTCCTCCTGCAGCCACGGCGGCAGTCCGTCCCTGACCCGCGCCTCGAGGAAGCGCTTCTCCCCGAGCACCAGCACGCCCCGGTCCTCCGGCGTGCGGATCACCCGCCCGAGCGCCTGCAATGCGCGGTTGATCGCAGGCAGCGTGTAGCTGATGAACTCCCCCTCGTCACCGAACCGCATCCGGAAGTAGTCGATCACCATCCGTCGGACACGGTTGTACGGGGCGAGCGGGAGGCCGATGACGAGGGCGCCTGCTAGCATCTCTCCCCGGTAATCGAGCCCTTCGCTCCACTTGCCGCCGGAGACCGCAAAGAGGATGCCCGACCGCCCCTGCCCGGGCAGCGCCAGAAAATCCTGCAGCGCCGCGTTTGCATCCGCCGCGATCTTCGGCTCGATAAAGACCGCTTTTCCCCGTATCCTGCTGCTGCACCGTTCCGCAAACGCGTTGAGCAGCTCGTAGGAGGGGAAGTAGACGGCAAGGTTGCCGGGGAGCGTGGCGAACGTCTCGATATACTCCTCCGTTCGGGCGATATTGTCACTGTTTCTGCGCATGCTGTAGGCGGTGGTGATGTCGTCTGCGCAGAGGACGAGCCGGTTTTCCCGCGGAAACGAGTTCGGAAGCGAGATTGTCGCAACCATAAGATCGCTGAAGTAGAATCGCCGGTAGCTCTCGACCGGAGAGAGCGTCCCGCTGATCATGATGCAGCAGGCATGGGATGAGGCAATCTCCTGCAGCCGGGCGCCCGGGTCGATGTTGCGGACCTCAAGCGTGATCGCACCCTCGTCATCTCGGTGGTAGACGGTGAGAAAGGCGGGATCGGTGGAGGACCGGTAGATCCGGTAGAAGAACTCGCAGAGACCCTCGAGCGCGCTCTTCCGGAACTCACCCGCCTGCAGGTTCTTCTCCCTGATCCGCTCGCTGATGGACTGGAGATCCTCGATGATCTCCTCGATATCACGGTAGAGAGAGCCCCGGACGATCATCCGCAGAAAGATTGCGGGATCGAACCAGTCCTCGATCTCTGTCGATTCTTTCAGCATCTCCATGAACCGCATGATCTCGGGGATGAGGCGGGAGATCGCCTCCGCCTCGCGGCTGCTTTTGCGCTGGTGCGCAAGCTCCATGCCCGCCTGCTGGAGATCCCGCTCCTGCAGGGCGACGCTCTCGATGCTCTGGACTGCCTCACCGCAGTTGTGGGCCTCGTCGATGAGCAGGAGTGCATCTTCGCCATCGATGCCGAGCGACTGGTAGAGCTGCCCCCTGATGGTGTCGTCAAAGAGGTGGTGGAAGTTGACGAGCACCACGTCCGCCTCCCGCGCGGCGTGCAGCATCGTCTCGTACGGGCAGATATCGCGACAGAACTTCACCAGGCGTTCGGGCGGGATCAGTTCGGCGCTGACCCGCTCCGCCCGCACCCGGAGGGCGGTTGACGGGATCATCCTCAGTCCCCCCTCCTCCGGCCGCGAGAAGGATCTGCTGGCGACGTAGAACGGGCAGATCAGCGGGTGTTCGCGGTCCATCCTCCGTATCTGCTGCCGGATCACCCGGTCGGTCGCCGGGACGAGCGATCCTCTCTGCGCCCGCTCCCGCATCAGCGCCGACGAGAATCCTTTAACCCCCTCGCACCGCCGGTAGACGTCGCCCTCGCCGCCGAGCGGGCACATGCTGGATTTTCCGATGAGGTATGCGAACTTCAGGCCGCCCCGCTTCTCCCGGATCAGCTGCAGTTCCCGCAGGAACGTGGTGAGCTGGCTGATCGTCCGGACGGCGACGATCACCTTCCGGCCGCGGCTCTCTGCAAGGAGCGCCGAGACGACGCTTGACTTCCCGCTTCCGGTGGGGGCATCGATCATTGCAATCCCGCCGTCCCGGGCGCATACCGCAGCACGTTCGAGCATCTCCCGCTGGTGGGGGCGGTACTTTGGGTAGGCGAACCAGTCATCGAGGGTATCCATTCTATATCTATTGGAGCCGGGCAGCCTTGTTAGTATCTGCCGGTCCCGCTCCCGCCCCGGAAGATCGTCATCCAGGCATGAAAAGCCTTATATACACCTTTCTGCATCCTCCTCCGCATGGCACTCAGATATGATGTCATTGACAAGATGGCAGCGCTCATCACCTTTGCCTTCGGGCTGGTTGCTGCCCTCGCCTGGAACGAGGCCATTCAGGCGCTGTTTGCACTGTATATCGATCCCGGCGGCTCGATCACCGCAATGCTCATCTACGCGGTGCTCGTGACGATCATCGCGGTGCTCGCGACCATCTGGATCGGGAGCGTTGCGGCACGGGCGCGCAGCGCACCGCCTGCTGAACCCAGGTAACGAGCACGGGCTCTTCCGGCCCAGGGGGTGCGGCGCAGGTCAGATCCGCCCGCACACGCCCTGACGCGGTGACGACAGGAGAGGAGACTATGGCAACCCGGCTGCGCAGCCTGCTCACGCTCGTCCTCCTCGCGGCCGTTACGGCTTCGTTCTGGCTTGCGGATATGGTCTACCCCGATATTGCCCTGCAACTATTCTTCGTCTCGTTTCTTGCGGTCACGGTTGTCTATGCACTCTTCTTTGTCATCGGCGGGCTGGCTCTCCGGCGCATTGCCGAGGAGCGGGCAAGATACTCGTTCCGGAGGATCGTCTCCATCCTCCAGGCCGCCGTCATGGCGGTCATCCTCCTCCGGCTCTGGATAGAGACCGACGTGATCTTTGTCGCCTACGGGATCATCGGGGCAGGAATTGCCATTGCGCTTCAGGATCTCTTCAAGAACTTCGTCGGCGGCATCCTGATCATAGTTACCGGCGCCTACCGTATCGGGGACCGGATCGAGGTCGACGGGACCGAGGGGGATGTCATGGATATCGGGATTCTCAACACCACGCTTCTTGAGATCCATGCCCACGGCGTGAAGGGAGACCAGCCGACCGGCCGGATCACGCTGGTCCCGAACGGCAGCGTGATCTCCTCCCACATCTACAACTTCACGAAGGCGCATACCTTCACCTGGGACGAGATCCACATCCCCATCACCTACGATTCCGACTGGAAGAAGGCGATCACCCTCTTTCTTGAGGTCGCAGGCAGGGAGACGGCGGCGATCACCGCCCGATCGGAGCATGAGATCGAGAACCTCGGGGAGCGGTACTACCTGCCCAAGAAGGTCGTCGAGCCCTCGATCTACCTCACGATTACCGATAACTGGATCAGCCTGGATCTCAGGTACGTGGCGGAAGCAAAGCTCCGGCGGGTGCGCCGGGACGAGCTGACCCGCCGCCTCATGGAGGCGATCGAGCAGACCGACGGCATTACCATCGCATCCGAGACGATCGACGTGCAGGTCGCAGCAAAGCCGGAAAGGCGTACTCATTAACGGCATAAATGTTATCCGGCGCCCCACCCCATGCAGATACGGGCAGGTCAATGGTAAAGAGGTCGGCGAAGGCAGGGATGCCGCCGGGCACACTCGTACACATCGGCGAGAGGAGGCGAGAGGACGTTACGATCATCGTCATCGGGTACGACAGGGATCGATTCGAGGAGTTCGCCTGCAGGAACCCGGAGGACGCTTTTTCCTGCCTCGACCGCCCTGGTGTTACCTGGATCAACGTGGACGGCCTCCATGATACCGGCATCATCAGGGCGCTCTGCGACCATGCCGGTATCCATCCCCTCACACAGGAGGATATCGCCCATACCGGCCAGCGCCCGAAGCTGGAGGATTACGGGGACTACCTGTATATCGTCATCCGGATGTTCTCGTTTGAGGACGGATCCATCCGGCAGGAGCAGGTGAGCATCGTGCTTGGCGAAACCCGGGTGATCTCGTTCCAGGAGCAGCGCGGCGACGTCTTCTCCCCGGTGCGAGAGCGCCTGCGACAGAACAGAGGACGCATCCGGGCAGCGGGAGCAGACTATCTCACCTATGCGCTCCTCGACGCGCTTGTGGATGCGTACTTTCCGATCCTTGAGGAGCTCGGCAACCGGGTCGAGGCGCTTGAGGCGATGGCTCTTGCAGAGCCGGGATCCGGCATCACCGAGGGCATATACGGGCTGAAGCGGGAACTGCGCACCCTGCGGCAGTCGATCTGGCCCCTGCGGGAGGTGGTGAGCGCGTTTGCGCGGGGTGATTCCAACCTTATCAGGGAACCGACACTCGTGTACCTCCGCGATGTGTACGATCACGCCATGCAGGTTGCAGAGACGGTTGAGATATATCGCGACACGGTGGCGGGCGTGCTTGAGCTCCACCTCTTTGAGGCGAGCCGGCGCATGAACGAGGTGATCAAGGTGCTGACGATCATCGCGACGATCTTTATACCCCTGACGTTCATCGCAGGCGTGTACGGCATGAACTTTGCGTTCATGCCGGAACTGGAGCAGCCCCTGGGCTACCCGGCAGTGCTGCTCGGGATGCTTGCCGTCGCACTGGTGATGCTCGCCTTCTTCCGGAAGCGGCGGTGGATCTGACTCCGGTCGATCTGCTTATTTCATGCAGCTGCGAATATGGAAGCGATGGCGGACGAGCGCAAGGACTCTCTGACGGTCCGCGAGGTCTGCGGCCGGATAAGGGGCGCCGGAACAAAGGAGGAGCTTGGAGAGCGCCTCGCTTGTGAGGTGATGCTGTACTCGCTCTCGGATCTGCAGTTGATCGGCGGGAAGTTGTACCGCGAGGTGATCGCTCTCCCGTCACCGTACCGGGAGGCGATCAGCCCGTACTTCACCGAGCAGATCTTTGGGGCGTACCATACCCTGATCGCCATGCACCGGCGCGGCGAGTTTGCAAGCCGCCGGACCCCGCTTGCTGATCCCGGGCTCTTCTCGGCATACTGCGCCATGGTGGAGGAGGGATGCTTCTGCCGGAACGGTGGAAGGCCCGTGCAACGGCTCTTCTATTACCTCGTCGCCGCCTTTGCTATGTTCGTCCTCGATCGTCCGGGCCACCCGGTGGGAACCCCGTTTCCCGGCGGCTTTACCGTCGAGGATCGGGGCGGAGCCTACAACTGCCCCATCAGGGATAAGGAAAAAGACGTGCCGTACTCCATCTGCAACTACTGTCCGGCACGTCAGAGCGAGCTTCCATAACCCTCTTTTTTTATGCGTACGCGCCAACCCTACTCATCATATGGCTATTCACCCTATCGACTTCCGGTACGGCACGCCGGAGATGCGGGCGGTATGGAGCGAGGAGAACCGGTTCCGGGCAGTTGTCTCTGCAGAGGTTGCGCTTGCAGGAGCAGAAGCTGCACACGGTATGATCCCGGCAGAGGACGCAGCACAGATCGCAGACTGTGCGAAGAACGCCAGTCTTGACCGCGCAAAGGAGATCGAGGCCGAGATCAACCATGACATGATGGCGATCGTGAAATCCGTCGCCGAGGTCTGCGGCCCTTCGGGCAGGTGGATCCACTACGGAGCGACCTCAAACGACATCCTGGATACGGCGACCGGCATCCAGCTGCGGGAGACCCTCGATCTTCTCGAGCGGAAACTGATCAATCTACTCTCGGTGCTCTTGCAGAGGAGTGCCGAAACGAAGACGCTCGTCTGTGCGGGCAGAACGCACGGGCAGATCGGTGTTCCCACAACCTACGGCCTTCGGTTTGCCATCTGGGCGAGCGAGGTGGCGCGGCATATCGACCGGCTCCGCGAGCTCCGGCCAAGGGTGGTCGTCGGACAGCTGACAGGCGCAGTCGGGACCCAGTCAGCCCTTGGCCCAAAGGCAATGGAGATCCAGGGAACGATGATGGAGCTCCTGGGGCTTGGGACCGTCGATGTCTCCAACCAGCTCATCTCCCGGGACCGCTACGCCGAGTATATCTTCTTCCTTGCAAACGTCGCGACCACGCTCGACAAGATCGGGCTGGAGATCCGCCTGATGCAACGTTCTGAGACCGGGGAGCTCGAGGAGGCGTTCGGGGAGAAGCAGGTGGGATCGAGCACCATGCCCCATAAGCGAAACCCGATTAAGAGCGAGCAGGTATGCGGGCTTGCCCGGGTGGTCCGGGCAGCCGTCGAGCCTGCGCTCCAGAACAACGTCCTCTGGGACGAACGCGATCTGACGAACTCCTCCTGTGAGCGGGTGATCTTTCCCGAGGCCACCATCCTGCTCGATCATATAGTGCAGGTGATGACCGGCGTGCTTGAAGGGCTGCGGTTCAACCATGAAAATATCCGGCGCAACCTGATGCTGCTCCGGGGCGTCAACCTGGCGGAGTCGGTGATGATCGAACTGACGAGGTGCGGCATGAGCAGGCAGGAGGCGCATGAGCACGTGCGGGTGGCGAGCATGCAGGCGCTTGCGGAAGGGCGGGACATCGCGTCGGTCCTTGCGGAGAATCCGGCAGTCACCGCATTTTGCCCGGCGGACGAGATTGCCCGCCTGCTCGATCCCGACGCCTACATCGGCACGGCCGTGGCGCAGGTGGATCGCGTCATTGAAAAACTCTCACCGCTCTGCAGGTAAGATCGGCGCTCCCGCATCACCCTTTTTCGCTGCCGGCGGCAGCGCAACCATTAAATCCCCGGAGATTGATGGACGGGGAGATACGGTCGTCCGGCAGGGGGAGGCCGGGCCGGATGCAATCGGGGGGAGTGCATGTCTTCGGGGACGATTCCATGGATCGACAGCGCAAAGGGTGTCGGGATCCTGCTTGTCATCATCGGCCATTCCTTTCCTCCCGCCCTCCTGCGCGATCTGATCTTTGCGTTCCATGTTCCGCTCTTCTTCTTCGTTTCAGGCTACCTCTTCAATTACCAGAAATACCGGGCGCATTTTTCCGGATTTCTTGTGCAAAAGGTCCGCCGCATCGTCTATCCCTATCTCTTCGCGTTCCTGCTCTCGTACATGCTCTGGCTCGCGGTCATCTGCGTTCTGGACGCCTCCGTAGTGAGCGGCGAGTATACCGCCCGTTCACCGGTTTCCGGGCTGCTTTCGGTCCTGTACGGCAACGGGGCGGCCCTCCATGACGCCCTCGCTGCCTATATCCTGGTTCACAACCAGCCGCTCTGGTTTCTGGCCGCCCTCTTCTGCGGCTTGATCGTCCTCTACTCAATCGCCGCGGTGGCGGACGCGCACGGTGAGGCGATCGGCCTCTGCTGCACCGCCGCCCTCATTCTCGCAGGCTACCTCGCAGGCAGGATCGTCTTCCTGCCCTGGGGATTTGACATCGCCCTGCTGGCGCTCGGCTTCCTGTATCCGGGATACCTTGCACGGAAACACGGAGTGCTCGAACGGCCGCCGGGCATGCTGGCGCTCTTTCTCGCCGCCGCCGCCTTTGCCGCCGCCGTTCTTTATAACGGCCCTGTCGATATGAACTGCCGGCAGTACGGCAGCCTGCCGCTCTTCTTTGCCGGGGCGCTTGCCGGCATTTTTCTCGTCATTGCTGTCCTGCAATGGGTGGAAGGGTGCGGGGTGCCCACCCGGGTACTCTCGTTCTTCGGGATCAACTCGCTGATCATCTTCGCGTTCCACGGGTTCGCCTCAGGTTATGCTATGGGCCTCCTGAGGATCCTGCAGCCGGATGTCCACCTGCTGATCGCCGGCAGCTGGATCCTCTCAAGCACTTTTTCGATCCTCCTCTCGCTGGCAGTCACCCTCGTGCTGATGCGCACCCCCTGGATCCGGGGGATCTTTTCTGCGCCCGCTGCCGCGTAATCCGTCCGCAATCCCGTTGCTCCATGTGCCGAATGCAGATCAATGCCGGTACAGCTCCCGGGCATCCCGCAGCCGGAAGGGTGCGCCGGGGTAGCCCACAGCACCTCCCCTGATCCGCCCGGCATCCGTGGTCCGGGTTCGATTGCTTTTTGTGGTCCTGCAAAAAATACTATTGGATCCATATGTGCACCGGATCACTGCAGATGACGGGGTGGGTTGAACTCGATGGGAGGCGGCTCTCTTCAGGTGAGATCCGGGAGATCCTTGATGAGCGCCCGCATATCCTCTCACGGTTCGGCGGGGAGTTCGCGCTCGCGTGGAATGGATGCGCGGCGCGGGATCCCCTCGGCGTGATCCCGGCCGCCTGCCCGCCCGGCAGTATTCTCTGTGACGGCAAGATCATCGGCCGCGTGGCACCCGATCCCGCACCGGCCACGCTCGAGGAGGCGATCGTCACCGCCGTCGCCCTCCGGAGCGATGAGGGCGTCGTCGCCCTCTCGGGCGGCGTCGATTCGGCGCTGATTGCACGCCTTGCCGGGCTTCCCTGCGTCGTTGTCGGGACTGAGGGTTCGCACGATCCGGCGCGGGCAAAAGCCGCAGCGCGTGCGTTTGGCCTTCCGCTCGCAACGGTCAGCCCCGGCCCGGAGGCTGTCGAAGAGGCCCTCCGAGAGGTCGTCGGTGCGATCCCGGATCCGAATCCTCTCGATACAGCGATCGCAACGACCCTCTACTTTGCCGCTGCATGGGCGGGGGAGCACGGTCACCGCCGGATCCTGGCCGGTCAGGGTGCGGACGAGCTCTTCGGCGGATACGCCCGATACCTGACGACCGGGACGCTTGAAGAGGATCTGGAGAGGGATGCGGCCGATCTCTCGCGGCAGGCGGAGCGGGATCAGTCCGTCGCCGCGCTCCACGGGACGGCGTTCTCGCTGCCGTACCTGGATACCCGGGTGGTGCGCGCTGCCCGCGCCATCCCGGCCCACAAGAAGGTGCGCGCAGGAGTGCGCAAATACCCGCTCAGGCAGGTTGCCGGGCGGTATATTCCGGCTGAAATCGCGTGGCGCGGGAAGAAAGCGATGCAGTACGGCAGTGGTATATGGCGCATGATACAGCAGCTTGCTCGTCAAAACGGTTATAAAAAGTCGGTACAAGGGTACTTAAACCAGATCAGAAGGGCTGAATATGGTATCTGAGAGGGACATCGAACATATTGCACGGCTTGCAGACATCGGCATCACCCGGGACGAGGTGGCGGAGTTCACCCCCCAGTTCAATGCGATCCTGGACTATTTTGATATCCTGGATCAGGTGGAGGGGGGCGAGCCGCCTGCGCCCGATGCCATCAACGTCTGGCGGGAGGACGAGGTGCTCCCCTCTCTCACGCAGGACGAGGTGCTCGGAAACGCGGGCGCTTCTGAGGACGGATTCGTTAAAGCACCCCGGGTGATGTAGTGGCAAACCGGACGATCACATTTGAGCCCGACGACCGCTGGAACGCGTTCATCACCTGCTGCAGCCGTGCCCCCTGCGGTGACGGCGCTCTTGCCGGGATACCGGTCGCCGTGAAGGACAATATCTCCACCCGCGGCATCCCGACCACCTGCGGATCGCGGATCCTCGACGGCTACGTCCCTCCCTTCGATGCGCACGTGGTGGAACTCCTGAAGGCGAGCGGCGCGGCGATCGTCGGCAAGACCAACATGGATGAATTCGGCATGGGCACGACGACCGAGACGAGCGCGTTTGGCCCGACGAAAAACCCCTGCGACCCGGACAGGGTGCCCGGCGGCTCTTCGGGCGGGAGCGCAGCGGCCGTTGCGGCCGGACTGGTCAGAATGGCGCTCGGTACCGATACCGGCGGATCGATCCGCTGCCCGGCCGCCTTCTGCGGGATCGTCGGCTTAAAGCCGACCTACGCCAGGATCTCGCGGTACGGGCTGATCGCCTATGCGAACTCCCTCGAACAGATCGGCCCCATGGCGCGGACGGTGGAGGAGGTCTCCCGCCTGATGGCGGTGATCAGCCGGTACGATCCCCGCGACTCGACCTCGATCCGGCGGCCGTATATCCACCAGCCGACGACCGATATCGCCGGCCTCAGGATCGGGATGCCGGTCGAGTACTTCGGCGAAGGGGTCGATCCCCGGGTGGCCGATACCGTGCGGAAGGCGGTAGGAAGGCTGGAAGACCTCGGGGCGGAGGTGGAGGAGTGCAGCATCCCGAGCATGGCCTATGCCCTTGCGGCCTACTACGTCATATGCACGAGCGAGGCGAGCTCGAACCTCGCCCGGTTCGACGGTGTCCGGTATGGGCCGGCTGCCGATACCCGCAAGGCCTGGCACGACGCGTTCTCCGAGATCCGCTGGAAGGGTTTTGGCAGGGAGGTCCGCCGCAGGATCATGCTCGGCACGTTCGCCCTCTCTGCCGGATATTACGGCAAATACTACGCAAAGGCGCAGGCTGCGCGGCATAACATCATCCGGGACTTCGAGCGGATCTTCTCGTCGGTCGACCTCATCGCCGGGCCGACGATGCCGACGGTCGCCTTCCGACTTGGCGAGAAGACCGATCCGCTCTCGATGTACCTCTCCGATATCCTCACCGTTCCGGCAAACCTCGCCGGCGTGCCTGCGATCTCCGTCCCCTGCGGCACGGTCGACGGCCTGCCGGTCGGCCTGCAGCTGATGGGGCGGAGGTTTGAGGATGAACTGGTCGTGAACGCTGCCGCTGCCTATGAAGAGAGGGGTGCGGCATGAACGTCATCATCGGGCTTGAGATCCACTGCCAGCTCTCGACAGAGACGAAGCTCTTCTGCGGCTGCTCCACCGATTACCGGAACGACGAGCCCAACACCCATGTCTGCCCGGTCTGCCTGGGGCTGCCGGGCGCGCTGCCCCGGATCAATAGAAAAGCGGTGGAGTACGGCCTGCGGGTGGCAAAGGCCCTTGAGATGGAGGTGCTCGAAGAATCGGAGTTTGCCAGGAAGAACTACTTCTACCCGGATCTTCCGAAAGGCTTCCAGATCACCCAGTACGACCGCCCGCTTGCCGTAGCGGGCACGCTTGAGATCGAGGACGACGAAGGGCATGCAAAGTCCGTCAGGATCACCCGCATCCACATGGAGGAGGATCCGGGAAGGCTCGTCCATATGGGCGGCGGGGATCGGGCGCGCTACTCGCTCGTCGATTATAACCGGAGCGGCATTCCGCTCATCGAGATCGTGACCGAGCCCGATCTCCGCTCACCGCAGGAGGCCCGCCGGTTCCTGAACAAGCTCCGGACGATGCTCGAATACCTCGGCGTCTTTGATGGGGACCGGGAAGGCGCGCTCCGCGTCGACGCAAACATCTCGCTCGAGGGGCATGAGCGTGCAGAGGTCAAGAATATCTCCTCGTATAAGGGTGTCGAGAAAGCGCTCACCTTCGAGATCACCCGGCAGAGGAACCTGGTGCGGAGAGGGCAGCGGATCGCCCGGGAGACCCGGCACTTCCAGGAGGCCCGTGGAATCACGACGTCGTCGCGGAGCAAGGAGGAGGAGCACGACTACCGCTACTTCACCGAGCCGGATCTCCGGCCGCTCCGCGTGCGGGACTGGCTGGAGGCGATCGAGCTGCCCGAGCTCCCGGTCGCCCGGAGAAACCGGTTCATGGCGGAGTACGGCATCTCGCTCAACCACGCCCGGACGCTCACCGGCGATCTCAGGCTTGCCGATTTCTATGAACAGGTCGCTGCTGTCGATCCCGCCCTCGCCGCGACCTGGGTGGCCGATACCCTGCTCGGGGAGCTCAACTACCGTTCGATGGGGATCGGCAGCGTTCCGCCGGACCGCTTCGCCGGGCTCCTCCGCCTGATCCGGGACGACGCGATCACCGACCGCGGGGCCGTGGACGTCCTGCGGATCATGCTCGACCAGTGCAGCAGAGGCGAGGCGTGCGAGACGCCGGCGGAGATCGTCAGGCGGCAGAACCTGGGAAAAGTCACGGACGACGACTTTTCTGCCGTTGTGCGCCGGGTGCTCGCCGCCCACCCGCAGGCTGTGGAGGACTACCTGAGCGGGAAGAAGGGAGCGCTGAACTTCCTCGTCGGTCAGGCGATGAAGGAGACGCGGGGGCGTGCCGACCCGAAGGCCATCACCCGGATCATGGTCGAATGCATCGGGAGTGAGGGAGGTTTTTAATGCACCTCGTGATTGCGGAGAAGAATATATCGGCAAAACGGATCGCCCATATCCTTGCGGACAACGGGCGGGTGACCGCGACGAAACAGGGAAGCGTCAGCACCTATCTGCTTGACGGGATGGTGGTGGTCGGCCTGAAAGGGCACGTGGTCGAGGTGGACTTTGAGCCGGGCTACACCAACTGGCGGAGCACGACCCATACTCCGCGCAGCCTTATCGATGCCCGCATGATCAAGAAGCCGACCGAGAAGAAGATCGTCGCCCTCATCCAGAAGCTCGCAAAGAAGGCGGATCTGGTGACGATCGCGACCGATTACGATACCGAGGGAGAGCTGATAGGAAAGGAGGCGTACGAGATCGTCAGGCAGGTGAATCCGACCGTCCGGGTCAACCGGGCCAGGTTCAGCGCGATCACCCCGCAGGAGATCCGGAATGCCTTTGCACACCTCTCGGAGATCGACTTCGCGCTCGCATCTGCAGGTGAGGCCCGCCAGTCGATCGACCTGATGTGGGGCGCCTCCCTCACCCGGTTCATCAGCCTTGCGGCCCGCCGGGGCGGCAACAACATTCTGAGCGTCGGGAGGGTGCAGAGTCCGACGCTTGCGATGATCGTCGACAGGGAGAAAGAGATCGAGTCCTTCGTCCCCGAGACCTACTGGATGCTCTCGCTGGAGACCGAGAAGGGCGGAACACCGGTTGAAGCCCGCCATGCCGCCGGCAGGTTCACCGACCATGCTGAGGCGCTTGCTGCCGAGGCGAGGACGAAAGAGCCGCTCGTCGTGGCCGGGATCAAGGAGGGGAAGAAGGTCGACCGGGCCCCCGCCCCCTTCGATACGACGTCCTTCATCGTAGCGGCGAGCCGTCTCGGCTTTTCAGCGGCCAATGCGATGAGGATCGCAGAAGATCTCTACA
>LNQE01001296.1_pt1 | contig 14245 bp, 13 predicted proteins | sample 603111 | NCBI WGS metagenome assembly LNQE01 (sample SAMN04260313, study PRJNA301899) | hydrocarbon metagenome | isolation source: hydrocarbon-contaminated ditch | place: Germany: Bremen | collected 1998
CACCTCGGTAACTCGTGGTCACCGATACACCTAACGCGCATCGTTTACGGCTGGGACTACCCGGGTATCTAATCCGGTTTGCTCCCCCAGCTTTCGTCCCTCACTGTCGGAGCCGTTCTGGTGAGACGCCTTCGCCACAGGTGGTCCCCCGAGGATTACAGGATTTCACTCCTACCCCCGGAGTACCTCTCACCTCTCCCGGTCCCAAGATCGCCAGTTTCTCTTAGACGCCTAACGGTTGAGCCGTCAGATTTCCCAAGAGACTTAACAACCCAGCTACGAACGCTTTAAGCCCAATAATAGCGGCCACCACTCGAGCCGCCGGTATTACCGCGGCGGCTGGCACCGGTCTTGCCCGGCCCTTTCTCAGAGTGTGTTTTAAGCACCCTAACAGCCCGCGTTTACGGGCACTCGGGGTTCCCTTATCACGGTTTCCCGCATTGTAAAGTTTTCGCGCCTGCTGCGCCCCGTAGGGCCTGGATTCGTGTCTCAGAATCCATCTCCGGGCTCTTGCTCCCACAACCCGTACCGATTACCGGCTTGTTGGGCCGTTACCCCAACAACAACCTAATCGGCCGCAGATCCATCCTAGGGCGCCGGAGCTTTCGGTTACAGTGCATTCCAGCATCCGTATCCTATGGGGTATTATCCCCAGTTTCCCGGGGTTATCCCCCTCCCTAGGTCAGGTTATCCACGTGTTACTGAGCAGTCCGCCGAGGGTCTGAACCCTCTCGACTCGCATGGCTTAATCGAACCCCGATAGCAGTGACCTCTGGCAGGATCAACCAGAATTGAAGTATAAGCACACTACTGTAAACTTGGGAGGAATTAGCGGTTACTAAATAGATTTCCGCATTGCCAATGCCAACGTCAGAACCAACACACCATCAGGCGTTTCGTTGATTCTCCATCACAAGGGAAACAATGTTTGCTTTCAAAGTATATATATCATACCTTTTGCATTAGATTTGAGTCGATGCCTCAAATCCTCATATCTCCGGGCAATCCAATCTTTAGCGCCGAAGCGCCATTATATCGGATTAATTTGCAGTAGCAATGCTTGACATCATTCCATATAAACATTGCCGCCCTGCTTCGGATCCGATACCACATCGGACCTTCACACCCGTTGCATCTGGCCGAATCCGGAATAATTCGCAGTTTTGCGCGTCTGCCCGGTCCGATACAACACAACCCTAATACATAGGGATTGTTTGTATATAAATCATTACCTTCGTGCCAGGTCCGACGATCTGCTCGAACCCTCATTCCGTTGAGAGCGGGCCGGGCCCATCTCAATGCAGCCTCTATATATTGACAGTCAGCACATATAAAAATTACCCGGCATCCAGGTCCAGAATCTGGCGTCATCTCCGCATGCACCGGAGCAAAGTGTTCCGATAGCATATCGCTGCCTGATGCGACCGCAGCCTGCGCGGTACTCCATATCCGCGCACCCCCATCACCTGATCGCCGCCACAGGATTGCCTGAAGAACGGGCTGCGGGCGGCAGCGCCCGAGCACTGCAGATATGATGCCGGCAGGGCGGATAAAGCGCTCCAGTGATCGCAGGGATCCGGTCGATACCCCGCATCAGAGGTCTGCGCGGCAATCAATCCTCACTCTGGCCGGGGAGCACCACAAAGACATCTCCGAAGAAATCCTCCTGCCAGAGCACGGCCCTTCCTTCAAGCATCAAAAAAAGGAGAGGGATATAGACGTCGCGCACCTTCCACCCCATCCTGCCTGAGAGCTCGGAAAGTGTAAGGGGCCCGCTCCGGTCGGCACCCAGCATCACCTGCTGCATCACGACCTCCACAGCCTGCCGATAGCCTTCGTCATGCGCGAGGCCGACCACCTCCTCTGCCCGGAGATCGGGATCAGGCTCTCGAAACGCCGCCTTCTGCCTTCGGATCCTCCGCCGCTCCTCCTTCTCCGCGGTCTTTAACTGTTTGATCAGCTCGTACAGCGTCACCGGTCGGCTGCGCAGGTTTTTCCTCCCGATCCTCCGCTGTATCTCCCGCTCAAGCCGCGCAATCGGCTCACCGATCTCGTCGAGGCCGAAGTCGGAGTCAAGATCAAAGGGGAGTGCATCGTCCTCATCCTCGCAGGGTTCGGCCTCCTCAGGGAGACCCTGCAGGTCGAGATACTCGGACTTCATGCGGAGAAGCGAGGCGGCATAGAAGAGTGTCCTGCCGGAAATGCGCAGATCCAGCTCTTTCCGGCGCTCCAGCTCCGCAAAGAACCGATCCGTCACGTCGACGATATCGATGTTCCAGGGATCGATCTCGCCCCGCTCTGCCATGCCCACGAGGATCTCGACCGGCTCTTCATCCATTATTCTTCACACCGGTCACAAGCGTGCTCTTATCGGGCCGTGACGTGACTCCGATGATCCGATCAGCCCGCTCGATCATCGGCTTTCGAAGCGAGACGATGACGGACTGCGCCCGCGCCGAGTACTCGCTGATCATCGCGGCCACACGCTCCACGTTCGATCCGTCGAGGAACATATCGACCTCATCGAGGGCATAAAACGGAGCCGGCATATAGTTCTGGATTGCGAAGATGAATGCAAGCGTAACGATGGACTTCTCACCGCCGGAGAGCGACGATAGGAGGTGGACCTTCTTGTCGCGCGGCTGGACGGCAAACGTCATGCCTCCGGCAAACGGGTTCTCCTCGCTCTCGAGCACGAGCCTTCCTGATCCGTCGGTCAGTCGGGCGAAGATGTCTCTGAAATTGGTATCGATCGCCGTGAAGGCAGACATGAACGCATCGTACTTCATCTTCTCGAACTTCTCGATCCGCTCGATGATCAGGGTCCGTTCCCGGGAGAGCACGTCCTTTTTGCTGGTGCGCTCCTCCATGCGCTTCATAACGCGCTCATGCTCCTCGATCGCAAGCATGTTGACGGCGCCAATCCGCCGGAGCGCTCTCTCCGCCTTCTCTATCCTCTCGTCGATCTCTCCCAGCTCGAGATCGGTCTCCGCCTCTCCTGCCTGATCGCGCAGCTCGGCAAGCTCCTGCAAGAGCGCATTCTCCCGGTCGGTGAGCGCCTCTATCTGCATCCGGATGCGCCCTGCCGCACCCTCCAGCTCGACGATCTCCCGCTCCAGCCCGTGCAGCCTCTCCACTATCTGATCGCGCTCTGTCCGCAGGGCGTCAAGTTCCTGCGAGAACTCCTTCTGGCGCTCCTCAAGCCCGGTTATCGTCAGGCGATTCTCCTCGATCTGCTTCTCGTGCGCGATGATCTCGGCATCGATCTCCTGGTTCTTCGCATCAGCCCGATCCCGCTCGGCATTCAGCTCCTCGATCCGGTTGGCAAAATGCTGCCGTTCGCGCTTTGCATCGGCGATATCTGCATCTTTGTTCCGGAGCCTTCGCTCGGCCTCGTCGACCTCCTTTTTGCAGCGTTCAAACTCCTCGGTCAATGCAGGGATCTCCGTGTCGTCAAGCTTCTTCTTGAGCGCCTCGATCTCTCCGGAAACGTCCGCAATCTCCGCTGCGACCTGCTGCAGGCCGGTCTCCAGCCGCTCCAGCTCCTCTCCTCCGGCCTTCGTGCCGGCCTGTATCGCATCGAGCGCCTGCAGCAGCGTCTGCTTCTCCTCAGACAGCACATCGATCCTTTTCTGGTATTCATCGATGAGCATCCGGTGTCGTGCCATCTGCTCGTCAACCGCGCTGCGCTTCGCCCTCGTCTCCTCGGCATACGCTGCGGAGCGCTGGACAGCCGCCTCGATGTCGCGCGCCTCGGCCTCGAGTTCGGCAAGCGACTGCCGGAGGCGCGCCAACTCATCGTCAAGCGCAATGCCAAAACCCCTGACCTTCTTCTGCGGGTGGCCTCCGGTCATCGCGCCGCCCCTCTCCAGCAGATCCCCCTCGAGGGTCACCATGCGGTACCTGCCCATCATCCTCCGCGCCCGCTCCAGCGTATCGACGACCACCGTTGCGCCGAAGACCAGCCGAAACGCGCGCTCGAACTCCGGGTCAAAGTCCAGGAGATCGACCGCGTACCCGATCACCTCTTGGTCTGAGAGCGGCGAGAGTTCCGGCGGCCGGATCTTATTGAGCGGCAGGAACGTGATGCGCCCCAGACGCTGCTCCTTCAAGAACCGGATGGCATCAGAGGCCCGCGCATCATCGTCGACCACCACATAGCGAAGCCTCCCGCCCGCCGCCACGTCGAGTGCCGTCGCGTACTTAGGCGGAGCCCTGCCGAGCTGGGCGATGGTGCCGTGCACGCCGTCCATTGCGAGGACCGCCTCCATCGCGCGGCCTCCTGCATCTCCCCCGGCCTGCTGCTGCGCCTCGAGCCGCATGATGTCCTGTTCCCGGGACCGGATCTCCTTTTTCAGCCTCTCGAGCGCCGACCGCTTTGCAAAGAGCTGGCCTTCCGCTTCTGATATCTCCCGCTCGATCCGCTGTTTTTCGGCCTCGCAGTCGGTCAGGGCGGCAGAGCACTCCGCGAGCTGATCTGCCTTGTTTACCAGCTCCTCCTCGACCTGGCGAAGGCGCGCGTCCAGCCGTTCCCGTTCGGACGATCGCATCCGGCTCTTCTCGATGAGGAGATCCTGTTCGTGCAGGAGGGCTGACCGCCTCTCCTTCTTCTGCTCGAGCTCCTCCATGCGGCCGAAGAGCTGGTCCTTCAACCCCTGAACCTCCCGGCTCCCGGCCTGGATCTTCGCATCGATCCCTGCAAGCTCCTCCCTGCCTGCCGAGACCTCCATGGCAAGGTTCGCGCGGTCGATGCCCAGGTTCCGCAACAGCTCCACGCACTCCGCGACACGCGCCTCGGCGCGCCGGGTATCCATGTAGATGCGCTTCATCAACTCGAGATTGCTCTCTTTTTCGGATTTCAAGCGTAAAATACTCTTCTCCGCGAGTTTAATACCGCCTTTCGCCTCTTCGAGCTGCTCGATCAGCTGCAGGTATTCGCTCCCGCTCTTCTCAGCGATCCGATCCTCGATCTCCTTCTGGCAGCCACGCACCTGTTCCAGCTCTGCCTCACGGTTGCCTCTCTCGACTCCGGTCCGCTCCAGGGCATCCCGCTGCTCCTGCAGCAGCCCCTGCACGGTGGCGAGATCCTGCATCTTCTGGCGGAGCAGGGCGGCGCTCCGGCAGTGGCGGAGTTGACCGAGCTCCTCCTGCCACTTCTGGTACAGGAGCGCCTGCTCCCGCTCACGGCCGAGCTCCTCCAGGCGGGCGTTCAGCTCGTGCAGGATCACCTCCTCGCGTTCGATCCGCTCCCTGACCACCTCGAGCTCCGACAGCGCCTGTCCCCGCTTCTGGTCAAACTCGGCGACGCCGGCAATCTCGTCGATGATCTTCCTCCGCTCGACGTCGCTCATCTCCATAATCCGGGTGATGTCGCCCTGCATGACGACGTTATACCCCTCGGGCTTGACCCCGTATTTCTTCAGGAATTCGACGACGTCGCTCTGCTTGCAGAGACGGTCGTTTAGGTAATTGTAGCTGTAGTAACCGCTTGCCGTCCTCTTGATCCTCCGCCGGATGGCGGTTCCGTCCGAGAAGAGTATACCGACCTCGGCGGTGTTCTTCCCGGTATTGACATTGATCAGATCGGTCAGTTTCTCCGCACGGAGACCACGGGCACTGGAGAGCGCAAGTACAAAGAGTATGCTGTCGATGATGTTGCTCTTCCCGGAGCCGTTTGGACCCGATATGACAGTAAATCCTTCAAAAAAGGGAATCCGTGTCTTTTTTCCGAAAGACTTGAAGTTATCGATCTCAAGCTGGGTGATGTGCAAAGGCGAGCTCCTATTCCCTGATGGTTTCTCTGTCTGGGTATCAGCTAGTTCCTGTTGATCTCCAGGGTGTCATCGTCCTCGGCATGAATGAGGTCGTCGGCATCCCCCCGCCCTTTCCTCTTTACTGAATCCTTCGAATCTGATGACATCCTGCGTCCGCCCATCGCCTTGCCGCTATAGTTCGTGCTGGCAATGATATACTCTGACGGGAGCCTGCGCTCGGGCTTCAGCGTACCGTCGGTCTGCATGATCAGCTCGAGCTTCTCGTCGGAAACCTCATCCGACGCTGCCTCCGGCGCACTCAGGGTTTCCGGCCGCCCGCCAGCGGCCTCCGCCTGCTCCGGTTCGGCCTTTACGATCTCCACCTTCCTGATATCGCTTCTCTTCTCCTCCGTCTCCCGAATAACTCTGCTGCGCTCCTCTGCCTGCCGGTACATCTTCATGACGATGGTCTTCAGGTCGAGCACCTCATGGGTGAGCCCCTTTACAAGTGCATCGATCTCCTGCAGCTTCTTCTCGAGCTCGCGCACTCTGGCAGCGTCGGTTTCCGTAATCGTTGAAGTGACTTCCTCTTTCATGTCTGCAATCTCCCTCTCTCTCTCCGCAAGTTCTCGTTCAAGGAATCGTATCTTAGCATCTTTTTGCGCCATTATTTCCTCGAATTAAATCTTAATGACGGTTATGTATTAATAGTTATGTTGATTGTCCCGGAGATGATGGAAGAAAGCATATTACCTTTCCGGGAGCAACCTTTTTGTACATGTCATATCTGGCTACATTCGATCCAGAGATCGCAGGCGTCATAGAGCAGGAATACCTGCGGCAGATAAATGGATTGGAACTCATTGCTTCGGAAAACATCGTCAGCAGGAATGTCCTCGAGGCAACGGGGTCTATTTTGACCAACAAATACGCTGAAGGCTATCCGGGGAAGCGATACTACGGCGGATGCGAATTTCATGATATAGCAGAAGACCTTGCGCGGGAGAGGATGAAGCGGCTCTTCGGCGCTGAACACGCAAATGTCCAGCCCCATTCAGGAAGCCAGGCAAATATGGCCATATACTTCGCATGCCTCCAGCCGAAAGACAAGATAATGAGCCAGAGCCTGTCGCAGGGCGGCCACCTCTCCCACGGATCCCCGGTGAATTTTTCCGGCAGGCTCTATTCAGTCGTCCAGTACGGCGTGGATCCCGAGACGGAAATTCTCGACTACGGCAGCCTCTCGGAGATGGCGCGAAAGGAGAAGCCGGATATGATCGTCTGCGGCGCAAGCGCGTACCCCCGCGAGATCGATTTTGCGGCATTTGCAGAGATCGCCGAGGACGTAGGGGCGCACTGCCTTGCCGACATCGCCCATATCGCAGGGCTCTGTGCAACCGGAGTCCACAATTCCCCCATCGGCACCGTCGAGTTCACCTCGACGACCACCCACAAAACGCTCCGCGGCCCGAGAGGCGGGGCAATCATGTGCGATAGCGAGAACGCCGCACTCGTCGACAGAGCCGTCTTCCCGGGCATGCAGGGAGGGCCGCTGATGCACATCATCGCGGCAAAGGCGGTCTGCTTAAAAGAAGCGCTGGAGCCCTCCTTTGCGGAATACAGCAGGCAGATTGTGAAGAATGCCCGGGCCATGGCAGAGAGCATCGCCGATGCCGGCCTCCGCCTCGTCTCCGGCGGCACGGACAATCATCTCATGCTCATCGATCTCACCGATCTCGGGATCACCGGGATCGAGGCGGAAGCCGCACTCCAGAAGGCCTGCATCACCGTCAACAAAAACACCATACCGCGCGAGACGCGAAGCCCCTTCGTCACGAGCGGCATCCGCATCGGCACGCCCACGTTGACCTCCCGCGGCATGAAAGAGGGTGAAATGCGTGTCATCGGGAAGATGATCGCGCGGATCCTCTCGGACATCACGAACGAGCAGGTGATCCGCGACACGAAAGACGAGGTCGTGGCGCTCTCCAGAAAGTACCCCATCTATCCTGACGCCGTATGATACTGGACGGAAAGAAGCTCTCTGAAAAGCGGCTTGAGGTGTTGCGGGAGGCGATCGATGAGTCCGGGCTCTATCCCCGCCTGGCGACCGTCATCGTGGGGGAGGATCCGGGATCGCAGCTCTACGTCCGCATGAAGCATACTGCCTGCGAACGGGTCGGCATCGGCTCGATCGGCATCAGCCTGCCCGGAGATGCAGCCACAGAGAAGGTGCTTGAGACGATCGCCCGCTTAAACGCAGATCCCGACATCAACGGCATTCTCGTCCAGCTGCCCCTGCCCGAGCAGATCGAGACCGCGCGCATCATCGAGGCGGTCGCACCCGATAAAGACGTGGACGGGTTTCACCCCTACAACCTCGGTCGGCTTGCCGCCGGCACGCCCATCTTTTCGCCCTGCACGCCCCGGGGCATCATGACGATCCTGGAGGAGTACGGCATTCCCACCGGAGGGGCACGGGCGGTCGTCGTCGGGCGGAGCATCGACGTCGGCCGCCCGATGGCGCTCCTGCTCTTGAACGCGGATGCAACGGTCACCGTCTGCCACAGCAGGACGCGCAATCTCGCGGACGAGACAAAATGCGCCGATATCCTGGTCAGCGCCGCCGGAAGAGCGAGGTTCATTACGGCCGACATGGTAAAGGAAGGGGCGACGGTCATCGATGTCGGCATCAACTACGATGAGAGCGGCAGACTCTGCGGAGATGTGGACTTTGCCGCGGTCAGCGAGCGGGCAGGGGCGATCACGCCGGTACCCGGCGGCGTCGGCCCCATGACCATTGCGACGCTGATGGAGAATACCTTCAGGGCGGCAACGCTGAGGTTATGCGAACCTGCTCCGTAGGCCGGATCCGGATAGGAGGAGACGCCCCCGTACGCCTGATGGGCGTGATCAACTGCAGCCCGGAATCCTTCTACCGCGGCTCATATGCAGCCGCAGACGAGGTCTATGCACGGGCGATTGCAATGCAGGAAGGAGGCGCGGACCTGATCGATCTCGGGGCGAGGAGCACCGCACCCGGCGCTCCGCCCTTATCCCCGGCAACAGAGGCCGAACGGATGGAGGCCGCTCTTTCTGCCCTCGACGGGAGCGGGATTCCGGTATCGGTGGACACCGTGCATCCCCGGGTGCTTGCGGCATGCCTCCGCCACGACATCCACGCGGTCAATGATATCAGCGGCCTTGTCTCCGGGGAGTACGCCCGCATCGCAGCGGATTCAGGGCTGCCCGCGTTCGTGATGGCATGCAGGGAGCGGCCGGGGGATGCAATCGGCCTCTCCGCCACCCTCGAAACCCTCGGGACGGTTGTAGAACGGTGCGAACGGTACGGCATCGAGGAGTTCGTCCTGGATCCCGGTGTGGGCAGGTGGATCCCCGAACGGGCATACGAGGACGACTGGGAGCTCTGCCGGAATTTTTCCCTGTTCCAGACGTTCCAGCGCCCTCTGCTCGCGGCAATCTCGCGCAAATCCTTTCTCGGCGACCTGCTGGCGAAACAGCCCGAGGATCGGCTTGCTGGCACGCTTGCGCTGACCGTGATGCTCGTTGAGCGGGGCGCTTCCGTGGTGCGCTGCCACGACGTGCCCGAGACCGCCGACCTGCTCAGGGTGTATCGGGCGATGGAGAGACGATGAACGGGGACTCTTTTTGGGTATCGGGATTGAAGACCGGGCTGATCCGGCCCGGCGACGAGATCGTCGACCACCTCGTTGCGGCATGTGAAGGCGGGCCGTGCAGGCATTTTATGGACGGCGACATACTGGTCATTGCCGAGTCTGCCGTCGCCACGGCAGAAGGTCGGGTCGTCCCTCTGGAGCGGATCGAGCCCGGCGAGCAGGCCAGGGCTCTCGCGGAACGCTACCGGATGGATCCCCGCGTCGTCGAGCTCGTGCTGGCGGAGAGCGAGATCGTGATCGGCGGCATAGAGGGATTTTTACTCAGCATGAAGAACGGCACCCTCCTCCCGAACGCAGGCATCGATGCCTCGAACGCCCCTCCCGGGACGGTCATCCTCCTGCCGGAGGATCCCGACCGGAGCGCTGAGAGGATTCGGAGGGTGATTGCCAGGCGCTGCAATGCCGATGTCGGCGTCATCATCGCAGACAGCAGAACGCATCCCATGCGCCTCGGGAGCGCCGGTGTCGCGATCGGGTGCTCGGGCATCTGCCCGGTGGCGGATGAACGCGGCAGGCGCGATCTCTTCGGGCGGGAGCTGCACGTCACCCGGCGGGCAGTGGCGGACTGCCTCTCCTCGGCCGCGGAACTGGTGATGGGGGAGGCGGACGAGTGCACGCCCGCTGCGGTGGTGAGGGGGTCGGGCCTGCCGATCCGGGACTATACCGGTATCGAGACGATCGACGCGTCGGAATGCCTATTCATGGGCATTGCGCTTCACGCCGACCCGGCCCTTCTCGATCGAGAGAGAAAACCCTAGCCGCTCCAGATACTCCCTGCTCCTTCCCCGTCCATGGAGCAGGACTTCGACGAGATCCTCTTTTTCGTCTACGTCCGTCGATATCCGGAAGGAGTCGACGACCTCGACGGAGAATCCGCACTCCTCTGCAATCCGCATATGGTCAAGGAAGCTCGCACCATAGAAATCGGCCCGAAAGCGCCGGGGCTTTTTGAGAAAGATCGCGTTCGTACCGCCGCCCCGGCCCGGAACAATTGCCATATCCTTCTCTGTGCCGATCAGCCGCTGCAGGGCATCGCCGGTCACCAGCGGGATATCGGACATGATGATGAGGACGGGGGAGTGACACTGCGCGAGCGCCCAGTTGATCGCCTCGTTTAACGGTTCCGTCCTGACCGCGACGAGCGCCGTCTCATGCTCGAACGGGTGCGTGCTGAGGATCGTGGCAGCGCATTTTGATTTCAGCACGGCTTCGATCACATCCTCAAGCATCATGCAGGCGAACGCTTCACGCTCCGTCTGGTCGAGCACGCAGGATAGGCGCGACTTGGAATTTATCGGCTTGAACGGAATGAGGGCGTGAAAATACATTGAACAACGGTTATCCGGTACCGGTAAAAAAGGCATCGAACGCGGCTGCAATCAGACGCCTCACCGCGCTGCTTCCGGAGGAGGGCCGGCGTATCCTCTTCATAAGCGCATCCTGCACCCCGGTTCGGCGGGCTGCAGGGTGAACTTTGAATAGGTTCTGCGGCAGATGATACTGTTATGGGCCGACGCACCATTACCTTCTCAAAGAACGTCTTTCTCCCGCTCACAACAGTCTGCCGCAATGCCTGCCTGTACTGCTGCTTCCGTACCGGGGTGAAAGAAGGCTGCATCATGCAGCCCGAGGAGGCGCTCCGCACACTTGAGCTGGGTGCACGGCAGGGCTGCACCGAGGCGCTCTTCACCTTCGGCGAGCGGCCGGGGGAGGTGCCCGGCTTTTCGGCATGCCTTGCAGACCTCGGATATGCGGATATCCTTGACTACTGCTACGATCTCTGCAGGACAGGGATCGAGCGGGGGCTGCTGCCGCACACAAACGCCGGCATTCTCACGTACGGCGAGCTCGACCGGCTGCGGGAGGTGAATGCGAGCATGGGGCTGATGCTCGAGACGACTGCCGAGCTTGAAGCGCACAGCAGATCGCCGGGAAAGGATCCGGCGGTACGGATAGGGATGATCGAGGATGCCGGGAAGCTCCGCATCCCGTTTACCACCGGCATACTGGTCGGGATCGGAGAGACGATGAGCGACCGTGAGGAGTCGCTCTCGGTCATCCGGGACCTCCACCGGCGTTACGGCCATATACAGGAGGTCATCGTCCAGAACTTCTGCCCGAAGGTGGGGACGCCCATGGAGAACGCGGCGGCACCCGGCATCGACGAGATGCGCGTCACCGTCGCCCTCGCACGGGATATCCTGCCTGACGACGTGATCGTGCAGACGCCCCCGAACCTCGCCGATGCCGCAGGGCTCATCGGCTACGGCGTGACCGATCTGGGCGGGATATCCCCGCTGACCATAGACTACGTCAACCCCGAGCACCCGTGGCCGCAGATCGAGCACCTGCAGCAGATTGCCGGGAATGCGCGCCTGCAGGAGCGGCTCTGCATCTACCCGCAGTATATTGAGAAGGGGTGGTTCCACCCCTCGCTCGAACCGCTGATCCGGCGGCTGCAGCGGCAGATCGGCTCGAACCGTACCGGGGGAGAGACCTGATGCAAAGATTCACCATCATTGCCCCGCATACACTGAGAGGGATCCGGTCATGAAACCGATCGAACTCATCTATCAGGGCAAGGCGAAATCCGTCTATCGGTCAGACGCGCCGGGGAAGCTGATCGTCGTATTCAGAGACGATATTACGGCTTTTGACGGTGAGAAGAAGGACGTGCTCAGAGGGAAGGGGGTCTATAACGCTCAGGTCTCGGCGTTCTTCTTCTCGTATCTCGAGGCGCAGGGCATCAAGACCCATTTCTACGGCATGCTGGACGAGCATACGATGGTCGTGCGGGAACTGCAGATGATCCCCTTCGAGGTGATCGTAAGGAACATCGCAACGGGATCGATGGTGCGGCGCTACCCGATTGCCGAAGGGACACCGCTCGATCCGCCCGTCATCGTCATCGATTACAAGGACGATGCACGCCACGACCCCATGCTCAACGACGACCTGATCTTTGCGCTGAATCTCGCAACGAGAGAGGAGCTCGATCTGATACGGGCGGTTGCCCTCACCACAAACGAACTCCTCAAAAGCCATCTGGATAAACGCGGGATCACCCTGGTAGACTTCAAACTGGAGTTTGGGAGGCAGGACGACGAGATATATCTCGGTGACGAGATCAGCATGGACTCCATGCGTCTCCGGGACCAGAGGACGGGCCGATCCATGGACAAGGACGTGTACCGCTTCAGCACCGGGGATGTTATGGAAGCCTACGCCTCTGTTGCGCGACGGATCATCCAGACCGATCTGGAGGAGTTTCATGAAATTTGACGTCACCATCACCATCTCGCTCAAGGAGGGGATGCTCGATCCGGAGGCCCGCGCCATCCAGCACGCACTCGCCAACCTCGGCTTCGGCGCGGAACGGCTCTCCACCGCGCGGCTCTTTTCAATAACGCTCGATGCGGCAGACGAACAGGCCGCGTATGCCGAAGCAGAACGGATGTGCGAACGCCTCCTCGCCAACCCCGTGATACACCGCTATACGATTGAGGTCATGCGATGAGGTTTGCGATCGTGCAGTTCGGCGGGAGCAACTGCGACCGCGATGTGCTCCATGTGCTTGCCGATGTCTGCGGCGTCGATACCGATCTCGTCTGGTACAAGGAAGGGCTGAAACGCTCCTACGATGCAGTGGTGCTGCCGGGCGGATTCTCGTACGGGGATTACCTGCGTGCCGGGGCGATCGCTGCACGCACGCCGATCATGGCCGATGTCGTCAGGTATGCCCGGGAAGGAAGACTGGTGCTCGGTATCTGCAACGGCGCCCAGATCGGATCCGAAAGCAGCCTTGTACCCGGAACGTTCACGCTGAATGCATATCCGAAATTCATCTCCCGGAAAGTCTTTCTGAGGGTCGAAAACGACACGTCGCCATTCTCATCCCGCTACAGGCGGGGGGAGGTCATAGAGATCCCGATCGCGCATAAGGAGGGGAGGTACGTCGCCCCCCCGTCCGTGCTGGAGGAGTTGAATCGCGAGAACCGGGTGGTCTTCCGGTTCTGCGATGCGGACGGAGCGGTGACGGAAGCAAGCAACCCGAACGGCTCGGCAGAAAACATAACGGGAGTGCTGAACAAAGATCGAAACGTACTGGTCATGATGCCGCATCCGGAACGTGCATCTGAAGAAGTTCTCGGGACATCCTCCGGAATACAAATCTTTAACTCGATGATAGACCATATCGAACGCAATGGCCGGTAATACACGGGAAAGGGAGCATACTGCCATGAATGACGACGAAGAGAAGGCGATTGAGGAACTGCGCAGCAGACTGAAGAAGTACGCGCGCGAGCGGGGATGGGTGCTGAACCCGGACGAGAAGAAGCTCCGGGTCGTGCTTCGGGGGCTCATCCGGAACAAGGCGCGTTTCGGAGAGCTGTACTGCCCCTGCCGGCTGCGGAGCGGAGATCCCGAGAAAGACCGCATCATCATCTGCCCGTGCATCTACCACGAAGACGAGATTGCACAGCAGGACAGGTGCCACTGCAACCTTTTCTTCAGATCAAAGACCGAATAGCTCCTTTTCGCCCCCGGCATACCGGCACTTCCCTTTCTCACGACCAGACCCGAAGGATGCCCACGGCTGTTCGTATTTTCACATGAAAATGAGAACCGTTTATAAAATGGAAGGCTCTTGTCGCTTAACTCAATTCGCTCCCGTACACGGCTTTCCGCCGCCTATCCTCATGGGGAGAGGCGGCATGCGGGGAGGGGGTCTCCCCCTCCCCTGTCCCCACCCCCATTGGGATGCTTCCTGCGGTCCACGACACCGGGTTCTGC
>LNQE01001464.1_pt1 | contig 14225 bp, 12 predicted proteins | sample 603111 | NCBI WGS metagenome assembly LNQE01 (sample SAMN04260313, study PRJNA301899) | hydrocarbon metagenome | isolation source: hydrocarbon-contaminated ditch | place: Germany: Bremen | collected 1998
CATCGTCGCCTATGGTCTCTGAGGAGCAGGTCGTATTGATGGCGAGAACATCGGGATGATAGATGTTCACCACGTTATCAACCGCCTCTTTGAGGTTGTTTCTGCCTCCGAATACCACCGAGTCCTCTGTAAATGAGGAGGTAGCAGCGAGCGTCGGCTCTCGGTAGTGGCGGGCCAACACCATGCGCAGGTATGAGCTGCACCCCTGCGAGCCGTGGGTGATGGGCATGCAGTTGTGGATGCCTTTATAGGCCAGGATGGCGCCGATGGGCTGGCAGATCTTGGCCGGGTTTATGACCAGGGTCTCTCTTTGCGCCATCTCTTTTGGTGTATAGTCAAGCATTACTCTTCTGCCTCCAGGGTGGGGTTATAAATTTCCAGGTGGGGCTATTCACAGACATGTCGATGTCCTTGGCGAACTGCACAAAGCCCGAAAAGCCGGTGTAAGGGCCGCTGTAGTCATAAGAGTGCATCTGGCGGGAGGGAATGTGCATCTTCTGGAAGACGTACTTGTCTTTTATCCCCGAGCAGAAGAGGTCCACCCCCAATTCCCTTACCAGCCGCTCGCACTCCTGATGGCTGTAGTCATCGATCATTATCTGGCCATCCTTCATGTGGGGGAGCAGGCCCTCGTAATCCATGAGCCTCGGAATCTTCTCCTTCTTCTTCTGGAGCGCTTCGTTGTCATACGGCGAGACGACGTTCGGGTCGCGTTCGTAGTGGATGTCCTCAAGGACTTTGGAGCGTCCGGTGTGGACGATGCTGGTGAGGATCTTTCTGCCTTCGTAGTCGTCCCGGTGGGCGAACTCGTATCCGGCCACGACTACCTCCATTCCCAGAGTCTCGAACATGTTCCTGAAGTGGTGCGCTCTTGAGCCACCGACCAGGATCATGACCCTCTTTCCAGCCAGCCTCTTTCTGTACATATCGATCGTCGGCTGGATCTTGGCCATCTCCTCGTCAATCACAGCTTCAGTTCTTCTGGTAAGGCCGGGATCGTCGAAGAACGCTGCCATATCCCGCAGCGTCTTGATGGTATCCTCCACTCCCAGGTAGTTGACCTTCAGCCAGGGAATGCCGTACTTCTCTTCCATCATGCGGTTGGTGTAGTTGATGGAGCGGTGGCAGAGCAGGATGTTCAGCTTTGCCCTATGAGCTTTGGCGATATCGTGGAACGAGGCGTCGCCAGTGAAGGGGCTCACTATGCGGTAGCCCACTCTCTCCAGAAGGTCCTTGACCACCCAGTAGTCTCCACCGATGTTGTACTCTCCGAAGACGTTGACGTCGAAGGGTCCGGGATTCTCCAGCTCCTCCGTGCCCACCAGATGCTCCATCAGAGCGTTGGAGGCGATGTGGTGCCCAGCGGATTGAGAAACGCCCCGGTAGCCTTCGCAGCGTACTGGGATAATCTTGATTTTGAGGTCCTCTTCTGCCTTGCGACAGACCGATTCTATATCGTCGCCTATGAGGCCGATGGGGCAGGTGCAAAAGACAGAGATGCACTCCGGCTTGAAGATGGCATAGGCCTCCCTGATAGCTGTAGCCAGCTTCTTCTCGGCGCCAAAGACTATGTCCGTCTCCTTGACGTCTGTACTCAGGCAGTAGCCCGAATAACACTCTCTGCCCTCATCCTGGCTCATCAGGTTGCGGCGCGTTCCCCAGGTGAAGTAGGCGCAGCCGATGGGGCCGTGGGTGATGTGCAGGATGTCTTTGATCGGCCCGAAAACCACCCCCTTGGAGCCGGCATAAGCGCAACCGCGGTTGGTCAGGATGCCCGGAACGCTGCGGTCGTTGGCTTCGATCCTCTGTTCGATCTCGCAGGAGTCCTTGACTACAACATGCTTTTTTCTGATGTCCTGCGTTTTTTGGGGAAGTCCTTTCACCATCGCTTCGACCGTCTGCCGGCTCCGGGCAATGGTTACTGGCTCTCTTTCGACTCCGCTCATGATATGGCCACGCTCCCTCTCTCTCCGGTTCTTATTCTGACTGATTCTTCCATCGGGCTGACGAAGATTCGGCCATCGCCATAGTTTCCAGTTCGGTTCACTTTGGTGATCACTGCCACTACCGCGGGAACGAATTCGTCTTCCACCATAACCGAGATCATCCTCTTGGGGATATATTTCATCCTCTTTTCATCCCTCTCATCTCTCTCATCCCTCTCATCCAGCGGCGTTGGATGAGGTATCTGCAGACCTTTCTGCTTTCCCCGTCCAGAAGCCTTGTAGGCGGTAAAGCTGCTAATTCCGATGACCTCCAGTGCGTCTTTGGTCGCCTCCATCTTGTTCAGCTGGATGATGGCTATTACTTCTTTCATTTTCTACAGCCCTCTCTGGCCGGTTCGGATGGTGTAGGCTTCGTCTACCGAGCTGATGAAGATCTTGCCGTCTCCAATATTCCCGGTCCTGGCGCTGTCCTCGATGATCTTGACCGACTTCTCAACGCTATCGTCATCGACAACCAGCATGATCATGGTCTTGGGAAGGTTGTCATACACAACGTTGCCAACCTTGATGCCCTTCTGCTTGCCTCTGCCGAAGACCTCGATTCGGGTTAAGGCAGTGAAGCCGCCTGTCTCCAGGGAGTCAGCGACCTTATCCACAGCCTCCGGTCTTATGACTGCCCGGATCATCTTCATTCCACAACACCCCATTCCATCATGACCTGTTCCAGCTCTTCATACTCCATCGGCTTTGGGATAACGAACATCTGGTTCTCGTCCACGGCCTTGGCCAGCGCCAAATAGGCTTTGGCCTGGTCTGAGTCTGGAGCATATTGGATCACTGTCTGCTTGTGGATCTCTGACTGGTGGACGATGTTGTCTCTGGGCACGAACTGGATCATCTGGCTGCCGATCTTCTCGGCAAAAGCGCTTACCAGCTCCCGTTCCCGGTCGACGTTTCTGGAGTTGCAGATGATGCCGCCCAGACGCGTTCCGCCGGACTCGGCGAACTTCTGGATGCCCTTGCAGATGTTGTTGGCGGCATAAAGAGCCATCATCTCTCCGGAGGCCACGATGTAGATCTCCTGGGCCTTTCCTTCCCGGATGGGCATAGCGAAGCCGCCGCAGACGACGTCTCCCAGGACGTCGTAGAAGACATAGTCGAGGTCTGGGGTGTAGGCTCCCAGGTTCTCAAGGAGGCCGATGGAGGTGATTATCCCGCGACCTGCACAGCCCACGCCCGGTTCCGGGCCTCCGGACTCGACGCAGCGAATGCCTCCAAAGCCGGTCTTCAGTACGTCATCCAATTCTCCTTCTCCTTCCTTTCGAAGGGTGTCAAGAACTGATGGCTGTCTCTTGCCGTTCATGAGCATCTTCACTGAGTCTGCCTTTGGGTCGCAGCCTATCTGCATGATCTTCTTGCCCATGGTCGAGAGGGCTGCTGTGAGATTTTGGGTGGTGGTCGACTTGCCGATTCCGCCTTTGCCGTAAATGGCTATCTGCCTCATATTACACCTGAATTCATTTAGGAACGATTCTGATTTTTTTAGGATTATGCCGGAGGGGTGGTTCGCCTCCGGATCTATGCCCGCTATAAAGTTGGGAGGAGGGCCCAACTTCGAAGGATATGCGCTTGAAATGAAATGCTCGTATTCTGTAGTCGTGTCTGGTCGCCTCACCTCCAGAATAGCCGTGGCGGGGAGGATATAAGGAACTATTTGAGAAAGATGGCAGCGGATATCGGAATTGTGCAGCGGGATTATGAGAAGGTATGAGGAGAGCTTAACGAGAGGCGGTATGGATGAAGAAATGTGTGAGTTGCATGTATGTCTAAATTATATTGAGGCTGCCTGTCCCTGTGCCCCCGGATCTCTCCCGGCTGCCCGGCCTGCTGCGTGCCGTGATGTCTAGGTCTCCTTACTTTTACCAGAAGTTATTTATCATTAAGCTTAAGGTTGGGTGTATGGAGACAAAATCCGGTACGGGAAAGAATAAGTTGTATCATGCAGTCGATGATGAGGCAAAAAGGAATCTGGTTATGTTCCAGGCAAAATAGAGTCTTAGAACTCGTGATGATGCTGTCGAAATGATCCTGCACATGTTCCCAACCTGGGAGGGCCAGGAAGATCTGACAAGAAGCTACAGGCAGACCTTGAAGAGGCAAAGAAACTGAATAAAGAGCTGCAAAATCAGGTGAAGTCTAGCTGAATTCGGATAGGTTCAATTTCTGGCAAATATCAAAGAAGATTGAATAACTGGTAAAAGGTATTTGTCCTGAGTGGAGTGATTGAATCAGGATACAGGGGCGCAGCGAATTTGCAGCAATAAAGGCACGCTACCGAATTAAAATATAAATCCATATATAAATGATGCTTGCAGTTTGAGTTGAACTGCATTTACATCATATTTCAATAACCTTCATACCCAACTCCACTAAACGCGCTTTCACCTCCTTTGATAACGATGGTACTGATATGCACATGAAGTCCTTAGCTCTGCTTAAGGCTACATAATATATGCGGCAGTCATCCTTTGAGCCATTGATATTTGGATTAATTATATTATTTAATTCATTTTCTTTGCCAAGATGCAATAAAACGCTTTGATATTCTGTTCCTTTTGCCCCATGAATGGTCCTAATGTTGCTTTTATCTTCGACTATTTTCAAACTGTTAATTAAATCTACAACGCTCGTTTTTTCGGCAAAATCAAAGAATTTTCCTCCATTTCTTATTCTTGGCAGCCTTATATCACACCCATTCACACCATCTAGAATGGCATTAATATTATTATGAGTGTCATAAAGACTCATTTTATTTAATGTTTCCCAATTAGTTATAAAATATTCAAGGATTATAAGCACTACACTTCTTTTTATTAAGTCAGAACAAGCACTACCTTTTAATAACTTTTTGAATTTTCCATTTTCATCAGTCCTGAAAACCTTTAAAAATTCCGTAACTGCTATCTCATACCGTCCTTGGTTAGCGTATTCTATAGATAGAAATAATCGGCGGAAAAAAGATTCGCGATCGTGATCTATTATCCTAAATTTATCCCAAATTTCATTATCTGTTAGTCCTTTTTGGTTCTTTAATTTAATTAGATCATCATTATATCTTGTAATTATGCATATTTCAGTATATTTATCTAGCCTTTTTGCTTCTTCATCGAAAAACGAACGTATTTTTTCTTGATTATCCGATATTACGACTAATATATCCGACCCTTCTTCGTCCCTAACACCCTTCTGCTTTAAAGCATCATCCTTACGCACATAATTTAATAAACTTATAATTTTATTAGTACTCCGTCTATTATTTTCTATTTCATAACGTACCAATCCAGGGAGGTTAAATTCTATAAAATCATCTCGCCTGGCATCTTGAAATTGATATATAGATTGTGCAGGATCTCCAATTACTCCGATGATAGATCCTGCATTCGCTAACCAAGTTATAATTTTTGTTTGAATAGGATTTGTGTCCTGGAATTCATCGATAAATATGTATGGATATCTCATACTTAAATACCTGCATATTTCTGGATTTTCCTTCAAAATACGGTAGGATAAATATAACACGTCTTCATGATGTATGAGTCCAGATTGCCAAAATAGTTTTTTATAGTTTAATAAAAGTTCTTGCTTAGTGCTCGGAAATGAAAGTACCTTATCTGATGTTCTATATTTTTTCCCTCCTTTATAAGGATTTCTAAGTACTAGTTTACACTCATCGTCTACTATCCTCCATGATAGATCCTTTAAGCATTCTATGGAGGTCGCTATTTCGTCAGGAGTATTTCTTAAATAGCTATAAGCTGGATTTTGATTAATCCATTTATGAAAAAATCCCAAAGGGCGATGTTCTTCGTGCCCATTCAGATCCTTAATCGAAACTAAATAATCGTTTTTTTCATCCTTTAATAAATATGCATATGTCTTAATAATATTTGTATATAAAAAACCATGGATAGTAGATATATCTACCCGATTGCCTCCTTCATTTAATCTGCTTTTTATTTCCTCAGATGCAACTGTAGTATAGGTAATACATGCAATCCTCGAAGCCGGTGTTAACCTTTTTGAGTTTCTTAGAACATTCCTGATATGGCTTATCAGCCAATATGTTTTACCGCTACCTGGTCCAGCAGAAACACGGAAGGGATGATCTAGATCTTTTAAGATTTCGCCGGAATCTATGAGTTTTGTACCAATTTCGGTCACGGCTCTGCCTCTCCGCAAGCCCACGAAATTGCATCTTTGATATGGTCGGGTACATGAATTGTCTTCCGATTCTCAACAGATCTGAGATTCTCTCTTAGCCGACGCTCCAAATCGAAAGCATTTTCTCCTTTATTTTTCCGCTTTTCTATATCTATTAAATAAGAGGCTGCAATATGAGCCCTTTTTCGTTCAGATTTATGAGTAAAATCATACTTATCTAATATTTGTATTAATTCCTCATCATCGCTAAGTTCGAATGTTTCATCTATTACTAAGTCGCAATCAGAATTATCGAAAGCAAAATCGTATTCAAAAGTCCTACCCTTCATTGTTTTATTATAAAATAGTTTTATATTATTCGATTTTGACATTCCTTCCAATGCCAAAATAACACCGGATTTTTCTCTATATATATTATCCTCCGATATCCCTATCTCAAAAGGCCAACAACTATTCCATCTTGCCCTAGGTTTATTCTTTTCTCTTTTAGAGGGATCTGTATCCAGTAGACAAGATACATTTCTGATTAGGGCATAACTTCTCTGCGCTTCAGGAACTCCACCAAACAGCTTTATAAAATGTTTAAACGTGACACCATCTACACGTACAATAGCTACGTGGTTAACCTCTAAAGGCTTATCGAGATATTCTGCGAGGCAAGGCAAAAGAAGTTGCTCCGTGATTCCCTCAGCAAAGATAATCCCTTTGGAGAAAAGCATATTCGATTTTGTTGCATCTAAATATCTTTCCACATACTTTTTGGATTTCAAATCCTCTTCAGACTGTGAGAAAACACTGCTAGGATACGCTATCTTTATGGTACTGTCTGCCTGGGATGTCATGCATATTATCGAATCCAAATCTACAGCAGCTGTTATATGAGTTGAGTGCGTGGTGATAAAAATTTGCCTACTCAGACTTTTATTTTCTATAGATTTTCTAAGGAATCTTAAAAAATTGTATTGTAACGCCGGATGTAGATGTGCTTCTGGTTCTTCAATTAATAGCATCGGGAATATTTTTGCGTTATCCCCTAATTCTTGAGAGGTTATAAGATCGAGATTACACAGCACCAAGGATATATAAATGAGATTATTATAGCCTAGCCCATTATTTACTATAGGAATTTCTATGCCTGATTTCCTTATCATTAATTTCAATGCGGCAATAGCGTCACCTTCTTCTAATTTTCCTCCCAAAAATGGCTCACCGCCGACTGATGCACCAGTATCTCTAGTAGCCTTCAAGATATTATCTATATCTAATCTTTCATTTAATTTTAGGATCAACTGCTGGGAACATGAACTAAATTCCTCATGCCTTTGGTTTTGTTGTTCTATATTCTCGGCACTTTGTGCCCCTATGCCCCTAAGATCAAAATCTAAAAAATAGTTAAGTACTTGCTTTAGTAAAGGGTTCCTACCAGTTAACATTTCACTTTCTACATCCCTAAAGGCGCCCAGTAACCTACAATCAAATTTTTCTAACCATTCCAATTCAGCCTTATTCATTGAATCGGGGTTACCTGCATAAATACGAGAAACATATTTTGGCAAAAATTTTTCTAGCAAGTCAAAATAATTATTATTTTTTTTATCCTTGAAGTATTTGATTATTTCTTTATATTTATTTATGTTTATCTCGGGTAGGAAAAACTTATAAGTAAGAGTTGCTTCCCAAGGCGAACTGATTTTAGTTAACCATGTAGCAATAACTGCTTTATCCGTAGGGCTTTCATCAGGGGTTTCTTTAATAGTTACTGTTATTTTAATCTCAGGTGGCTCTTCAAGAGATGGAATTTTTCTATAAAAATCCTCTACAGTGGGTTTTTCGGTATTAGGTCTATTGAAGACCAACTGTAATGCTTTGAGAACCGTCGTCTTTCCAGCATTATTTTCACCGATGATTATATTTAATCCTTGATTAAAATTAATAGTATTATCTTGAAAACACCTGTAATTTTGAATTCGAATGCGCGATATATACATAGGTTCCCCTCATAGCAATTTCAATTTAATATATTAAACTGATTTATTTCAACTCCCTTAAATTATCTACTCTCATTGCACCTTCGCATAAATATCTATCGCTAACCGTAATCCTAATTTTAAGCTGGACTAGAAGAAGGGCGACCTGCCGCGCCAGGCAGTACGCCACGCGAGCCCTAGGCCGCCGATCCCAGGAATCCAGTGCTCCTCTCTCAGAATCTGGGCGCCATCCTCGGCAAGGAGGGCGGCAGCCTGCGCGCTCTCTACTATCTGCGCCGCTCCGACGAGTGCGATTCCCAGGACCCGCAGATCGCGTACCGCCTCGGCTTCGCCGCTTGACCGGCGACATCGGGCCGGCCCAGAGGCAATTCCAGGCGGTGCTGAAGATGAAGGCACCCGAGGAGCTACGCGGCCTGGCCAGAGATAGGCTGCGAAGGATTGCGGCCCGAGAGCTCAAGGCCAAGGGGCCGAGGAAGGACCGCGGTCTTCTACTTGCTGGATGCCGTGCGGCTGTTTCGCGGGAAGTCACTGCACGAGATTCGTAGATCATTTTCGAGATCAGCATGCTGGGGCAGCACGCACAGACATCAACGACCCCAAGGAGAGCCATGTCCTGCAGGCCGCTCGCCGGGGCGGGCTTACTCAGCGCTGAAGCTGCGGTGCATCGTATATGAGGGATTCAGGCAATTAGAGCCGAGGATAGACATTGAAGATGGACTAGGGCGTGGAGTGGGAGATGGCGGAGTGGTTGAAGGGCAGTGGCTATAAGTAGCATTATGCAAGTATTAATTTATCTCAATAATCTAAATACTATATTAATCATTTTCGATACAGCATTCTTCTTCCTTGAAAAGAAATCCCATCTTTTGATTCCTGCACAATTTCGTTTGAATTTATCATTAATCTTTAAATATCCGCGCATGAATAGATGCATTTCATGAGTTACGAACGCGTCGAGTTTGATCTAACACCTCCTATTGAAGGAGATTTAGGAAGCGTCCCTGATGGCATTGAATTAATAAGAAATGGTGAAAAAGTTGCAGGATTATGGGTAATCATTGGAGAAGATACAGAGGATAAAATTGAAGAATCTACTCGATATAGAGAGTTCATTGCGAGAGGTGGAAATCCCATCGACTCATTATATACAGCAGTAAAGGAATATGGGATCCAAAGAGCCCAAAACTATCTCAATAGGCTTAATTTCAGACGTAATTCATATAAATATACGCTTTCTAAGTGTTCCGTAGCTAAGTCGCTTCCTACAGGCCAAATACAAAGAACTCGTGAAATAGGCTTGGGGATGACAGCGACAATCGGAACAGATTTGGGGCTGGATATCAGCCAGACGTATGATGAAGATGACTTTCTAAACAAACTATACCTTCGATACAATATGGGTATGAAGGCACAACAAGAAGGAGATCTGGTCTCTGCCTATAAGTATTTCTACGATTTGCTTCCAATCAGAAGAGGATCGTCATACAGAATTTCAGATGATGATACATTAAATCTTGATCTAAGGATTATCAGAGATGGTCTAAGCCATGACATATTAACTAGAACTAACATGGAGAGAGCAAGAACACTGCTCGGCGACGAACATACATTACAGGATGGCAATTCTGGCACAATTTACGCAGAATTCAATCCATCCATTGCTCGCCATATGGATTTAATTAGAAATAATATTCATTATGTTAGAAGATCAGCAAAAGATTATATTGATACATACATGAGTAGAGGTGGCGTCCCTCTCTGAAGCGGTTTCCAGAGTGTTTAGTCCGGAAATGGAGTTATGGGTGGAAAGAGTCTAAAGAGGCCTAAATGCAGATCAATGCGCCAATGCAGAACTTTAGCCGACAGACAATGAGTTTTTATAAGAGTGGTGATTAGTATTAAAAATTTAAGGGAAAATTATGATGCTTTTATTTGCTACGAAACTACAACCGCTCAGGATTTCGCCAAGAATCTTAAAAACAGTCTTAAAAAATTGAATTGTAACGCATTTGTAGCGGCTGAGGACATACCTCCTGGAGTTGATGAACGAGATTATCGCTATTCGGTCATTAGAAATGCATCGAAATTTATCCTAATCATGACGGTCTTAGGATTGGAATCCGAAGAAGTGATAAATGAAACGAAGGAAGCTTTAATATGTAAGAAAGAAATGATTCCATGCATTTATGCAAAAGTAAATCATAACGACTTCAAGAGAACTTTTCCAGAAGTCGGCAAAAAACAGTGGATTGAATTCCAAAACGGATCTGATCTAGCTAACATGGTAACAAGCTACATTAGAGATAGTAGTCTATTGCAAAAAAAAATAAATTTGGAAAGACGAAATTTCATCCGGGCATCTTTAGGAACCAGTTTAACTGTCGAGCCTGAATGGTCCCTTAAAAAGATATCTCAATATAACAACATAGGTCATATAGTTTTTAAGTTAAAAAATTTATCTGACAAAAGAATTTTTATTTATGGATATAATATGTTTCGTGTTTCTCCGAGCGGAGAAAAAGATGTATATTATTATAAAAGAATTTGCGATGAGCAAAACTTTAATAGATGGGTCTCAGATCTGCATTTTAAAGTGATATTATATAAAAATGATGAACATATATTTAACTGGGATGATGTTAATATAATGAATGTATATGGCATAAATGAAATCGGGAAATGGCTAGCGGAAGTTCGAATTGCCTATATCGAAGAAGGATGTAACGACCTTTTTTATACAATTGGAACTGCTGAAATCGAATTTGAATAAATATTTGCTCACTGGATTCGTCTGGCTCGGAACGATCGCTAGATGCTCGCAGTAAATCCTCTAAATAACTGCGAAGCCGTCCCGAGTTCTATTTCTGTAGCTTTCTGCAACATTCCCTCTGCCTAGATCTTGAATTCTTCCTTGGGTATGTGTTTAGCTCCTGAGAATGGCTCCATAGATGCTGATTTATTGGATACAGGCGTAAATGAATGCGAGGTGGTGAGTAATAAATAACTTATATATAAATAGCATGAAGTAATAATGAAAAAAAGTAGTGATGATTCCAATTATTTCAATTGTTCTGCATCGCGCGATTTAACATCAAAATAAATACGATCTCCAACTTCGTTCTTACGATAGCATTCTTGGCCTTTCACGAAAGTTAGATGTCGATAATATTGATCGAGAAATACAATTTGTATATTGTCACCGTGTTTATCGATTAATGGCTGGTATTTCCTCTGGTTATAGCAATTGCGCCAAGTATATACCTCTGCTTTCCATCCTTTATTCAATGCCCGTTCAATCTGGCCTGGGAAACTGGTATTGAATTGAGAATCCTTTCCATCGCCAGATAGCAAAATCATGGTTTGGGGTGGTGAAAAATCCAAGATCGCATTCCCCATCTTCAAATGTAATACTTCATCTACTGCTTGCTCAGATGATTTACCGGGTACGCTTTCGACGCGGTGCAGTAGATCGGTATCAAATCCAAGTTCGCGCGCATATTCCCATAACGACTCGCATTCCGGTGGAACCGATCCTGCCATAACCTTTGTAACCACATCTCTTCCTTTTACTATTAATTTATATAAATTGCGAAAATGTATCCTAAATGCGACCCAAGGAACCTCCGGCTCGTTGATCGTACAAAGATTTTTAGCGCAACTCCATGTGTTTGAATTATCCCAAAATATGTGAAGTGCCATACGTATCCAATCCATTTAATTTTTAGATTTTCGTTCGATCCATTCAAGTATAGCTTCTTCTATAGCGATTTTAATGTTCCCCTTGGTAAACGAACTACTGGCAAAAATTGTAGCTTATAATCTCAAGGTAGTCATTCATGAGATGTATGAGAACGAGATCAATCCAGACTTCTTGCACCAGGAAAGCCCATTATTTCCCTGAACCAAATCTATTACAACTTTATCAGGCCGTTTATGGGAATTAAAATTAAAGATAAGACGCCTGAAGAGGTAGCGAGGATAAGAATAATGGGCGGAAATAAGTGGGAAGAGTTATTAAAAAAAGCGTCTGCAACGCCCCTCCAGGAAGTCCTCCAGACCTTCTGTAACCCCGGAGATGAAATCCATATCCTCCGGTTCTTTCTTTAAAGGCATTGCAGCCTTTCCCTCAGAGTCAGAGCATGCCATGCTAACGCCTTACGTTTCTATAGCCATTAATGCCTGCATAATTATTTAAGCCTTGCCTACCGGCACAGGGAACGGGCCCAAATGAGCACTCGAGACCGTGCTTGAGCAGCACGCACATTTGCTTGGGAAGAACGCCCGCCACGCTGACGACGACAAGCCCGGATTCCTCCCGACCCACTGGCGACAAGCACGCGCGCCCATGCGAGAGCACGCGCGAGCGCAAGACTGCACGCGCTCGTCAGTACAACCGGAAACAGCCCCGCAAGCAGAACAAGCCTGCAAATTCTCAATACAGATTTCGACTGCGGACTGGCAGATGGCCAGCTGCCTTTCTCGTTCTAGCTGGAACGATTTACGAAACCATGATTCCGTCTTGAAATCTCAGGAATAATGGAAATCGAAAACAACATCTTCCGCGAAAAGGACTGGACCGGATGGGCGGCAGGGATCTTGGAAGTGAAAACTGGTCCTGTTATTAATGACAAAACTGGACGAAATCGTAACCACATATTTGGCCCTGCATTTAATCTTGGATTTTAAACAAATCCGGAAAATCCGAAAGTTGCGTTATGCCTGCCCTCCTTTTATATTCATTTAAGGCTCTTTCTTTTCCCAATTCGTTAGATTTCTCTTCGACCCAATTCTTAAAGAATTTGTCTTTAATATTTTTAGAAACTAAATCGATCTTGTTTCCAACACATATCAACCTGATTTCATTGTCGTTAAGCCTTTCAATTAACTTATATTTCTCACCATATTTTATTACATACTCTACTTTTTCATTTATTAATTCCTTTTTTGTTTCTGGAAGCATTCCAAGAGAGAGATTTCGCCCTAAAGTTGCTGATATATCATCTAATTTAATTATTTTTGGATCATCTATAAATTGGTCGAGCAAATTCTTCCTATAGCAATCGCCAATAATCGCCAGCTGTAAAATTGTATAATGGTGTGATGAATAGCTATATGGTAATTCAAACCTACTTTTTGAGCTTTTTTCATCAAAACCAGCTAATAACATATTAGTTAATTCTGGATTATTATGGATATGATTAATATGCAATTGCATGATTTTTGATATAGGCCGATAGATCCATAACTTGACCTGTTCGGGATTGTAGCTAAATTCGTTTCCTCTTTTAGATTGGCCTTTCAGTGATTCTATTACTTTGTTTGAATCCTTATCATATACACACAAGACATATTCGATCTTATCTGAATCCATTTGAATACCTATTATATCAGATAGGTAATCCAATTTGCTTCGGACATGTTTAATTGATTTTTCTATGCCTCTCATTGTGCTTTTAGTGCTGGTTGGTATCGATGTTTTGCATTCTATTATGATAGCACTTCTTGAGGATTCATTAAATAGTAAAATATCAAAACAACTACCTTCGTGAGACGAACAAAATTCTATTAGAGGCTCCGTAAAATAGAACTCGTATCCAGATCTAAATGCCAAGTCTGTTTTGGCAAAGGCTTTTGCACAAAACTTAATTAAATTTTGATGTCGTTTATCGTTATCCAGTTCGTTATTTATTCTTTCCAAGACAACAGGCTTGAAGTAATCCACAAATCTTGTTGTTAGTTTGCGAAGCTGTGATTTCTTTTCATTAGATAAGCAACTATAGAACTCCTCGTAGCTCTGTGGATTATTTCGAGCGTCTCCGATATATTCACCCCACAACAGCCTGAGAATCCACGTTTTCTACAAGAAACTCATAAAATTTTATATATGATCCGATGTCTGCTTGTTCCACAGGATATATGTCGATCGAATCGCCTGATGTTTCAATATCAAATACAGAACTATTATTATTATCTATTAATCTAGCTGAAAACATAGATTCCTTGAGAAGCATATCCTCCAATACTGTAAAATCCCATTCTTCTTCGCTTAATGCCCTGCAAAAGCCTGGAA
>LNQE01001549.1_pt1 | contig 14150 bp, 16 predicted proteins | sample 603111 | NCBI WGS metagenome assembly LNQE01 (sample SAMN04260313, study PRJNA301899) | hydrocarbon metagenome | isolation source: hydrocarbon-contaminated ditch | place: Germany: Bremen | collected 1998
ATGATAGATGATCTGGCTGTCGTTCCGGAGGTTCCCATAGTTAGTCTCAATGTGCTCGTGCATGAGGTGGACCAGTGAGCGGCATATCGCACGGGAGAAGCCATAATCTGTCTCCAGCTCAGTGAACAATTGCTGTTCATTGGTCTTTCTCCAGGCGTTGGTCAATAATTTGGCGTCTTCTCCGGCAGCCGGCATGTCGTTATCCCATAGACCATGTAACTCATGTAAAGTTAAATGGGTCGACACTTGTCGGTGATGTAAAAGGGGTCGCGATATGCTGAGCCTTAAATGACCATTTGAGGGTACCTATGTGCTGAGCCGGAATCGTCCAAATGAAAAGGGACACCATATGCTGAGCCTTTCCAATTATGAAGATATTCCCTGAATTCATCATTTTCGCCATTGCCTTCTTCGTCCTTGCCGGGTACTGGCTTTCCCATCACCGTATCCTCCGTTCGATACGATACGTCGATAACCGGTTGATCTGGATCAACATCCTCCTCCTCTTCTTCGTCGTACTCATCCCCTTTTCAACATCTATATCCGGGGATTATGACAACGTCCTGATGGCAGTCCTCCTCTTCCATATCAACCTCCTCTGTGCAAGCACGCTCCTCACGATCCTCTGGTTCTACACCAGGGAGCACCGGGATACCCTGAACCCGGGTGAGACCAGGGTGCATCGCCTGGAGCGGAGCGGGCTGATCCGGGCAGTTGTCTTCCCCACTGTAGCCATCCTTGCCATCGTGGTATCATTTTTCGATCCTGCAAACAGCATGTTGTGTTACCTCCTGATCCCGCCTGCCATTGGTGTCATGAAGTGGATATATGGCAGGAATCGGGGTATTCCCCATCCCTGATATGGCACCTCCCGGACCGTGGTCTCCGATGCGGGAAAACGGCCTCCCCCCTGCCGTTGGCGAGTGTCCCGTAGTCCTCATTATCGGGAGTTTTCCCTCCAGACTATCCCTTGAACGGCAGCTCTACTATGCCAACCCGAGAAACCAGTTCTGGCGGATCATGGCAACCCTCTTTCATTCCCTTGACCCGGTCGATGTCTTGTCCGCCACCGACTCCCTGAAGAAGTATCGTATCGCCCTCTGGGATACCATCGCCTCGCGGGCATTCCAGCCCGGCAGTATGGACCATACCCTCAAAGACATTGTTCCCCATGATATCCCTGCATTCATCCGTGACCACCCGACCATCCGGTGTATCGCCATGAATGGCAGGATGGCCAGGGGAGTGTTGATCAGAACCCTTCACAGGGAATCGTTGCCTGAAGGCCTGAAAATTATTTTTCTGCCCTCTACAAGTCCGGCAAATGCCCGTGTATCTTTTGAACAGAAAGTGTCAGAATGGAGGGTAATTACCGGGTTCCTGGATCGAGGGAGCGTTGATTCATGACAGGGCGTCCTGATCGATGACGTGGTGGCAAAACAGCAGCTCGGAGCCACTATAATACAGTAAAAAAACCATACCCTGCACAGGTGCACCTGCATGGACAAGAACCCCCGCGAGATACAACACCTTACCGCAGCAGATTATGCAGAGGATCCATTTGAGAAGGTGATCCTCCCCCTCGGTTCACTGGAGAGCCACGGACCCCACCTGCCGTTTGCTACCGATGCGTTCACCGCACATCTTTTGGCGCAGGAGATCGCCGCGAGAGTGCCACGGACTGCCGTGCTGCCTCCCCTTCCGTACGGGATGAGCGAGCATTACCGCGATTTCCCGTTCACGGTCTCGCTCACATTTGAGACGGAGACTGCCATCATCCGCGACATCCTCCTCTCCCTGCACAGGGAGGGGATCCGGAAGGTCTTCGTCTTAAACGGCCATGACGGGAACATCGCCCCGATTGAGGCTGCCTCACGGTCGGTGAAGGTCGCCTTCCCCGAGATGCGGATCGTCACGCTCGAAGCCTGGTGGAATATCCTCGCAAGCCTTCTCCCTGAGGACTTCTTTGAGGTCTGGGGAGGCCTCGGGCATGGGGGAGAGGGAGAACTCTCGATTGGACTCGCCCTCTTTCCCCATCTCTGCCAGCCGGAACATGCAAAAGGTGTCGTGCCGCGATTGCCCCCACACGGTGAGGTGAAATGGCTCTTTTCAGAGCTGACTGACTGCGGGGCAACCGGTGATCCCACGAAGGCAAGCCTTGAGAAAGGTCTGCGGATGAAGGCTGCACTCGTGGATGCCGTGGTGGAACTCTTCCGTATATTGGATGAGCGGGACTGGGATTACCGGTCGGACCGGATGAGAGCCTGAACTTCCATCCGGGCATCCGGGACCCGGCGCAGACAGGAACGGGTATCACAGGAATTTTCCCGCGATCCCGGCAACATTTTTCACCACCCGGTCCGACACTGTCCCCATGAACCCGGCCATCATCCTTACCTTCAGCATCGTTATCGCCCTGGAGACAGCCGCCCCCATCCTCCTCGGGTACCTTATCGTGAAGCGTTTTGCCGTCTCGTGGAACCTGTTTCTTCATCTTCAGCCAGGCCATCCACATCCCCCTCCTGCTCCTGCTGCAGCCGCCCTTCACGGACTGGGTCATGGCTGCCAGCACCAGTCCGATTATTATCCTTGTTGCTCTCGCCATCTTCCTCGGGTACAATCCACAAGGGTACAGGGGTTCCATGAACCCAGGGACCGTCTTCCTTCCCTGAAACGAGGGGGCAGGTATTTAATCCCAAGGATGTTATCTTATTCTAACTTGTGTGACAAATAATTCACAATTTTGGAGGGGACGGTATGGCCACAAAGAAAAACAGATTCTTCCTGTCGCGGGCCTGGATCACGATCATGTTCCTGGTAGGGGTGGGCCTCCTCCTCGTCGGACTTGGTGAAATGCTGCTTCTCCCGGTGCATGCACCAGATACCAGGTCCCTCGCGTTCGTGACATTCGGCTTTGTCCTGGTCTTTCTTGCAGGTACCCGTCTCTTTCGCGGTGAGCGCGACGTTATTCAGGATGAGCGGACGAGAAAAATTGGCGCACACGGGCTCTCCTGGTCATGGTTCCTCACCTTCATGGTGCTGTTTGGATTGTTCTGGCTGGATTACCTGGGTATTTTTTCTCCGGCGGGCGGGACAGTCGCAGTGATCCTTATTCTCCTCATGGGAATATCTGCGAAGGTTTTCCAGTGGTACCTCTTCAGGAAGGGGGATACACAATGACGGTTATTGCGGCAGAAGGGCTCTCCAAGTCATTCCAGGGGAAGACAGTCCTTGATCGGATCTCATTTGCGGTTGAAGAGGGAGAAGTATTCGGATTCCTCGGGCCGAATGGTGCCGGCAAGACCACCACCATCAGGCTCCTGCTCGGGCTGCTTGACCCGACGGCCGGAACAGCACGGGTCCTTGGAGAATCCCTGGCAGAAAATACCGGTATCAGAAGACGGATAGGAGTGCTCCTCGAGAACAACGGGGTTTCTGACCGGCTCTCTGCCTATGAAAACCTCCACTTCTCGGCACAGATCTACTCCGTTGAAAACCCCCGCGAACGGATTTGCGAGATACTCTCCTTTGTTGGCCTGGGGGAACGGATGTATGACCCGGTCGGGGTCTATTCATCGGGGATGAAACGAAAGCTTGGCCTGGCCCGGGCTACCCTTCATGATCCCGATATCCTGTTCCTTGATGAACCAACTGCCGGACTCGATCCCGAGGCCCAGCGGATGGTCCGGGAACTGATCCTGGATCTCTCCAGGGATGAAGGGCGGACTATCTTTCTGTGTTCCCATAACCTTGACGAAGTGGAGCGGATCTGCACCAGGGTCTCTATCCTTGCCGGAGGGAGGATCAGGGCATGTGATACGGTCGGAAACCTCCGGCAGGAGAAGAATCAGAGAAAGTACCTGATCACTCCCGCGAAACCAGGACAGGCCGGGCGGGCATACGATCTCATCCTGGAAATCCCGGGCAGTATCGGGTGTATCCGCAGGAACGGTGCAGTTGAAATTACGCTTCCAGAAGGCGGAAACCCTTCAGCCATACTCGTTCACCTCATACGAAACGGTATACACATCGATGAGCTGAAAAGGATGACCCAGTCCCTCGAGGACATCTATCTCAGGACTGTTTCGGAAGAGGGTGAGGGGGTATGAATCCGGTCCGAATCGTGGCTGAGCGTGAGGTCCGCCAGTTTCTGCACAACCGGCAGATGGTAATTGTCAGCGCTGTCATGGCCTTTGTCTTCGCAGGCCTTTCCGGGCCGGCCATAGTTCTGACCCCGGATAGTGACCCCGCCCACCTTGCCGACCAGCTGGGTCTGTACCTCGTGCCGATGATCGGCATCCTGATGGCCTACCTCATCGCAGGCCAGGTATTCCTCAGGGAGAAGACTGAGAAGACGATCGAGACCTTCCTCTGTGCTCCGGTAACGCTTCGCCAGATATGGTCCGGAAAGGTTCTCGGGGTTACCCTCCCTGCTTATGGCATCACCCTCACCGCAGCGATGGTGATGTACGGGCTTGCCAGTGTTTCAGGAAACTCCCTGGTCTATCCGTCGCTCCCGGTCATGGCCCATATCCTGCTCGTTGTCCCCTGCATCATAGCCGCAGTCACCGGGCTGCTCGGCTTCTCCCAGTTACTCCTTGGGCTGCGGGAAAACCAGGTGATCGGATTTCTGGTATTCTTCGGGGTAGTGTTCGCCATGACCTTTACCCGTCAGGCACTCAACCCGGCTTTTGCCGTCACATGGTCTGCCCTTGGGCTCATCCTTGGTGGGGTTCTGGTGCTCATCAGCTGTACCTGGTACCTGACCCGGTTCCTCTCACGGGAACGGATCGTTACCACGCTTCCGTGAGGTGGGGATGGCGATGAGAACACGAATAAAGGAATTCAGGGCCCGGAGAGCCATGACCCAGGCCGACCTTGCCGAAACGGTAGGTGTCAGGAGGGAGACGATCGTCTTTCTCGAGAAGGGGAAATATAACCCATCCCTGAAACTGGCACATGCTGTTGCAAAAGTACTGGGAACAACGATAGACCAGGTGTTCATCTTTGATGATGAGATTGATGTGGTGCTGGAAGAGTGATATCGGCTCGCCTTCTTTGTCGCCACCTGGTGAATACCTGCGCCCTGTCTCCAGGAAACAGATTTCCTGTTTGACCACGCCTCGTTCCTTCACCACCCCGGTAAACAGACCGTTGTCACTCCTTCATTCCACTTACAGGACCAGCTGCACCAGCCCGAGCGTGATCAGCTTCGCAACCATGCTGCAGGTATACGAGATGCCAGTAATTTTTATCCCAAATTTTCCGAAGAGCGAGAGGTTGAGCGGGAGGGTGTAACGGAGGTAGATGAGGGTGATGACCATCATGCTCCCGATCAGGAGCGTCACCAGCGCCGTTTTGAGGACAAGGGTGCCGGTAGCCACCAGCGACGCTACTACGGCATACCCGGCATAGGAGCGGAGGATCTGGGCAAGGAGGGCGGTCGAGCTCTCACCGGGAAGACCAATCGCCCCGAGAACAGGCTGGAAGAGGAGGCCAATCAGGTCCATGACCCCGTAGATGGTAAGGACGGTGAAGGCGAGTACCGCTATCACCGTAACAGGGATGATCCTCCGGAGCTGGGGCCAGGCTTTCCGAAACCCCCTGGACACAGCATCACGGGTGAAAGAAATTTTTATCCTGCTGTTTTCCCCCGTCCCACAGGACCCCTGAAGCGTCTCTTTCCGGCGTATCACCCGCATATAGAAGAGAGCACCGATCAACTGGAGGAAGCTTGAGAACAGGTTCAGGAAGACATGCAGGGTGCCGATCACCGGCCCGAGCAGGACGATAGCGGCCGGGAGATGCACCCGGAAGAGAGACTCTCCCAGCACGACCGGGAACGTACTCATGACAAGCGTGGGGACAATCTCGTCCTTCTCCACCTTCCTGTCATGGTAGAGACCGGCATACAGGGCCTTTCCCGCCGTGGGGTTGAGGAATATGGCAAGGATGGCGGTGGTGGAGGCCTCCGAGAGACCGGAAATCCTGCAGAGTGGGCGGGTGAAACGGGACAGCCTGCCAAAGGCCCCGGTCTCCACGAGAATGTTTGCGAGGATGATCCCGAACGTCAGCAGGAGCACGGCCTCGACAAGGTAGGTGAGGAGTACCATGAGAGAAGCAGTGGCCGTGGGCATTTCCGTCATGGTACTTCACACCGGGAGGAATTTATGGGGATCGCTGAAAACAGCACCAGGCGGTCTCGCGACCAGGGACCGGAGACTCTGGATATCCCGGATGCATGCTCCTTCGAAGACGGAATTGACGGGTGGGCTGACAGGCCGGGATCATCGTGTCATTTATCAGTACCCACTGCTTACCACTGGCTATGCTCCCGACCGGCAGAACATTCATGGAACTCACCCGCTATGAGCATCTCACACCCTCTGACCAGGCAGGCAACCTGCCCGCACCCCCGCTGGAGAAGCCGTACCCGGAAAACGGGCAGTTTATATCCCTTCCGAAACCTGATTCGATCGACATTGCCCCCCTGGACCTCCGGACGGCAATTGACGGCCGGCGGTCTGTCCGTCATTATCGGAAAGACGCCATCACGCTCGAAGAACTCGCATACCTTCTCTGGAGTACCCAGGGGACCGTCCAGGTCGTGGACCCCTACTACACACTCCGCACGGTCCCCTCGGCAGGGGGACGCCATGCATTCGAGACCTACCTGCTCATCAACCGGGTCACTGGGGTGAAACCGGGGATATACCGCTACCTGGCATTCTCAAACCGCCTGCTTGAGATTGACACCCGGCCCGGTGGAGCAGACCGGGTGATGACCGCTTGCCTGGGTCAGGCATTCGTGCGGGCTTCTGCAGTCACCTTCCTCTGGTCATGTATCGTGTACCGGATGGCCTGGCGCTACGCAGAGCGTGCCTGGCGGCTCGTACATCTCGATGCGGGGCATGTCTGCCAGAACCTGTACCTGGGCGGAGAGCAGATCGGATGCGGCACCTGTGCGATCGGGGCATTTGATGACCAGATGATGGCTGACCTCCTGGGAATCGACGGCGTCGAAGAGTTCATCATTTACTGTGCAGCTGTCGGAAAGAAGACCGGATAACCGGTCGGATGATGCTGAACCGGGATACTCGTCCATCAGACCAGCAGGGATCCGGATATCCCATTTTCCCCATAGTCTGCATCCTGCAGAGACTGGTGAGCATGATGGCGGGAGAAAAGAATATTGCCGGGAGTGGATGAATACCACTTCGTGATTCATGAATGCCGACCATTGCTCACTTCGATCTTCCTGCAGAAGATCTTGCGCGGGCGAAGAAGTTCTATTCTGAACTCTTTGGATGGAAATTCGTTGCGCCGCCCGGTTTTCCGGATTACTACCTGATCGAGACTGCTGACCTTGAAGGAAAGCCGGCTACCGGCGGCGGTATGGGAAAACGGGGGAGCCCTGATCAGCGGATCATGAACTATATCGGTATCCCGTCAGTCGATGAGTATTCCGAGAAGGTGAAACATCTGGGGGGATCTCTCGTCCTGCCGAAGATGGCCGTGCCCGGGTTTGGGTTTCTTGCCATCTGTACCGACACCGAAGGGAACACGTTCGGGCTCTGGCAGGAGGACCCGGGAGCCAGCTAGACCATCCAGGCGGAATTGATGGAAAGCGGAGCGGTCGCTTCCCGGACACGGTACAGGCAACGGGAGACGAGAGATCTCCGTGTGCTGGGCATCCATGGCAGTCCACGGGGGATAAAAAGCCGTACGCGCATGCTCGTGCAATGGGTTCTCGCCGGTGCAGAGGGTGCAGGGGCAGAAACAGAGCTCGTGGATCTTCCTGCACTCCGTATCGAGGCATGCACGGCCTGCGAGAGCTGCTCCCTGACCGGAGTGTGCGTGCACAACGATGATTTCTCCGCCCTCTTCAGCCGCATGATTGCGGCCGATGGGATTGTGCTCGGTTCACCGGTCTACATCGATAATGTGACCGGGCAGATGAAGGTCTTCATCGATCGGCTGGCTGACGCAATGCACTACCAGACACTTTCTGGAAAATACGGTTGTGCGGTGACCACCACCTTCAGCTCCGGTGGGGACGACGTTGTCAGCTACCTGAACCATGTTCTCACCTACCTGGGGATCCCTGCCCTCGAAGGGATGAGCGTGGCAGTCGAAGACGACTGGGGGGCTGTCTATGATGTGGAGAGAGAAGCCCGGATACTGGGAGAGAGACTTGCCGGGGCGATCAGAACACAGGAGAAGTTCCCGGGACAGGAACGGATCATAGCTGAGAACCGGTTGTTCTTTGCCAGTATTGTGGATCAGAACCGTGAATGGAGACCCGGGGAGTACCAGGACTGGGTCCGGAAAGGGTGGATCAGCTGACCAGGACCAATTTTCCTCCCATACCTGCTTTTTCGGCGTCATGGTAAACCATGAACATCGTGTGATGTGACGAAACGAACCAGGTGCTCCAGCTTTTCAGATAATTACCGGGAGAGACTGTTTCAAGAAACCATCGGGTATTTTAAAAACGGAAAACCCATGCGTGATGAGGTATTCACCGATGGAATGGAAAGCCTGTCTCGTCCTTACCCTTCTCACCACCTCCCTCCTGTGCGGGTGCCTGGCCCGGCAGGAGTTCCCTGCCCCCACTGACAGCAGTACTGATGCATCCATCCGGCTGACCCTGCTGACCGAAGAAAACCCCCCCTATAATTATCGCGACACGAACGGAGATATCTCCGGTTCGTCAACAGAAGTTGTCAAGGAAATACTCAGACGATTGAACCAGGATACTGACCTTGAAATTGTGCCGTGGTCTGTCGGGTACGGGCGAACCCTCGCAGAACCGGTCACCGGGCTCTACTCAACCGCACGGACACCTGAGCGTGATTCCCTCTTCCGCTGGGTCGGGCCGATCGAGTCGTATCATTTCACGTTCTATGCCCGGAACGGATCCGGGATCTCCCTCCCAAGCCTGGAAGCAGCACGAAATGCCGGCGTCATTGGCGTGGTACGGGACGATACCCGCCACCAGTATCTCGTAGCACGAAACATGAATACCCTCCTCCTCTTCCCTGACGATGAGGCCTGTGTGCGTGCTCTCATGAACGGAGAGATTGACCTCTGGCTCGGGAGCAGTGATACTGCCCCTGAGACGGCACGGCGGGCCGGAGTCTCTCCCGAAGACCTTGCCCTCCTCTACCAGGTGACGCAGGTAGAGCTCTTCATCGCCTTCAACAGGGAGACCCCTGAACCGCTCATCCGGGCCTGGCAGGATACCCTTGACGAGATGAAAAGTGACGGGAGCTACCCTGCCATCCTGGCCCGGTATGGCAGAACATCGGCTGCCGGTATGCAACCGGTCATGGCCCCGGGTGATTTCAGCGTCCCTGGTGAGACTGCGCTCACGGCACTGACCACCCTCATCGACCAGCGGTTTTACGGGATTGCCCGCTCCTTTGAGGTCCTCGCCCTGACCGATGAGGTGAAGTCCGGGGACTGGGAGCGGATCAGGCCGCTGCTGGCACGCCTGGAAAAATCTGATGAATCGGCACGGTACTGGTACGCACGACCTGACGGTTCTTACTATACAACGGTGGACGGGCTCGCGAGTGCATCTCTTTTCAACCGTCCGTACTTCCCGACTGTGCTGGCCGGGAACGCATCGCTCGGGACCGTCGTTGTGAGCCATTCAACGGGAAGAAGTACCGGGATTGTTGCGGTGCCGGTCATGGACGGGAATCGCGTCACCGGAATACTCGGCGCCTCGGTCTACCTGGACCTTCTCACCGGGGAGCTGAACGATGATCTCCCGCTGCCCGCGACCCTGTATTTCTTTGCACTGGACCCGTCCGGCACCCTGTCACTCCACTCTGATGTCCAGAAGATTGGCCAGACGATATCCATGCAGGGATCCTCCGAAGTAGTCAGTGCCATGGAAGAAATACTGCACCGGGAGGAGGGCACGGTCTCCTACACCGCTGAAGGGTGGCACCGCGAGGTCATCTTCGGGACCGCTCCGGTTACCGGATGGAGCTGTGCACTGGGCTGGATAACCGGAACGGGGGAAGGATGATCGCCTGCAGGACATGGACCGTATGGATCGTATCCCCCAAAACCTGTTCCATGAGGCAGCATTCCAATCCGGATATGTGGCGAATCTGCCCGGTAAAAGAGTCCGGGGTGCCATCATGAACCTCGCCCCGTTTGACCGGATGGGGGACGGGGAGAAGCATTCGTTCCTCGAGTTCCTCCTCTGGCACTACCGGGTGGTTGACGGGTTCTGGTTCATTTACTGTACGGAACAGTTTGGCCAGCCGGTTGCCGAGGGGATCAATGAACAGGTCTGGGGCCGTGTCGCTGCGATGGCGGCGAAGGATATCAGGGAACGCTTCAGCATCACGGAGAAGGGATTGAAAGGCTTCGTACAAGCCCTCCGCCTCTTCCCGTGGGCCATGATCGTTGATTATACGATAGAAGAGCGGGAGGACGAGGTGATCATATCCGTTCCCTCCTGCCCTACCCAGGAAGCGAGACTCCGCCGGGGGCTGGGGGAGTACCGGTGCAGAGAGATGCACCGGGCCGAATTTACGAGTTTTGCACAGGAGATTGACGGGCGGATAGTGGTCGAATGCCTCTTTGCCCCGCCCGATCCCCATCCGCCCGGGATGTTCTGCAAGTGGCGGTTCTCCCTGGGAAATACCCAGGATACCCCGGAGATTCAGGGCACATCGTCAGCCTGATGCCTGCTCACCCGGGGATCACGGTCCCCGCTCCTCCTTTCCGGCCCCTCATGACCGCGAGCATCCTGTTCTTATACACCACATCCACGGGTGAGAACCCTGATCCACGCAGCCATGCGAGCTGCACCGAGAGTTTCTCCATGTTATCAAGCGTATCCCGTCGCTGCATCGCAGCCTTCCCTACCTCTTCAGGGAGCGGCCCGCTCCGGACGAAGTCATCCCAGTATGCCAGGGAGCGCTGGTGCTGATCCGGGGTCTCTCCCTCCACCTGCTCGGCATTCACGAAGACACCCCCCGTGTTGAGCGCGGAAAATATCCTCCCGTAGAGATCCTGCTTGTCAGGATTCCCGAGGTGGTGAATGGAAAGAGCCGAACAGACCAGGTCATACGGCCCGCCGAACTCTTCCCTGCTGTAGTCGCATACACGGAAAACGATCCTTTCTCTCCCGGCAAACCGTTCTCGTGCCACATCGAGCATCTTCTCTGAGATATCCAGGAGGGTAAGGGTTGCCTGCGGATACTTCTCCAGGATGAGTGCGGAGAGGAGCCCGGTGCCCGCACCGATGTCAAGGATTACCGGTTCCGTTCCCGGCCAGTCTGCAGCAGAAAGCGCTGCATGGTAAAAATCCCGGAATCCCGGGATGATCCATCGCCTCTGGGAATCATACTCAGACGCGATGCGGTCAAATGCCTCTTTCACCTCTTCCATACCGGAAACCAACTCCTTGATGACTTTTGGATGCATGACCCGATAACCCGCATGGTTCCAGGAAAGCCGGGCGTCCATTCAAACGGTGTTCAGAGGGTAACAGCCAGACGGGCTTTCCTCCTGATTGCGGTGGCCGTTCCCTGCGTGGTTTTCTTCATGCATGGCAACGGAAGAATACCGCAATTACCGATGTTTGGTGAGAAATTCCGGCTCTGCCCTTCCTCTCTTCCCCTCGATTTTCGGTCACCCGGCTTTGAGCACCATGAGGGTGATATCATCAAACTGCGGAGCACCACCAACAAACACCTGCACCTGCTCGTGCATCTCCTGCAACAGACCTGCTGCAGACAGGTGACAGGAGCGGTGAAGAACCCCGTGCAGCCGCTCTTCGCCAAATGCCTCTTCATGGATGTTGATTGCTTCAACCACCCCGTCAGTGTAGAAGACCAGGATATCCCCCTGCCGCAGGGTGACCATATCCTCCCCGTATTCCTGGTCGCTGTCCACCCCGATGGCCATCCCGGTGACACGGAGTTGTGTGATCTCCCCCGTTGCAGCATGGTAGTGAAGGGGAGGGTTGTGTCCCGCATTGGCGTACCTGAAGACCCCGGACCGGGGATCCAGGATCCCGAAGAAGAGGGTGACAAACATCCCCTGGTCAGCATCGGCAGAAATCATCCGGTTGGCATCCGCCATGGCCCGGGATACTCCACCCGTCTTCTGCATGCTGAACCGGACGGTCGTCCGGGAGAGGACCATGAACAAGGCTGCCGGGACCCCTTTTCCCGCCACATCTGCGATAACAAACCCGGTCTTTCCAGCCCCAAGATCGATGAGGTCATAGAAATCGCCCCCGACCTCCCGGGCCGGGAGACTTGCCGCTGCGATATCATACCCCTCTACCCGGGGGAGGGTACGGGGGAGGAACGAGAGCTGGATGGTCGCTGCAATCTGGAGTTCGGCTTTTTCCCGTGCAATCTCCTGGCTGTAATCCCGGATCCGCTGGATCATGGTAGTGATGCTGTTCTCAAGGGAGGTGAACTCTGGATTCTGCATTCCCCTGACAGGGTGATCAAGGTCTCCCCTGGCGATGGTGTCCACATCCTCGATGATATCCTTGATGGGTCTCGTGAGCAACCGGCTGGTGCCATAGGCCAGCACCACCCCCATCCCAACCGCAATGCTCCCAATCAGCACGTGCAGGAAGAGGACATGCCGCAGTTTTTCCTGGAGCAGAGCCCCTGAGTATACCAGTTCGATCACGAGGCTCATGTCCGACGCTGCAGCAGGATCTTTCAGATCGGCAAAGAGGTAGGAGGTCGTGGTATCCGATGCGGGATCTGTTGTGGCGTACCCCCACCGGTTGGCGAGGACGAGATCGATGGCCGGGTCGTCAATCCTGACAGCGTCCGGGGCTGTGGGGTCGGATACCAGGACCCGGTTGGTGTCAATGATCCTGACCGAGACCAGGTTGGGGTTGAGACCGAGCAACCGGGCAGCGATACCATGGTAGGAGAGATCTGTCCGTTCCTGGAAGAATGCATCCGATTCCAGCCCCATCTCGAGGAGGTAGCGATGATCAGGTGTGGGCATGTACGCAAATTTCCTCAATGTCCCGGTCACGGTCCCCTCGCTGGCGCTCGGTATCGAGCGCACTACCCGGTCCACGGCAAAGGAGTCTCCTTCCCGGATCCGGGTAATGGCCTGGAAATAGTCGGGGAACTGCCGGAAATCAAGGCCCAGTACCGCGGGAACCGTTGAGGCGACAATCACCCCGCTCTCGTTGATGATATAGAGATCAAGGGTCCCGGAAAATCCGGGTTCAAGGGAGCGTTTCAGCTCATCCAGATCGATTTCCGCTATCTCCCCCCCACTGGCCTGGTATGACGCAAGGTATGCCGGGAATGCTTCCTCCATCTGCTCATTCAGCGTATTGTCATACAGGCGCAGCCCGGTATCCACGAGGACGACCGATTCAATGACGTAGCGCTCACCGTACACCCGGAGATTCTCATTCTGGGCGATCAGCTCCTCGCGGATGTCATAGTAGGAGATGCTGATCAGGAAGCCTGCAACCACGATGATAATGATAGCAAAACAGACCGCCATATAGGATCGGAGCGAGAGGTTCTCCAGTGAGAACCGCGATACCGGGGGCATGTACGTATCGTCTCATTCGTCCCAGGGCACCATAAAGGGTAGGTTGCTGCCGGGGATTGTCCGGAGGAGTGGGCAGGGGAACCCGGTGTATTTCCCGGAGGGATAAGAGGGTTAGGGATAGGAGCCGGACAGTTGCCACGGCTCCGGATGCCGGGTGCGGCTCTCTGCCCATCGTAGGTTATGCCCGGGTCGCTCCTGCGAGATCCCTGACCAGCTGGCCAACCGATTCGGTCATCTCCACCGGCCGGTCATGGTATTCGTCGATCACCCGCACGAGTGCCGAGCCGACGATCACCCCGTCAGCTCCTGCCTGTGCATAGGTCCTGACGTGGGCAGGGGTGGCGATCCCAAATCCGGGCACGACGGGCAGCAGGGTCTTCCCTTTCACCTCCCTGATCAGGGCGAGCGTCGCCGGTGAGACCTCTTCCCTGGCCCCGGTCACCCCCTGGGCAGCTACCAGGTATACAAACCCGCCCGCACGCGAAAGGATCTGTTCCATCCGGTCCCGTGAGGTGGTCTGGCTGATGAAAAGAATGGGATCAATGCCTGCCTTCTCTGCTGCGGTGCAGAAC
>LNQE01000308.1_pt1 | contig 14146 bp, 11 predicted proteins | sample 603111 | NCBI WGS metagenome assembly LNQE01 (sample SAMN04260313, study PRJNA301899) | hydrocarbon metagenome | isolation source: hydrocarbon-contaminated ditch | place: Germany: Bremen | collected 1998
ACCGGTACTAATAGACCGTTCGGCTTGTTTTACCGCTAAAAAACGTCCCATCCCTTATTTTAACTTATATATTTGTCCTGGTGGTCATAGAGGAGGGGGTACGCCCGACCCCATTCCGAACTCGGAAGCTAAGCCCTCCATCGCCGATGATACTGCGTACTCATGCGTGGGAAAGTAGGTCGCCGCCAGGGCTTTTATCACACACAAAGGCCCGGTTGAGAAATCAACCGGGCCTTTGTGCGTTTGCGGCACCTCGATGCCACGGCGATACTGCAATGTCCTTAGGACGGACGGCGCGTCCATCAGGCCACGGACCTCACGGCCATGGGCGGCTGCGATCTAGACCCCTTCGCCCGCCTGCCGGATTCCCTTTTCCCCTCGGGAAGGCTATGCTCCCAGGCACACGTTGCACAAGGGAGCAAATCCGGATGCGAACCGACACGCCCAGCCCTCCCAGGCGTTTCCGCTTTGTGAGGCGTTTATTCCCGAACGTCCTGGCGCGGTGCGCCAAGGCGGCCCTTTTCACCCTGCCGGTGATTCTTCTGGCCGTCCCAACCGCGGCCCAGTCCGGGGCCATCGTCTCCGCCGCCTGCCCCTGCGGCTACCATCGCGTCCGCATGAACCTGTTCGGCGGCCTCACAAACTTTCGCACCACCTGCCGCTTTCCGGCCCTGTGCCGGTCCACCCGGACCATCGTCCTGGGCAATCTCCTGGACCCGGCCGCCGGGGCCTCGGACTGCCCGGCCCCGGACATGGTGTTCTATACCGATCCGTCCCTGGCCCCGGAAAAACCCGGTCCGGCGGTGGTCTCCTGGAACCTCCCGGACGGCCGGGGCGTGGCCGCGCTTTTCGAAGGAGGCTACGTCTGCCCGGTTTGCGGGAAGCGCACCCTGATCTTCCGGCACGACGGATTCTGGGAATGATGCGGCCTGCTGACAGCACCGAGGCAGGGCGATGTTCCCACCGCATGGCGCCCGGGCGGATTCGTGTCCGGCGTGTGTCCGTGCATGACTGTCCAACGCCATGGAATCCCATTTGAAATCCGCGTGCCGGGGCGGCATGGACCGGATGCCCGGGCACGATCCGGCCCAGGGCCAGGGCACGGCGGTGTTCCAGTCCCTGGCCGGGGATGCCCCGGGCTGGAACATGGCCTTCGGCGCTCCCCAGGCGGTCTACCAGGCCTGGACCCCCGCCGAGGTGCCGGAGGTCTTTTCCCGGGTCCGGCAGGCCACACAGGACGGCAAGTGGGCGGTCATGGCCGTGGCCTACGAGGCCGCCTGCGCCTTTGATCCCGTCCTGGCCGTGCATCCCCCCCGGGATTTTCCCCTGGCCCATGCCGCCATCCACGACGCCCCGAAGCACACCGGCCCGGCTTGTGCCTTCTCCTTTGCCCGGGACGCGGACAGGGAAACGGGAAGCTACGCCCTGTCCCCCTGGCGTCCCCTGGTCTCAAAAGCCCGTTACCTGGCCGATCTGGGGCGCATCCGGGAGCATATCCGGGGCGGGGAGTCCTATCAGGTCAATTACACCATGCCGTACCAGGCGGTCTTTTCCGGGGATGCCGGACGGCTTTTTTCCGATCTGCTGCCCGGGCAGGCGGCGGGATATGCGGCCTTCGTGGACATGGGCGCCCACCGTATCTTGTGTTTTTCGCCGGAATTGTTCTTTGAGTGCCGGGCCCGGGAGGTGCTGGTGCGGCCCATGAAGGGCACCATGCCGCGCGGGGCCGGGCCGGACGAGGACGCGGCCCTGGCCGCGCGGCTGGCCGCCTGCCCCAAGAACCGGGCGGAAAACGTGATGATCGTCGATCTCATGCGCAACGACCTGGGGCGGCTGGCCGAAACCGGCTCGGTCAGGCTGGAGAGGCTTTTTACCGTGGAGGCCTATCCCACCCTGTGGCAGATGACCTCGGAGATCACCGCCCGCCTGCGGCCCGGCATCGGACTTTTTGAGATCTTCCAGGCCCTTTTTCCGTGCGGCTCGGTCACGGGGGCCCCCAAGGTGCGCACCATGCAGATCATCCACGCCCTGGAGGGGCGGCCCCGGGGCATTTACTGCGGGGCCCTGGGATTCGTGCGCCCGGGCGGGGACTGCGAATTCTGCGTGCCCATCCGGACCATCCGCCTGGATTCCGGCACCGGCCTGGCGGAATATTGGACGGGCGGCGGGGTGACCATCGGCTCCGACCCGGAGGAGGAATATGCCGAATGCCGGGTGAAGATGCGGTTTCTGGATGGGTCGCGCGGGACGTTTCGCCTCCTGGAGACCATCCTTTTGGAGGACGGCCGATACGCCCTGCTGCCGGGGCATCTGGCCCGCATGGAGGCCTCGGCCCGGACCCTGGGGTTCGCCTTCGATCCTCACGGGGCGCGGCGGGCTTTGGAAGGCGTTTTGCATGGACGGGAAAGCGGGAAATTCCGGGTCCGGCTGCTCGTGGAGGCGGACGGCCGTTTCCAGGTCCAGGCCGGGCCGCTCGGAGAACTGCCGCAGGTGCTGCGCCTGGGGCTGGCCCGCACGCCGGTGGTCTCCGGGCGGATGCTTTTGAGCCACAAGACCGACTGGCGCGCCCTGTACGAACGGGCCCGCCGGGAGCGTCCGGATTGCGACGACGTGTTGCTTTTCAACGAGAAGGGGCGGATCACCGAAACCACCATCGCCAACGTGGCCGTGGAGCGCGGGGGGCGGCTCGTGACCCCGCCCCTGTCCGACGGCGTCCTGCCCGGGGTCTTCCGGGCGGAGCTTCTTGGCCGGGGGGAGATGACGGAGGGGAGCATCGGCGTCGACGAGGTGCTGGCCCTGGGGACCGTGCGGCTTTTCAATTCGGTGCGGGGCTTTCTGCGGGCCGAGGTGGCCGGGGCCAAGCCGTAACATCATATCGGAGCATGCAACGATGAGTGGAAAAATCGCCTTGATTACCGGCATCACCGGACAGGATGGCTCCTATCTGGCCCGCCTGCTGCTCGAAAAGGGATATGTCGTTCACGGCATCAAACGCAGGTCGTCGCTGTTTAATACCAACCGGGTGGATGACATCTACGAGGGCCCCCATACCAGGGAGCGCCGCTTTTTTCTCCACTACGGGGATGTCACGGATTCGACGAACCTGATCCGGATCGTTCAAAACGTGCAGCCGGACGAAATATACAACTTGGCCGCCCAAAGCCATGTGGCCGTTTCGTTCGAGAGCCCGGAATACACGGCGGACGTGACGGCGATGGGCACCTTGCGTCTCCTGGAGGCCGTCCGCATTCTCAAGCTGGAAGGCAAGACGCGGTTTTACCAGGCCTCGACCTCCGAGCTGTACGGCCTCGTCCAGGAGGTGCCCCAGACGGAAAAAACGCCGTTTTATCCGCGCTCGCCCTATGCCGTGGCCAAGCTCTATTCCTACTGGATCACCGTCAATTACCGGGAGGCGTACGGGATGTATGCCTGCAACGGCATCTTGTTCAATCATGAGAGCCCGGTTCGCGGCGAAACCTTCGTCACCCGGAAGATCACCCGGGCCGTGGCCCGAATCGTCCTGGGGATTGACGAGTGCCTCTATCTCGGAAACCTCGGGGCCTTGCGCGACTGGGGACATGCCCGGGACTACGTCCGGATGCAGTGGCTGATGCTGCAGCAGGACGAGCCGGAAGACTATGTGATCGCCAGCGGCGAGCAGCATTCCGTGCGCGAGTTTTGCGAGAAGGCGTTTGAAGCCTATGGCATCCGGCTTACGTGGCGTGGAGAGGGCCTTGAGGAGCATGCCGTGGTCGCGGCGGTGTCCCCTGACAACCCGTTGCTGGCCACCGTCGGCCTCCAGGATGCGGCCCGTGACGAGAATACCCCGTCCACGCCTTCCGTCCCCCTGGTCTCGGTGGGGGATACCGTGGTCCGGGTCGATCCCCGGTATTTCCGCCCCACGGAGGTCGAGTCCTTGATCGGAGATGCCGGCAAGGCGCGATCAAAGCTTGGGTGGGAGCCCGAGATCCGTTTTTCGGACATGGTGCAGGAGATGGTCCGGGAGGATCTGAAACTGGCCTGCCGCGATTACCTTTGCCGGCAACATGGATACTACGTCTGTCGCGGCCATGAATGAGCGCGCGGAGGTGAGGCCATTGGAACGCAGTGAACAGCCGCGCATTTTCGTTGCCGGCCACGGCGGCATGGTGGGTTCCGCCCTCGTCAGGCAACTGACGCGGCGGGATCATGGGACGATCCTTACGGCCGGGCGTGAGGACTGCGATCTTCTAAAGCAGCGGGCCGTGGAGGACTATTTCCGGAAAAACCGCCCGGAAGCGGTGTATCTGGCCGCGGCAAAAGTCGGCGGCATCTATGCCAATACGACATTCCCCGCCGATTTCATCTATGAGAACCTGATGATCCAATGTAATGTCATCCATGCCGCCCACCAAGCCGGGGTGCAACGGCTCCTTTTCCTTGGGTCTTCATGCATTTATCCGAAATTCTCCCCCCAGCCGATACCTGAGGAGGCCTTGCTGACCGGCGTCCTCGAGCCCACCAACGAACCCTACGCCATCGCCAAGATTGCCGGGATCAAGTTGTGCGAAAGCTACAACCGGCAGTTCGGACGGGACTACCGCAGCGTCATGCCGACGAATCTCTACGGCCCGGGCGACAACTTCCATCCCCGGCACAGCCATGTCATCCCCGCCCTCATGCGCCGGTTCCACGAGGCGGTTCGGGATGGCGCGCCGGAGGTGGTCATCTGGGGAAGCGGCGCCGCCCGGCGCGAATTTCTGCATGTGGACGACATGGCCGAGGCCTGCATCCATGTGATGGGCCTTTCCGAAGAGACATACCGGGGGCGGACGCAACCCATGCTCTCCCACATCAACATCGGCAGCGGCCGGGACTGCACCATTCGCGAACTGGCCCAAACCATGGCGGAGATCACCGGGTTCACCGGGAGGCTGGTTTTCGACGCAAAAAAGCCCGAGGGCACGCCGCGCAAGGTGTTGGAGGTGTCGCGGCTCACCTCCCTGGGGTGGCAGGCGAAGATCTCCCTGCGGGACGGCTTGGCCTCGACCTATGCATGGTTTGTGAATCAGGCCCGGAGACGGGAAAAATAGCAGCCGCTTCGGCCATGGGCATGCCTGGTTTGCCCTGGCGCGCGGCGGCAGGCGAAACGGCCCGCCTCTCCGAATGGGGGAGGCGGGCCGGCGTTATTTCAGGCGGCGGTTGCCCGGTCAGACGTGGGAGGTCGGGCACAGCCCCATGGCCTTGACGCTCCAGGCCGTTGACGACGCAACCTCGCTGGCCAGGGTCTTGGCCGCCAGGTCGCGCACCCGGGACACCTGGCCGACCAGGCGTTCCAGCTCCCTGCTGGCGTTTTGCACCTCGTCGTAGACCTCCTGGGAGTTGTCGGTGACGTTCATGGCACACATGTTGATCTCGAAACTGGAGGCGCATTGCTGCTCGGCCCGGTGGGCGATGTCGTCGATCCCACGGGCGGCCGAGACCATGCCCTCGGCGATGGCCGTAAAGGAGGCCTCCACGGACTCGACCAGTCCGCAGGAGGAGGCGATGTCCTCGCTGGTCGCGGCCATGGCGTCCACGGCCCGCCGAGAGCAGCCCTCGATGGCCTGCACGGCCGTGCGGACCTCCTTGGTGGCGGTGATGGTCTTCTCCGCCAGCTTGCGGACCTCGTCGGCGACCACGGCGAAGCCGCGTCCCGCCTCCCCGGCCCGGGCGGCCTCGATGGCCGCGTTGAGCGCCAGGAGATTGGTCTGGTCGGCGATGTCGGTGATGATGCCGACCACCTTGCCGATGCTTCCGGCCTCGTTGACCAACTGGGCCAGGATGAGTTGCAGGTTGTCGTAGGAGGCCACCACCTTGTGCGTCACCTGGGCGGTCTGCTTGATGGTCCCGGCTCCGTCCCGGGCCTGGCTTTCGGCTTCTAGGGCGGTCTTGGCGGTTTCGGCGGCCATGGTGGCCATCATCCGCACATTGTCGGTCATTTCCTGCATGGCCTGGGCCACCTGCCCGGCCTGATCCTTGGAATCGTGCATGGAGCCGACCAGGGCGACCAGGGCCTGGCTGATTTCCCGGGACATGGCCTCCAGGGCGGCCGCGCTTTCCGTGATGCTGGCGTTGATGCGCCGTGCGGCCGCGTAGGCCGCCTCCAGGCGCTCGAAGTCCCTGGACGGCGCGGTCATGTCCTGGAAGAGGCACAGCCAGCAGCCATCGGCCTTGTCGATTTCAAGCAGCTCCACCCGGAACAGGGATTCCCCTCCCCCGGGGCCGGATACTCGCAACAAGGGGCCGTCGTATCTTCCTTTGTGCAGGTTTTCCCAGGTTTTGGCGCTGGTCCTGGCACAGAAGGCCTCCATGGTCTCCTGGTCCGGCATGGCGCGCCTGGCCCCCATGAGGGCGGCCATGGACTCGTTGCGCCACTTCACCTGCCCGGAGCAGACCACCGTCATGCATGGAAAGGGCAGGCGGGCCAGGAGATTCAAGGCCTTGAGACGCTCCTCGCGGGCCGTTCCCAGGTGCCCGCCCAGGCGCTCGATCAGGTGTTCGGTTTCGGGTTCGGCGGGACGTTCCTCGGCGGGCAACAGCTCCCGGAGCCTCCCCAGAAGGCGGGACGTGGCCCGGCGGCTGGCCAGCCAACTGGCCACGATGGCCGCAGCGCAGGCCGTGGCCAGGACGGGGGCCGCCTTGCTCCATGATCCGTCGAGAAACCCCGTCACACCGGTCGTAATGGCCAAAATGACGGCGGCGGCAGCCGCAGCGTGGGAGAATCCGCGTCCCATGGCCGATCAGACGACGCCGGCTTTGTTGAGGAAGGGGCTGTATTTTTTGTCCGTGCCCTTGATGTGGTTCACCAGCCAGTTGGAGAGAAAGTTGAGGATATCCATGGACATGGCACACTTGCCTGTCTTGAGATCCTTTTCCACGGCCACGACCTTGGCCACGAACTTGTCGTGCTCGGCCTTGTGGACTGGGTAGTCGGGATAGCCGTGGGTCTTCATGTGCCGCTCTTCCGTGGCGAAATGGCTGGCGGCGTATTTTTTCATCTCCTCGACGATCTGCATGACGATGGCGTCGGCCTTGCCTTCCTTCATGGCGTTGTGCAGGCGGTTGACCATGTCCACCAGTTTTTTGTGCTGGTCGTCGATCTCCCGGATGTTCACCGATAGGCGGTCGTTCCATTCGAGAAGAGCCATACGGAACCTCCTTGTGATTCAAGTTTCCAGAAAGTTCAACTACTTATGAAATATGGATAAGTAAGACCCGATTTATCCCATATGCAGAACCTTGGCAAGGGCCAAAAAGTCGTCGAAACGTCAATAAACCGGAATATAACGGTTTATTTGTGAAAAAATTTGCAAAGTGTCAGGCCCGAATGCCTTTGCACGGCAGGCCCGGGCTGTCGGGCGGGTGGGAGGAGCCCCGGTATGTGACGGGCGGGAGTGGTCTGATGCAAAAAGGTGTTGTCGCCGGGAAGGGGTCGTGACAGAAGACGGGAGCCGTCCCGCCGGCCAGATGGCCTGGGGGCCGGGCTGGGCCGCCCGGGCCGGAGGCTGCCCTGATCACGGGGAAGATCGACCGCAACGGAGTATGCCCGAACCATGACCCGATGTACCTGGAAGCGGGCCGATCTGATCGTGCCCATGGTCATGACCCTGACGGCCATTGCCACCATCTACGCCCCCCAGCCGCTGTTGCCGCTTTTGGCCGGGGAATTTCGCCTGAGCATGGCCACGGCCGCCCTGGCCGTGACGGCCACCCTGCTGCCCCTGGCCGTGGGGCCGCTGGTGTACGGCTATCTGCTGGAATCGGTCTCCACGCGCCGCACCATGGTGGCGTCCCTGGCGGTCCTGGCCGTCACCCAGGCCGGGCTGGCGTATGCGGACTCCTTCGGGGTGTTTCTGGCCCTGCGTTTCGTCCAGGGCATGGCCGTGCCGGCGCTTCTGACGGCGCTCATGACCCACGTGGCCGCCTCGGCCACGCCGGATCGGGTGCATGCGGTCATGGCCACGTACATCGCGGTGACCACCCTGGGGGGATTCTCCGGACGCTTTTTTTCCGGGCTTGCGGCGGCGCAGTGGGGGCGGCGCGTTCCCTTCGCCGTACTGGCCGCGCTTTTGTGCGGATGCCTGGCCCTGGCCCGGACCCTGTCGGCCGATGCCCGCACGCAATTCGTCAAGCCGTCGCCGGGGGTCGTTCGGCAGGTCTTGGCCCGGCCCGGCTTTCTCAAGGCCTATCTCATGGCCGCCGGCCTTTTTTTCGTCTTCACGGGCATGCTCAATATCCTGCCCTTCCGTCTGACGGAGGTGGAGGGCCACGTCTCCTCGGCCCGCATCGGCTTCATGTATCTGGGCTACCTGGTGGGCATCGCCGCGTCCCTGTGGTCGCCCCGGGCCTCGGGACCCCTTGGCGGGCGCAAGGCTGTGCTCACCGTCGGGCTGGCCGTGGAGGCCGCATCCGTGCTGCTTTTCGCCCTGCCCACGGCCTGGGCCATCTTCTTTTCCGTGGTGGTCCTGTGCGGCGGCATGTTTCTGACCCATGCCGCCGCGCCGGGCATCCTCAACGCGGCCGTCCCCGGGCTCAAGGGCGTGGTCAACGGGCTGTACCTGGCGTTTTATTACAGCGGCGGGGTGCTGGGTTCCTACCTGCCGGGCCTGGCCCGGGACATGCTGGGATTCTGGGCCGCCGTGGCCTTGCTCTTCGCCGTGGCCCTGTGCGCCCTGGGGCTGGCTGCGAGCCTGGGCCACGAACTCTTCGACGGCCAAGGCCCCGAGCCCCAGTCCTGATCCCCGGCTGGCGGCAGCCGGATCCTTCCTGGCGGATATGCCCCGGCCGCCGTGGGGGCCGCCGTTACCGGCAGCCCGCCACGAGACGGCGTCCGCCCCTGCGGTACCCCGCGCCGCGCTCCCCCGGACCTCAGATGCGCACCCGGATGATGCTCAACAGGTCGTTGGTGTAGACGCCGTCGCGCTTGTATTCGCGGTATCCCGCCGAATGGGCGCAGCCCACGGCGTAGAGCCGGTTCGCTTCGGACACCAGGTGCGAGGTGAACTGGCCGCAGGCCAGCTGGCAAAAGACCTGGGACACGTCCACCATGTCGCCGGGAGCGATGTCCGGATTGGTGGAGGCGATGACCCGTCCTCCCGGTTCCACGAACATGCCCTCGGATCCGTCCAGGATGTCCCCCTGCCCGTCCCGGGGCAGGCAGTCGTGCAGCATGGACAAAAACTGGGGCTCGGAATCGAACACGATGCCGATGCCGCCCAGGACGCGCCCGGGTTCGGCCAGGGAGGTGATGGAGGCGTTGTAGATGTAGGTGGGCCGGGGCGCGTCGTCCCGGGCGTACAGGTCCGTTGCGGCGAAATCCGAGACGCAGAAGTGCTGGGAATCGACCAGGCGCAGGGTCCGGGAGACGAAATCGGCCTGCAGGATGCGGCCCGCGTGATGGTTCTCGTCGGGGTTGGAGCAGGCCAGGATCTCGCCGCCGGCGTTGTAGACGAAGAGATTGGTGTACACGGTGTAGAGGCTGTTGATGTAGGCCAGGATCTCGCGCATCCGGTCGCGCTCGGCGGGGTGCATCTCCGGCTTGTCCAGGAAGCGCCGGAAATCCGAGGTCAGGGCCCACCAGCGGCAGTCGTTGGCCCGCTCGTAGAGGTTGCGGTCCATGATGTCGATGGCCAGTTGGGCCAGGAAACGCACGTCGTGCAGCCGCGATGAGGTCACGAGCCGGAGCAGGCCGTCGGTGGAGGTCTGGAAGACGTGCTGCACCTGGTCGCCGATCTTTTTGACCTCGTTTAAGACGTAGGGCAGGGCCTGGGCCTCCACCCGTTCCGAGAGATCGGCCTGCAGGGACTTCTTGGCGGCCATGATCTCGCCGTTTTGCACCACCAGCTCCAGGTCGGACAGCACGTTTTCCGAGGCCTCCTCCACCTGGACCAGACGGCCGGAGAAGATGGCGTTTTTGCGGATGGTGCGCTCGTCCAGGGCATGTCCGTTGGATCCGTTGCGAAAGGCCGTGGTCACCCGCTTGGCCACGTGTCCGTACCAGGGCAGGCCGAAAAACCCCTGGTAGCCGTTGGTGGGCAGGGTCTTGGCCAGGTAGGGCTCCCCGGCGATCGGCACCAGATGGAAGTCGTCGCGCAGGGCCATGGCGTAGAGGTTCCCGGCCGGGGCCTTGACCGGGTCGCTGCTGGCGATGGCCCGGCCGGATTCGTCGAGGATCATGATGATGATGTCCTCGGAGGACTGCTTGAGGTTTTCGAAGATGCCGGCCATCTCCCCGGCGAAATCGAAGACCAGGCACAACACGCCAAGGGGCGTGCCGGTCTCGGGATGGCGGATGGCCTGTGAATAGATGAGCACGTCGCCGCGTCCCGGGGCCAGATCGGATTCCCGGTAGGTCTCCACATAGGACTCGGCGGCCAGGGCCTGGGCGAAGAGCGGGTCGCCGGTGCGGGTCACGGGATTGTCCCGGTCCAGGTGGGCGCGCACCCGGCCCTGGTCGTCCAGGACGATGATCTCATGATACACCGTGTACTTGTCCCGGTATTCGCACAGCCGTTCCTCGATGCGCTCCCGGGCGTCGGGATGGCCGCCCGGCTCCAGCAGGAAACGCACCAGGTCGTCGTCCGTGGCCAAAAAACCCACGTCGGCGGTACGCTCGAAGAGGTTGCGCTTGAGGATGTCGATGGCCACCTGGGCCACGGCCGAGACCTCCAGGACCACCTTTTGGGTGCTCTCCAGGACCAGGGTGTCCAGGAGGGTGGTCTGCAATGAGGCGAAATTATCCTGGGTGGTGATGATGAAATCGATCAGGGTCTGGGCGATGCGGCTGCAATTGATCTTGCCGGTCAGGGTGGCCCGGGTCCACTGCCGGTCCAGGCGGGAAAGGACGTTTTGGCATTGGGCCACGGAAGTCATGGCCGAAAGCAGGGTTTTTTCGTGTTTTTTCAGCAGGTTCATGTCCACGGGGGACGCCTCCCATGATCACGCCGGGACGAGAAGACGGGGAATGCCGAAACGTCAGGGGCAAACCCCTGGCGGATGGCCGGCGCACGCGCATCCAACGGCGTACACAAGGATGGCGAAGCCGGTGAAACGGCCTGGCCGCATAGGGCCGTTCCCATTCCCCGGGAATGCGGGACGTATGCTTGTGAAGCTTCTCCCTCCCTGCCGTTGCCGTCCTGCGGCACTTGCGCGACAATTTCGTTGCGTATGCCGCACGGCGGTGGTTTTTTGATCCTGATGCCCGGTCGACACCGGAGCTCAGGCGTGATTTCCAATAAATCCCAGGAAATCCATGACGTTTGCCTCTTCACTGCCCCCGGCCCGGACGTGGGCCGGGAACGAGGCATTCGAAGGCAAAATACCGTACAATTGACAGAAACGTCAAGATGAAATTGGTTCTCAAGATTTTGGGGTTGGTCCGGGGGCTCGGCCGGGGCAGCCGGAAAGCGGCCCCCGGTCTCGACATGGGCGGCAGGAGCGTAGGGGCATTGAAACCCAGGCCCGGGAACCGGGGCCGGTGGCCGGGTCTGGCGAAGGTGTCTGGAGGCTGCTGTTCTGTCGGGAAAAGACCGGGGATGGACAGACGATGCGGCTTCTTTCAGGGACCGCCTCGCCGCTTCAGGCATGTATATTACGGCGTATATATATCGTGGTGGATATTCCGCCTTGCAAAGCACAACCGTCATGGGGTGCTGGTCACGCTTCCTGTTGACGGGATGCATGACCTTCATGCAATCTGTTAAGCATGATTCTTTCAGGAGGATCACGCGGAGCAAGCCGTATCAGCGACCATCATGACGTAATTATCGCGAGGTGCCGGACATGAACGCCTACCGCAAGGAGTACGGGAAAAAACGCCTTTCGCCGGAAAAGGCCGTGGAGCTCATCCAGGACGGGGACCACATCGTTCACGGGGTGACCATCGCCGAGCCGCCGGCCCTGCTCGGGGCCCTGGCCGGCCGGGCCAGAGCCGGGGATCTCAAGAAGGTGTTCGTCTATTCCTTCAACCCCCAGCGGCACGCCGCGCAAACCTACCTGGCCCTGGACATCCAGGACCGCATCTTCGCCCGGTCCTGGTTCCTCGGGCCTTCGGCCCGCAAGCTCGCCGCCGTGGGGCTGGTGGCCTTCATCCCCTCCTCCCTGCACCAGGTGCCCAAGTTCTTGCGGGAAAACATGACCGTGGACGTGTGCCTGACCACGGTCTCGCCCATGGACAAGGCCGGGTATTTCAGCTTCGGCACGGCCAACGACCTGACCTCCACGGCCGCCCTGCTGGCCCGGACCCTGATCGTCGAGGTCAACCGGAACATGCCCCGGGTCTTCGGCAATTCCATGGTCCACATCTCCGAGGTGCAGGCCGTGGTCGAAAACCACGTCCCCCTGATGGAGATGCCGCCGCCAGCGCCCCGGGAACAGGACGCGGTCATCGGCCGGCGCATCGCCGGGATCATCCCCGACAACGCCGTGCTGCAACTGGGCATCGGCGGGCTGCCCAACGCCATCTGTCCCTTTCTGGAGAATCACAAGGATCTGGGCATCCACTCCGAGCTGTTCGGGCCGGGCATGAAGGATCTGATCGTCAAGGGCGTGATCACCGGCCGGAAAAAGACCCTGCTTCCCAGGAAGCACGTCTTTTCCGTGTCCTACGGGACGGCCGACACCTTCGCGTTCATGAACGACAACCCGAGCATGACCAGTTTCCCCTCGGACTACGTCATGGACCCGGGCGTCATCGCCCAAAACGACAACATGGTGTCCGTCAATTCCATCATCCAGGTGGATCTGACGGGCCAGTGCAACGCCGAATACCTGGCCGGGAACATGTTCAGCGGCACGGGCGGCCAGCTCGATTTCGTGCGCGGGGCCTATGCCGCCAGAAACGGCAAGTCCGTGCTGGCCTTCTATTCCACGGCCAAAAACGATACGGTGTCCCGGGTCGTCGCCCGCCTGGACGCCAACGCCGCCGTGACCACGCCCCGCATAGACGTGCAGTACCTGTGTACGGAATACGGTCTGGTGAACCTGAAAAACAAGTCCGAGGAAGAACGGGCCATGGCCATCATCAGCCTGGCCCATCCGGATTTCCGCGACGATCTCATCCGCCAGGCCGAGAAGATGCGCATCATCTGATCCGGGCCGTCCCTGCCGTCCGGGCCGTCCGGGCCCGGGACCGCCGTCTTCGAAAGCGGCGCCAGCGGCGCCCGACGCGCCCGCCGCGACCGGCACAACCGGCAAGAGGGAGAAAGCGATGCGAGGCATGTCCTTTGTCGCGGCCCTGGCGGTCCTGACGGCCTGGCTTGCGGTCCCGGCCGCCCCGGCCGCCGCCCAGGACGATTTCTGGCCCCTCTTTCTGGCCGCCATCACGGCCGCCGCGCCGCCCGGGGCCGGAAACCCGGACGGGGAGTGCGCGGTTCCGGCCGAGGCGGGCCTGGAGGACGTGTCCGCGCCGGACAGGGTCATCGGCGACGGCACGCCCCAAAGCTGCACCGGCCAGGCCGTGGTCGAGGCCGTGGCCCTGGGCGGGGTCATGGTCTTTGCCTGCGGCCCGGCCCCGGTGACCATCGTCCTGCCCCAGACCGCCAAGATCGTGAACGACACCGGCCCGCGCATCGTCATCGACGGCGGCGGCCGGGTGACCTTAAGCGGCGGCGGGGCGCGGCGCATCCTGTACATGAACACCTGCGACCCCGCCCAGGTCTGGACCACGCCCCACTGCGACGACCAGGACCATCCCCGGCTCACGGTGCAGAACCTGACGTTCGTGGACGGCGACGCCACGGGCGAGGAGGACGGCGGCGGGGCCATCTTCGCCCGGGGCGGGCGGCTGAAAATCGTCAACTGCCGGTTTTTCCGCAACGCCTGCGCCGCGACCGGCCCGGACGTGGGCGGCGCGGCCGTGCGGGCCTTCGACCAGTCCCAGGACTTGCCCCTGTACGTGACCGGGAGCACCTTCGGCGGCGGCCCGGGCTACGGCAATACGGGATCAAACGGCGGGGGGGTGAGCAGTATCGGGGTGTCGTGGACGGTGCGCAACAGCCTTTTTTCCCACAACCGGGCCGTGGGGTACGGGGCCAACCCGGCCCGGCCGGGCACCCCGGGCGGCGGCAGCGGCGGGGCCATCTACAACGACGGCAACACCTTCACCCTCAACCTGTGCGGCACGCGC
>LNQE01000943.1_pt1 | contig 14120 bp, 15 predicted proteins | sample 603111 | NCBI WGS metagenome assembly LNQE01 (sample SAMN04260313, study PRJNA301899) | hydrocarbon metagenome | isolation source: hydrocarbon-contaminated ditch | place: Germany: Bremen | collected 1998
TTTTGGAGTGCATTATGGCTGTTTTCGGTCAGTTTGTTCAGTATGAGTTTTTTATTCCGCTATGCCGGCATCCAATTCCGCTATGAAAGCAGGTCATTCCGCTAAATCACAAAAACCTGCCGATTTGCTCCGGAATCACCTGCCGGCTTGTTCCGGATTAGGGTGCCGACTTGCACCGGAATGGGGTGCCGAATTGGAGCGGATTCTCCATTTATTCTGGCAATAACGCTGGGTCTTCTTCTGCCGAGCCCCGCCGAATGGACAAAAACGTTGATGATACCCGCATTGGCTATGGTCATGACGCTGGCAACGATCAATGTTCCCAATAACTATTTTAAGAATCTACGCACCATATTGAAGCCTTCACTTGCCGGAATATTTATGAGTTATGTCGTTCTTGCCGGTGTGATCCTGTGTTTATCGGCTTTGCTGATCAAAGATAAAAATTTATGGATTGGTTTTGTTCTCGTTGCGGCAGTGCCGCCGGCAGTAGCGGTTATTCCGTTCACGGCCATTCTGAAAGGGAATGTTTCCTATACCCTGTCCGGCACGGTGGCATCATACCTTGCCGCTTTGCTGATTATGCCGCTCGCTTTCTGGCTTTTCATCGGGTCCGCGTTTGAAGAGCCGTATAAACTTTTGCAGATAATGCTGTTGTTGATTGTTCTTCCGCTGATTTTATCCCGCTTGATTCTCTATTTTAATTGGCAGGATAAACTCTCTTCTGTGCGAGGTCCGCTGACGGACTGGGGATTTTTTATCGTTTTGTATTCTATGATCGGCGTGAATAGAAATTTGATTTTCAGTAATCCGCTGGCTGTTATGCCTATCGCCGCGATTGTGTTTAGCACGACTTTTATTTTAGGCTGGATTATTCAGAAAACCTGCGCTCATTGCAAGGTGGATAAAAAGAATATTATCAGTCTGGTTCTTCAGGGCACTCTCAAAAATCAGGGCATTGCGGGAGGTCTGGCCATCGCGCTTTTTGCAAAAGAGGCCGCGTTGCCTTCTGCGATTTACAGTATTTTTATGATTATTTATATTATGTGGCTGGATTGGCGAAAATAAAAAACAGAGGGTTAGAAAAAAGAGTGAAGAGTGAATGGTGCCCCACGGCACTACGTGCCTGGGATAGTTCCACTAGCACTTCTCCCGATAAAATCGGGATTAGCGAGTGTCACTAAAGAATAGATGATTAGACGGATTAGATGTTTGGAAGATTGGGGAAAAAGTGAATAGTGAAGGGTGAATGGTGAAAAGAAAAAATCACACCCGTCCTGATTTCACATCGGGACATCCAGCATACGCCGGACTTACGCCCCTCGGAAACTCTCCCGACTTCGCGCCAGCGGGGGACAAAAGACAAGATTCGGCCCGGAATGAAACTGCGACTATTATGCAACGCTTTGCACAATAGTCTTGACTTTTGTGCAAAGTCCTGCTAAATAGTTGGCCATGAAACGATACCTCTATGATCCGATAAAAAAAGATTTACTTAAGAAAATGGTTATTCTGACTGGACCGCGACAAGTCGGCAAAACCTGGCTTGCCAAAGCGCTCATGCCGGAATTCAAAGCGCCTCAGTATCTTAATTTTGATAATATCGCCGACGCGAAGATTATTAATTCACAGTCGTGGCCTGTTAAAAGCGATCTGCTTATTCTCGACGAAATTCACAAAAAACCGGAATGGAAAAAATTTGTTAAAGGTGTCTTTGACACGCGTCCGAAAAAACAGGCTATGTTGATTACCGGCAGCGCGCGGTTGGATACGTATAGACAATCAGGTGAATCGCTGGCCGGTCGCTATTTTCCCATGCGTCTAAATCCGATATCCGTCAGTGAACTTAAAGATACTTTGTCACCTGATGAAGCACTGACTCTTCTTAACCGGTTGGGTGGATTTCCTGAGCCATTTTTGTCCGGTTCAGAAACAGAAGCGGCTCGGTGGAGAAATCAGTATTATACGGATTTGATCAGAGAAGATATTCTGGAATTCGGCAGATTGCAGGAAATTCGTTCGATGAAGTTGTTATTGGAGTTGTTGCGCTCAAGGGTCGGCTCTCCCGTTTCGTATACGTCTATCGCGCAAGACCTGCAACTGTCGCCCAATACGGTGCGCAGATATATTGATATTCTGGAAAGTTTGTGCATTGTGTTCACAGTGCGGCCCTTTCATTCCAATATAGCAAGATCAATTCTTAAAGAACCCAAACTGTATTTTTATGACAGTGGCTTTGTGCAGGGCGGTGAAGGAATACAGCTGGAAAATACCTGCGCGGTATGCCTGCTAAAGCATGTTCAGTATTTGCGGGATATTAATGGCGAAGATATTGAGATGAATTATATTAAAACTAAAGACGGGAAAGAAATTGACTTTTCGCTAACCGGTAACGGCAGGGCTACGCATCTTATTGAGGTGAAACTTTCAGAAGACAAGCCTTCCGCGTCGCTTGGCTTTATGGCGAAGAAGCTTCCCGGGGCAAAAGCTTTGCAACTCGTTCAAAATCTCAGGCGTGAACAGCAGAAAGATAATATCTCTATAGTCACAGCCGGAAAGTGGCTGGCGCAACTGTCTGCCTGATGCCTTACGAGGGGCAAGGTGAATAGTGAAGAGTGAAAGAAAAACTGTTCAATATACAAGGTTAAGAATACCGGTGAAAAGTGAATGGTGCCCCACGGCACTACGTGCCTGGGATAGTTCCACTAGCACTTCTCCCGATAAAATCGGGATTAGCGAGTGTCACTAAAGAATAGAGGATTAGACGGATTAGATGATTGGAGGATTAGATGATTGGAGGATTAGAAGGTTGGAAGATTAGAGGATTGGGGAAAAAGTGAATAGTGAAGGGTGAAGGGGAAAGGGCGGAAGACCGAAAAGAAACAGATTGACAATGTATAATACATCATATAATTATACGTATAATTATATAGAGAGGTGACCGTATTATGTTAGTCGAAACCGATAGGATGATTCCTGTCACAAAATTGCAGAAAGAGTTGACAAAACGTGTAAGGGATATCTCAGAGGGCGGCAGTCCTTTGTTTATTCTTAAGAACAACGAGATGGAGGCCGTTATACTCGCACCCGCTGAATATGAATATCTGATGAATTTATCCGAGTTGATAGAACAGTATGAAATTAATGATGTCATCGTAAAAAGGATGAAGAATTATAAACGCTCGAAGAATGTTAAATGGAATGATCTGAGGGTTTAAACAGCGATGACCTATTCAATTGAATTTATTCCCGAAGCTGCTGCTGATTATAAATCCCTCGATGGGAGCGTTAAAAAGAAAGTTAATAAAAAGCTCGAAGAATTATCAAAAAACCCGTTTCTGGGAGAATATTTAGGCAATAAATTCAATATTGATCTGACTGGATTTTATAAGTTGTATGCTGATAATAAAAAAATACGAATTGTCTATCGCCTGCTGGGTGAAGAAATCGAAATCATCGAAGTATGGGGCATTGGTAAAAGAGATAAAGAAGAGATTTATCGATTAATCGGCCATCGATTAAAGAAGAAGAAAGGCTGAGGGAAATAAAAGTTCTAAGTTCTATGTTCTATGTTCAAGGTTGAGAAGGACAGTTAGATGATTAGAGGGTTAGAAGATTAGAAGATTGGAGGATTGGATAAAAAACTGTTCAATGTTCTAAGTTCTAAGTTCTAAGTTCTAAGTTCAAGGTTCAATTTTAAAAACTATGTTAAAAAATCCTTCCGTTGTCATTCCCGACCCAATGCCGGGCGAATGTCCGGTGATCGGGAATCCAGTTTTTTTATTCCTGGATTGCCCGGTCAAGCCGGGCAATGACAGAAGATGGGCAGGCTTTACATCGCCCGCTCAGATTCCCGCGTCGCTTTGCTCCTGGGATAGTTCGCCTTACGCTTCTCCCGATAAAATCGGGATTAGCGATTTTCACTAAGTGCTTCCCAGCGGTGATAAAATTTATCCAGGGCTTCTTTGCTTGCTGCGATTTCTTCGGTTAGTTTATTAAGCAGAATAAAGTTGCTGAAGTTTTTGGGGTCGATTAGCTGCGCTTCAAGTGATTTAATTTTTTCATCTAAAATTTCAATTTGTTTTTCCACGTTTTCCAGTTCCAGTTTTTCTTTGTAGCTCAGTTTTGTTTTTTCTTTTTTAGGTTGTTTGTCTTTGTCTGTTTTGCGGGTATCGCCGGCAATTTCTTTTTTGGTTGTTTTTAAACTTTCTTCCCATTGTTCGTAATCGGCAAAAAGCTCTGCCTTTGCCCCGGTTGTGAAACCGATAAATAGACCGCACACTCTGGAAATCATGTAGCGATCGTGCGAAACTATAATCAGCAAACCGCCAAATTCCAGAAGATTATCTTCGAGTGTTTCGATTGTTCTTATATCCAGATCATTGGTCGGTTCGTCCAAAAGTAAGATATCCGCGGGCTGCAGCATAAGTTTGGCAATCAAAATTCTCGCCTGTTCTCCGCCGGATAGCGAGGCAATGGTTGAGTCTGTTTGCTCCGGTTCAAAACCAAAGCGTTTTATCCACGATATCAGGTGAACCGCTCTGTCTTTGAATATTACGGTGTCATTGCCATCGGCTAAATATTGTTTGATGGTTTTTTGCTGATGCAGGGATTCTCTTAGTTGGTCAAAATAAACTATTTTTAAATTGTCGGCATGTTCCACACTGCCCGCATCTGGTTCTATTTGTTTGCTGAGTAATTTTAGCAGGGTGGTTTTTCCCACGCCGTTTCCGCCGAGTAATCCAATGCGCAATCCTTTGGTAAGGTTGGCGGTGAAGTTTTTCAAAATATGTTTATCGCCGAATGATTTACTGATGTTTTTGATTTTAACCAGCACTTTGGTTTTTCTGTTCGAAGCGCTGAATTCTATTTCGGCCCTGGTTGTTTGCTTTTTCTCTTTTAAGTCGGCCAGTTCTTTTATCAGGTTATGGGCTTCGTCAATTCTGTATTTCGCTTTTGTCCTGCGGGCCTTGGGGCCTCTTCTTAACCACTCTATTTCCGCCCGCACTTTGTTGGACATCGCGGCTTCGAGCTTGTTTTGTTGTTCAATGTAAAGCAGGCGTTTTTCTAAAAAATCATCATATCTGCCTTCGGATTGGAAAATATTGCCTTCGTAGCGTTTGTTTATTTCCATAATTCTGTTGGCGCATCGCTCCAGTAAAAATCTGTCGTGACTGACCATTACCCATGTAAACCTGGCGGAACCTAAAAAATTTTCCAGCCAGGCGAGTGCCTGATAGTCCAGATGATTTGTCGGCTCGTCTAAAATTAAGAGGTCCGGTTCGTTAACTATCCCGCAGGCAATATCCAGGCGCTTGGTCCAGCCGCCGGAAAGTGCATTTACTTTTCCGGTATAGTCATCAAATCCGACGATACTTAAAGCTTTGGCTGTTTTGACGTCGGCATCTATAAAATCGGTGGTTGCCTTGCCGGCAACAATATCCCACACTGTCGCGTTGGGCGGATAGTTGCTGACTTGAGGTATATAGGCTGTTTTTAAGTTTTTTCTGATGGCGATATTGCCGGTATCGGCACTTTCGAGATTCACCATTATTTTGGTCAACGTGGTTTTCCCTGTTCCGTTATCTCCGATGATGCCTATCCTGTCACCATCGTTAACGGTCAGGCTAAGATCCTTAAAAAGAGCTTTGGTCCCAAATGATTTGCTGATTTTGTCGAGATTTAATAATACGGCCATGCGCGGGACTATATATCACAACCGGGGAAAAGTGAAGGGTGAAGGGTGGAAGTTTTTCATGTCATTTCGACCGTAGGGAGAAATCTTTCTTGATAATGATATCAGTGCATTAAGATTCCTCGCATGCGCTCGGAATGACATTGAGGGTGAAGGTTAGATGATTAGAGGATTAGAGGTTTAGAAGGTTGGAAGATTGGACGGATTAGAGGGTTAGATGCAAAAATCGTTAATTACGGTGATGATAATTATTCTAAAGTAATCTCAGAAAGCCATTTGCAGGCTGTGCGGATTTCGGCGCCGTCCGGGTAAGTCTTTTCTCTCTTTAGTTCCTTGACGATTTGAACTTTTTTGACGCTCCTGGTATTTTTTTCGAAGAAAGAAAAGTTGGGGCTTCGTTCGTCGTCACTCCATTTGACCTCTATCATCATGGCCGGAGCTCCCTTTTTTGTTACAAGAAAATCGATTTCCCGTCCATCCTTGTTCCGCAGATAACATAAATTACACTTCTCGCCGAAACAATCTTCCCGAAAATGTATTTCTTTAAGCAGTGCGCAGGCAACAAGGTTCTCCAGTTTCATGCCGGAATCATCGGGCAGCTGACCGGTATCGTAGAAATAATATTTGGGCGCTTTCAGAAGACTCCGGGATATGTTTTTATGATACGGCGGAACCTTAAAGATGACATACAGGGTTTCCAGTACGGACAACCAGCGTTTAACGGTCTTGTCCGAGCACTGAAGGTCTTCAGCCAGTGATTTGTAAGATATGGGAGCGCCGACTTTCTTTTTCAAAAGTTCAATCAGTGTTTCTATGGATGTAATTTGTCGCAGATTTTCAAGGTCAAGCAGGTCCTGTTTCAAGATGATGTCCAAATGGCTTCTTTTCCAGCGATTGTAGTAAGTCTCGTTGCCTTCAAGGTACGGTTCCGGAAATCCGCCGAGCTTTAAAAGTTTGTCGAGTTTTTTATCGAGACTGTCGGTGCCTAAAATCAGCTTGATTTCCTTCAAATCCAGCGGGTGAAGTCTGTACTCAAAAAACCTGCCGGCGAGTGAGTCGCCCACCTTTTTGTAGGCGTCAAGTTTTGCGCTGCCGGTGACAATGAGGGAGGGTGGAATCTTTTCGGTGTCATAAACGCCTTTGAGCCATGATTTCCAGTTTTTCATCTTGTGGAGTTCATCAAATATGACAAGCTCTTTGGACCGATCCCATGACTTTTCCAGTAAACTTACCCGATGTTCGGCGTTATCATAATTGAAATAATCGAAATCTGTCTTCAGCATCCTGGCCAGAGTTGTCTTGCCTGTCTGACGCGGGCCAGTCAAAAGTACGATTTTTCTTTTCAAATCGGACTGAATGTATTTTTCGAGATATCTTTTCATGCGACTAATTTAGCATTCATTCCGAAAAAGTCAAGACTTTTTCGGAGTTGGATCCGAATAGGACAAAGGGCGGTTCTGTTTGATTGGCGCTGTTAAGGGACGGTAAAGGGTGCAGGGACAAAGAATAGATGATTAGACACCCTTTTAAAGAAGTTTAGACGGTTTGGATGTTTGGAGGTTTAGAAGGTTGGAAGATTAGAGGATTAGAGGGTTGGATAAAACAGTGAATAGTGCCCCACGGCATCCCGACGAGTCGGGATTCGCCTTACGCTTCAATCATCGTTTCACGTGATTTCAGCTTGGCTCACTAAATGGTGAATTGTTAAGGGTGAAAAGGACTGGATATACCCTAAGGGGCACACCGCCGGCCTGCGAGACTGTGTCGTAATTGCAAATATTGATTGTGCGTAATGAGTAATGTCCCCCGCTGGCGGGGGTAGGGGGTGGAAGTTTTTAGAACATACGTAATATCAGCCAGTTACGTATTACGCGAATTTTATCCACCTCCGTCCCGATTCTGGATCGGGACACCTCCGCCAGCGGAGGACATTACATGGCTATATTTATTATTGCGACACAGTCTCGAAGGCCGGAATCCAGTAAATTAGGACGTTGGAGGATTGGAAAACAGTTTGATTGACATAGAAAGCCGAAATTATTATAAATAAAGGACCAGCAAGTAACATCATACTAAGGTGTTCATATTCCCGCGGCACTTCGTGCCTGGGATAGTTCCACTTACGCTTCTCCCGATAAAATCGGGATTAGCGAGTGTCACTAGGAGGATATGGAAAATGACTGATGCAAGTGTTCAGGCGTTAAGCGTTTTAAGAAGCACTGATAACCTGCAATGGTACATTATACCGTTGCTGGTTTTCGTCTTTTACATCTACTTTGTTGAAATCGAGAAGAAAAACTGGAGTCCGGTTTTGTTGGGGCTGGCGTTTTGGGCAACCGAGTTTATCTGGGAAATTCTCAACGCGCTGATATTGCATTTTACAGAGTATTCGGCTCTTTGGACAACGCCGGGGAAATCGGCTTTTGTCATCTATGCGGGTCTGAATATCGAAATTTCCTTCTTCTTTGCTGTTTACGGTCTGATGGTTTTAAAAATTCTGCCGGAAGATAAACGGATGAAAATCTTTGGCATTTCCAACCGGATATTCATTCCGGTAATTCTGGGCCTTGCCGGTGTGTTTGTCGAGGTGCTTTTAAACAAAGCCAATATGCTGATCTGGGCTTATAAACACTGGAACTGGCCAAACATTTATTTCATTGTGATTGCCTACTGTCTTCCTTTGGTGGTGCTTGTCTGGCTGCATGATAATCTGACGTTGCGGGCGAAAAAAATCGGTGTGGTGCTTATGCCTGTCCTTGCGATTATGTGTCATATTGTGTTTGCAACGATACTGGGGTGGATATAAAAGAGAAGGTTGGAAGATTAGAGGTTTAGAAGGTTAGAAGGTTAGAAGGTTAGAAGGTTAGAAGGTTGGAAAATTAGAAGGTTAGAGGGTTGGAAATGAAGTATTACATCATTCTGTTTTATGATAGATCAATGAAGTTTTATAAGGATAAACAAGACCATGCAAGCCTGCCGCAAGGGGCCAGGCAATTTGTCTGCTCAAGTAATGTGACTGTGGCGGATTTATGTGCATGGATTCAGAACGGTTTTAAAAAGTTAAATACCATCAGGGAAATCGAAGAGTAATGAAAAACATTACTAAGCTTCGAATAATACTTATAACTGCAATAGCCGTATTTATATTTCTCTGCGTTATTGGATACTATTTTTCGCGTTGAATCAGAGAGTAAATATTGAGGGATAAATGAATGACTAAAACTGACCGCTATGTTTTAATTCTGAATTTATATTTTCATCTTTGCATAAAGATTAAGGAGTTTTGTTTGTCATGACTGAAGAGATTGATGATGATATTCTGGAAGCGGAGCTGGAGGATGATGCTCTGGAAAAGAAAATGAAAAAGCTGGAGAGTGAAGCCGCGCGGTTGTTGAATCACTCCAGCGAACTGCTGAAGGCACTTAGCAAAGAGTCGCCGAAGCAGGAGGAAACGCCGCCGGAAAAAGACGTGAATAGTGAATAGAACAGATTGTTCTACGTTTAAGGTTCAACGTTCAATGTTTAAAAAAAATGATTCATATCATTCCGGTAAATAAACTCAGTGCCAAGGCTTTAAAAGGGTTGATTGAGGAATTCATCACCAGAGGCGGAACTGATTACGGAGCGGTTGAAGCTGCTCTGGAAACAAAATTCAAGCAGGTAAAGAATAAACTTAAAGATGGCTCCGCTGTATTGGTTTTTGACGATGAGACGGAAACTACTAATATACTTCTGGCGGATGACCCGATATTAAAGAAGGTGAAGGGTGAAGAGTGAATGGTGAAGTACTGCATTTGTCATTCCGGCGTGATCTTGGCCGGAATCCAGGAACATTAATAATTAATACCGCTGCTGTTTGTGGTTAGTATATTCTTGACACGCAAGGTGGTGTTTTTTATACTTAGTGCACCGAAAGTAGTTGTTATCAATTTTATACTCAAGGGGGAGGGTATTTAAAATGGGTAAATTACTTGGAATTGTTGCATTATTTTGTGCCATCTGGGTTATATATGATGTGCTTGCGAACAATAAGGGGTTGAGCACGGGAATGAAAATTGTTTGGATAATCTGCGCGCTACTGTTCAGCATAATTACTGCCATTGTGTATTTCCTCGTAGAAAAGAAGAAGTAGATGTTCTTATTTAAAGATCGATCGGGAAAATCCGACAGATACAGTACGCAATTCTCCCTTTTCGGGAAGCGGATATTTTGTTTTTTCCTGTAGGCATTGTTTATTTTATATTCTACTATCAATGCAAGGATGCGGAGGCCGAATTTAAAGAATTCGCCATGTGCTCATGATGAATACTGTTCTCTGGATCATAGCAGTTTTGCTAATATTAGTCGGTGTTGCCGGTACTGTGCTGCCGGCATTGCCTGGTGTGCCGCTGATCTTTATCGGCATGTTTCTGGCCGCGTGGATCAATGAATTTCAGCTCATAAGTATGTTGACTATTATTGTGATGGCGATCCTGACGGTTCTCGCCATTGTTATCGATTATATTGCAGCAGCTTTGTCTGCCAAACGAGCAGGCGCAAGCAGGGAAGGCATCATTGGCGCAGCCGTCGGTACACTCGTCGGCTTATTTACCGGTATCTGGGGGCTTTTGTTCATGCCGTTGGCGGGAGCTGCGGTCGGAGAGTTAGTCGCTCACAAAGATATGATCCGTGCGGGCAAAGTAGGTGTCGCAACGTGGTTTGGCTTAATCATTGCCAGTGTCGTTAAACTGGCTGTCGCGTTTATGATGATTGGAGTGTTCGTTGCGGCGCTACTGATATAATTAAGTAGTTCCCCTACGGCACTTCGTGCCTGGGATAATTCGACTAGCGCTTCTCCCAATAAAATCGGGATTAGCGAGTCTCATTAAAGTTTTAAGAAAGATCAGTGAAGGGTGAAGGGAGAAAAGTGCCCCGCGGCACATGTCATTTCGAGGAGTGAAGCGACGAGAAATCTTTAAGATTCCTCATCCCGACTCGCCGAGATTCGGAATGACAGACAAAGGAGAGTGGTTGGTTCGCAATGATAAGAAGGAAATAGAATACAGGTTAGTGTGTAAGGTAGGTTAATGAAAGTAAAGGCAGAAGGAGATTTTGGCGAGTGGATAACTATTGGAGGAAATCAGCTTTATCCGGGTTATATAATTAAAGGTAGGAAGCGGCACATGATGATTGATGCCGGAATGAACCTGATTGGTCCGGCATATGTTGCTTCGCTGGAAAAAATATTCGGGGATAAAAACGCTCTGGATTATGTTTTTGCCACCCATTCCCATTTCGACCACGTGGGTTCTATTCCTTATCTCAAAAGAAAGCTGTCTCATCTTCAGATCGGCGCGTTTGAAAGAGTCGGAACTTTGATGAAAAAGAAATCCGTCCTCGATCTGATGACTTCCTTAAGTGAACTTCAAAGAGGAATTTATCAGAATATCGTTGGGGAAGAAGATGTCCGTATCGAACCGGTAGATTTTGAGTTCAATCTCAAAGAAGGAGACAGTTTTGATCTCGGTGGTGTGACTTGCGAAGTTTACGAAGTGCCGGGGCATACCGGCGACTCGCTGGCGTTTTTCGTCCCGGAAATCCGGGCACTCTTTGCGGGTGAAGCCTGTGGCCTTCCGGAAGGTGATAAAGACAGCCACGTAAAAACCGAGTTCTTATCCTCTTATGACGATTACGTTGCATCGTTGGAAAAGCTCATCAAGCTTCAACCACAACTTATCGGCATGGCTCACTTGTGGGTTTTTACAGGTGATGATGCTACCGATTTTTTGCAACGCGCCCTGGACGCAGCCCCCAAATATCGAAAGCTGATCGAGAAGTATCTCGATGCCGCAAATGGCGATGTTGATGATGCTATAAAAATCATGGCCCGCAAGGAATATGATGAAAAGCTGAAAATTGCCCAGCCCAGAGAATCCTATATCGAAAATTTGAAAGCACAGGTGCGGCACGTGGCGACGCAGATGGCAGAAGATTAGAGGATTGTAAGAAACAGTGAAGGGTGAAGTACCGCATTTGTCATTCCGGCGTGGTCTTGGCGGGAATCCAGGAATATTAAAAATTAGTACATTTAAAATAGATTTAGATTTCCCCTACGGCACTTCGTGCCTGGGATAATTCGACTGGCGCTTCTCCCGATAAAATCGGGATTAGCAAGTGTTACTAAAGTGTTAAGGGATAAAAAAATTCGTTTTGCATTTCTTGACATATGTGGCTTTTTTGTCTTATGCTGGTGCTATGAAAATCAAAATTATTTTACCCGGATTGTTATTAGTCATTGCTTTTTTTATGCTTACGGGTTGTCAGGGACGTCTAACTACAGTCGTTACGCACATCCCGGTAGAACAACAAAAAGATTATACCCGCCAATTACCGCCTGGTGAGCTGGCTCTAAGAAAGATTACCGATCCCTCTCAGATTCCCGACTACAGCAGGGCTTGTTCTAATCTTGACGGCTTGAAGGAAGCAATTGCCCGCAGTCTGAATTATATGGCTAAGCCATCCAGCAAGACATTTTATCCCTATGGCGAAATTACTCACGAGCAGGCGGTAAGAAGCCTGCAGGAATTGGATAAGCTTGTTTCTTTAAATTTGTCGCCTGAACAAATGAATAAGGTTTTGCGGGAAAAATTCGATACGTATATCTCGGTCGGCTGTGATGATGAGGGAACGGTTTTGTTTACAGGATATTACACTCCAATTTTTGACGGTTCTCCTGTACGTACAGATCGTTTTCAGTATCCTATATACAGGACGCCCGAAGGTTTGCTAAAAGATTCCGATGGAATGATTCTGGGACAAAGGACTTCTGGTGGACAGGTTCGGCAATACCCGAATAGAGCGGAAATTCAAAAGTCCAATATACTGGCCGGAAATGAGCTTGTATGGCTTGGTGATGCGTTTGAGGTTTATATAGTACATGTACAGGGTTCAGCCAAGATACGAATGCCGGACGGGCAGATTACAACAATTGGTTATGCTGCTCATAACGGCTGGGAATATCAGAGTATCAGGAAGAAATTAATAGCTGACGGAAAGTTTGCCGAAAAAGATATCAACATGAACGTCATGATTGATTATTTTAAGGCTCATCCTGATGAAATCGATATGTATGTTAATGAAAACCCCCGATTTGTTTTTTTCAGGTATGAAGAAGGCGAGCCAAGGGGTTCTCTTAATGAAGAGGTGACTCCTTTTAGAACGATTGCCACGGATAAGTCCATTTATCCCAGGGCGATGTTTGTCTTTGCCGCGGTTGATCTGGATACGCCTGTGGGATTTGCTTTGGATCAGGATGCAGGTGGCGCTATCCGGGCAGCAGGTCGTTGTGATGTTTACATGGGTGTTGGCGATCGGGCCGGTGAACTGGCCGGCAAAACATACCGCGAAGGCCAACTTTATTACCTTTTTATCAAATCTGACAGTAAATAGAACAAACTGTTCAACGTTCAAGATTCAAGAAAACGTGAAAAGTGAATAGTGAAAGGTATCTCATGGTACATGTCATTCCGGCGATCCGGCATGCGCCGGAGTTCCTGCCTGGTAATGCCGGTGTAAAAAGTAAATAGTGAAAGGTGAAAGGTCATGAAAGTTGATTTTTTTTGCTGGAGCAGGTGAACCACCTGTCGTAAAGCGATGGAGTTTCTCTCGCAAAAAAAGGTGGAAGTAAGCGAACGTGATTTTTTCAAGGAGCCGTTCACGCGTGAGGAAATCAAAGCGTTGTTGCAGGGAAAAGCAGCGTCCGAAATGTTCAGTTTCAAATCTCCCAGTTTCAAGGCACTGGGTTTGGATCAGGAAAAGCAAAAGGATAACGATCTGATTGATCTGATGCTGAAAGAACCGCGTCTTATCCGTCGACCTGTAGTGAAAATTGGTAAGAATGTTTACTTCGGGGCGGATAGTAAGGTGTTGGAAAAGGCCTTAAAGTGAAGAGTACCCCACGGCACTACGTGCCTGGGATGGTTCCACTAACGCTTCTCCCGATAAAATCGGGATTAGCGAGTGTCACTAAATAGTGAATGGTGAAGGGTGAAATGTGAATGGCAAAGAATCCAGAAACATTTTCCCGCCCCTGATAGGGAACCCCGGCGTATGCCTGGGGCGGGAATTAAAGCAATTTCCCTCTCCCTGTGATGGGAGAGGGGTAGGGAGAGGGTGATACTTGCAAACGTTTCACCACTCCCTTGTTCCCTCCCCTCAAGGGAGGGAAGGACAGCAAGGTACAAACTGGTAAGATAGTTTACAAAACGAACCGGGGACATGGTTTACACTTTACGGCAAGGAGGATATTCTATGCCGTGGAAAGTGATAAACCAGATGGACATAAAAATAGAACTTATAAAAGACTGGAATGCCGGACATTTCAGTGTAACTGATCTTTCTCAAAGATATGGAATCAGCCGACCAACGGTTTACAAATGGCTTGAGC
>LNQE01000891.1_pt1 | contig 14117 bp, 17 predicted proteins | sample 603111 | NCBI WGS metagenome assembly LNQE01 (sample SAMN04260313, study PRJNA301899) | hydrocarbon metagenome | isolation source: hydrocarbon-contaminated ditch | place: Germany: Bremen | collected 1998
GGGGAAACTTTTTTATGGGTTACAATAAGTAAGTAAATTAAAAAGAGGTAAGAATGTCATCAAAACGATATCATATTGTCCTCTTGGTAATTGTCCTGGCTTTCTGGATTTGGTCTGGTATCGAACCACACGATACCCGCCTTACCTGGGTTTTGGAAACCTTCCCGGTAATGATTGCTCTGCCGATGATATTGATCACGTACAAAAGATTCCCTCTAACCGGTTTAACTTATACCCTTGTCGCTGTTCACGCGATGATTCTGATGCTGGGCGGTCATTATTCCTACGCCAAGGTACCGCTGGGTTTTTGGATGGAAGACTGGTTTGGTTGGACTCGCAACAATTATGATAAAATCGGACACTTCATGCAAGGTTTCGGTCCGGCCATATACACACGAGAAATTCTGGCGCGGACATCACCGCTCAGTCGCGGCAAGTGGCTTGGTTTCATATCTATAGCCGTACCCCTTGCTTTTTCAGCGCTCTACGAAATTATTGAATGGCTGGCTTCTTTATCTAATCCAACAGATACCGAAGCGTTTCTTGGAACGCAGGGCTATATATGGGATACGCAAACCGATATGTTCTGGTGCCTGATAGGGTCGATTGCTGCGCTTGTCATGCTTACAAAACTGCATAATAAATATCTTTCAAAAATTGGTGCGTAATGGATTGTATTTAACATTTTGCTACTTATTTCTTCATTTAAAAACGCAAGAGCGGAAGGTTCTTTCAAATACCCTTCCGCTCTTTTTTATATTAGTCTTATTTTTTAACTAAATTTAGTAGCGTCCGCCGCCACCGCCACGGTTTCCGCCGCCACCACCGCGATTGCCACCACGGAATCCGCCGCCGCCGCGATTGCCGCCGCCTCTGGGGCCTCCGCCGCCTGCGCCGAATTCTTTCTTCGGCCTTGCTTCGTTGACGGTTATTGCTTTGCCGTCAAGCATTCCACCATTGAATTTCTTAATGGCCTCTGTAGCACCTTCTTCCGTTTTCATCTCGACAAAGCCGAAACCTTTGGACTGGCCTGTGAACTTGTCCTTGATGATTGTTGCGGATGCGACTTCTCCTGCTTCTGAAAAATTCGATTTAAGATCATCATCCGTGATCTTATAAGACAGGTTACCGACATACAAATTTTTGTTCATTTTAATCCCCTTTCTTGTTAATCATTCCTTGTTCTTTCCCCGATGGGGCCCCACAAAGCATCAAAATCACCCCCATCCGTCTCCTAGTTGAGAAGGAAGGAAAAAGTGAGGGGCTTGTATGCCTTACCTCTAAAGCTTTTAAAAAAGCTTTTTACCGCTTAAAGCGAAAAACCACCATGCTCTTTAGAGCTTTGGTGGTTGTGTCTTGTCTATTAAGAAAGATCTAAAATTCCACAATATAAACACACTTTATTTTGCTTGTTTTTAGTTTATTCATACTAACTGTTATTAGTCAAGCAATATTTCCCTGTTTATTTTGCTGCGGCAAAAGATATTATTTAATCAGCCGGCGGCGCATTTTGAAGATAGCGATGGGAAAAATGATGAGACAAAAAACAATCAGATAACAACAACCTATTAATGCCTCTGAATTGAATGAGCCGAAACTCAATGCCCTTACAAGGTTGACCAGATGTGTAAGTGGCAGTAAAAGAGCGAAATACTGTGCCCATAGTGGCAAACCGGTTAATGGGAAAAATGTGCCGCTGAAAAGAAACATGGGTGTAATAAATAAAAATATCGGTAGGTTAAATAGTTCTATTCTTGCCACCATGCCGGTGAATAACATTGCCACCGAACTAAAGGCAATCCCACCTAAAAATGCTGCGAGCACTATTAAAAGTCCTGCCGGATAACTCACCAATCCGAAGAAACTTATAACGGCGAGCATTAAAACCGTGCCTATCACTGCTTTGGTCGCACCCCAGACTATTTCACCGGTTATAATTTCTTCGGCGTTGAGCGGTGTGGCCATCATAGCGTCAAACGTTTTCTGATAATACATGCGCACAAAGGAACCGAAAGTATTTTCAAAAAACGCGTTATTCATAATATTTATCGCTACCAGCGAAGGTGCTATGAAGCTTACGTAAGACACCTCTTGTGAAGCGTAACTTACCGAGCTGATCATACCGCTGAAACCGATTCCGAAAGCCAGAAGATAGAAAAAAGGCTCCAAAAGCGGCGGCAGAAAATTGACCTTCCAGCTTTCTTGATACACTGTAAGATTGCGCTGCCAGATTCGGATGAATCGGGTGGAGATGTTGATATTCATTCCCGCAACTCCCTCCCCGTTAATTTCAAGAAGACATCTTCAAGGGTCGCTGATCGTAATATACAGCTTTTATGAGTGAAGCGGCTGCAAATTTCCCGGTAAAGTTCGTGTCCGTTTTCGGCGTAAATAATCAGACGATGCCCCAAATCTTCCTGCCTGACTTTCTTTTCGCGGGAAAACGTGCGCAAATCATCTTCCGGTTCGGCGACTTCAATAATATTTTCTCCCGTGTATTCGTTGATCAATGATTGGGGCGATCCTTGTGCCAGGATTTTACCATGATCCATGATTACCAGACTATCGCAAAGGCGCGCCGCCTCATCCATGTAATGCGTCGTAAGTAAAATAGTTATGCCCTGCTTTTTCAGATTTTCCAGCCGCTCCCAAAGCTGATGGCGTGATTGCGGATCAAGGCCTGTCGTTGGTTCATCCAGAATCAAAAGTTCAGGATGATTGATTAGGGCTCGGGCAATCACCAGTCTGCGCACCATTCCACCGGAAAGTTCTGTGGCACGCGCGCCGCGCCGCTGCTCTAAAGCGAAAAATTTTAATAAAGATGAAGCTCTTTCAAGGGCTGATTTTTTGTCGAGATCAAAGTAACGGGCGAAGACCTCAAAATTCTGTATAACGGTCAAATCGGGATCAAGCGTATTATCCTGCTGGCAGACACCAATGCGGGCCTTGATTTTTCTGTATTGTTTTTTTATGTCCAGTCCGAAAACAAAAATATCGCCGGAAGTAATCGGTGAAAATCCATAAATCATCTTGACAGTCGATGTTTTACCCGCACCGTTAGGTCCCAGAATACCGAAGCACTGACCCGGTTCAACACGGAACGAAACATCATCCACTGCTTGAAAAACACCGAACGTTTTTTTCAGGTTGCGGGCAACGATGACCGGCTGAGTTGTGTTTATTTCCATCATGAAACATTCACCGCGCGAATTGATAGTTCTTATGTTCATCGCCTGAAAATTGTCAATAGAAAGATTGGGTCGTTTTAACATTTGACGAATCAAATTGCTTCATTTATAGTTAATCATCATTGATGATAACAGGATCAAGGACTGATGTGGCCTTGAAAATCTTAATTCCTTTAAACGATGGAGGTTAAAACCATGAGTAAATCACAAGACAAGGGTAAAAAAGACGCCAAGAAAAAACCCGCCAAGTCCGCCAAAGAAAAAAAAGACGCCAAGAAGCTGAAGAAGGCGGGGAAAGCAGGCCTATAATTCTTTCTGAAGATTCATTCTTTCATAGCATTCGGATGATACCTTACCGCTGCTCCTTGAACGTGAGAGCAGCGGTAAGGTATGCTTTTGTTTTCCAATCACAAAGAGTCCCGGCACGGACAGAGATGAACAAGCGTTTCACAGGAGAGAATTTTCTATGAAAATTAAATTTCTCGGCGCGGCCAGAGAAGTTACCGGCTCGTGCTTCGTTATAGAAACCGAAAAAGCCAGATTCGCCATTGACTGCGGAATGCATCAGGGCGGAGCGGAAACTGACAAACGCAACTGGGACACCGAGATTTACGACCCGGCCAATATTGATTTCTTTTTGATCAGTCACGCGCATATTGATCATTCCGGCCTGCTGCCCCGTATGGTCAAGAACGGATTCCGCGGTCGCGTTTATTTAACCGAACCGACGGGAGACCTGATTAAAATTCTGCTTCTGGACAGCGCTCACATCCAGGAAACAGAAGCCAAAATGAAAATCAAAAGATTGCAGCGTTACGGCAAAGCAGAAAAGGTTGTGCCGCTCTATGCGACTAAAGACGCCGAAGACGTTTTCCCCCTGATCGAAACTAAAACCTATAATAAGGTTTTTTCTCCTGCCGAAGGTATCAAGGTAAACTTTCAGGATGCCGGCCATATCCTGGGCGCCGCCATCGTGGAATTATTTATCGAAGAAAACGGAACGTCCACAAAATTGGTTTTTACCGGTGATATCGGCCGGCGCCATCAGCTGCTCATGGAGGATCCCGTAAGGATCAGTGACGCGGACTATCTTTTTATGGAATCGACTTACGGGAATCGCGATCACAAAGGCGAGGAAGAAAGCTTAAACGAAATGGCGGAAGCGATCGCGTACAGTTATGCAAAGGGAGAAAAGGTGATCATTCCCGCGTTTGCCGTGGAAAGAACGCAGGAAATGCTTTATTCGCTATACCTGCTTAATCGCGACGGCAAACTTCCCAAAGATATGCCGGTCTTTCTGGACAGCCCCCTGGCGATTAAGGCGACGGAAATATTCCGCAGTTACCATTCGTATCTGGACAGAGAGACGCAAAGCATTCTCAAAAAAGGAGATGACCCGCTGGATCTGCCGCAGCTTCAGTTCTCTTCGTCAACAGAGCAATCCATGCGTATCAATGAAATGGAAGGATCCGCCATCGTTATTTCCGCCTCCGGCATGTGCAACGCCGGAAGAATCAGACATCATCTGCGGCATAATTTGTGGCGACCCGGCGCAAGCATTGTGTTCGTTGGTTTTCAGGCGCAGGGAACACCCGGCCGGAAAATCATCGAAGGCGTGAAAAAAATCCGTATTTTCAATGAAGACATCGCCGTGAAAGCCAGAATATGGACGATCGGCGGTTTTTCCGCCCATGCCGGACAGAGCCAGCTTCTGGAATGGCTGGGACATTTTCAGAATAAAAAAATGCCGGTATTTTTAGTTCACGGTGAATCAGCCGCGCAGGATACGCTTGCTTCTCTGGTCCGGGGAAAACTGGGATTTGATGTGACCATTCCCGAATATCTGGAGGAAATAACAATAAAAGCAGGAGCCCGGTTGGAAGAAGTAAAACAGCCGCAGGCTGCAAAACAGCCTGTTGATCTATCTCCATTACTGGATGAATTAAAAGAGAAGATTGATTACATAAATAATCAAATGGATAAAATTCAATCTCTGCCCGAGTCCAGGCAGGCAGAAATCATTGATCTGCTTAAGAAAGTCAATTCAAATATCGATGAAGTAAAACCACATTTGTAAGAAGGATTAAAAAAGAGAAATACGCCGTCTGTAGCCTTGCCTGTAAAATCAGCATTGTGATAAATATGCCATCTTCTCGTTAGAAAAAATTAAGGAAACCTTTTTTATCGTATGAAAATGCGGGCAGATAATGATTTCATGAAAATAGCTCTGGAAGAAGCGCAAGAAGCCTATACCTGCGGCGAAGTTCCTGTGGGAGCGGTATTGGTACATAAGGGCAATATTTTAGCGCGGGCACATAATTCGCCTATTATGAGTAATGATCCTTCTGCGCATGCGGAAATGCTGGTGTTGAGGCAGGCAGGTGAAAAAACAGGAAATTACCGGCTTGCCGGCGCAGAGCTCTTTGTTACAATCGAACCATGTATAATGTGTGCCGGTGCGATTATTCAGGCTCGTGTGGCGCGTTTAATTTTCGGGGCTCGCGATCCGAAATATGGTGCGGTGGGTTCATTATATAATGTTCTGAATGATAAAAGATTAAACCATCAGGTGGAAATAACGGAAGGAATATTGCAGAAAGAATGCGGAGAAATATTGAGTAGATTTTTTCGGGAAAAGAGGATAAAAGCCGACTCGACCGATTGATATGGGTTCGGAGAGGTACCGAAGTGGTCGTAACGGGATCGACTCGAAATCGATTTGGGGGCCACAAAGCTCCCACGGGGGTTCGAATCCCCCTCTCTCCGCCAGTAAGATATAGAGTTTTTATAAATAAATGTGAATTTGGGGTTCGCCCGGCATGCGCCGGGCGCCCAGCGTCTAAATGTCACATGTGCTGGGCGAATCCAGGATTGATAAATTTATAAAGTTCTTTATACTGATAAAAAAATATTGTTTTTCTGGGAGAGATGTCCGAGCGGCTGAAGGAGCACGACTGGAAATCGTGTGTATGCCCCCAAAGGTGTACCGCGGGTTCAAATCCCGCTCTCTCCGCCAGAAAACAAAATCTAATTGCTTGGAATATACTGTGGTCTGTTCTGTTTGATCTAACACCCTGCCGGGAATGTCGGGCAAATTCATTTCTTTTCGCAAATAATTATACGGCAGCAATTATATCTACTCCGCTAACATGCTGGAAACAATTTCTATTTAAACAGAATATAAAGTATTAAAATAGTATTGAATAAAATTCATAATTCTATTATAGTTGTATCGACTTTAATAAAGTGCCGTTTATTGGCATTTAATAGAAAGATATACAATGAAAACTATTGACTATAAAAATCTTCTAAAAGACGAAATTTATTTAATTTCCAGAGCCGAGTTTGAGAGACAGAAAGTTATTACAACTCAATTTGCTCAGAAATTATTTACCGATAAAAATAAAGCGTCTAAAACGCTGGCTTCCTTGACCAGAAAGAACTGGCTGATACGGCTGGAAAAAGGAAAATATGTTGTTGTTCCCTTGAAGGCGCCCAATCAAAAGTGGATGCCAAATGAATTTGTTGTCGCCGCACTTTGGATGGGAGACACGCCCTACTATATCGGATATTTCACCATGTACAATTACTGGGGCTTCACCGAACAGATTCCCCGCACAATTTTTGTGCTCAATCCCGCAAAGTCCCGCAAAATAACAATAGGGAATATATCATATCAGGCGGTCAAAATTGACCAACGCAAGTATTACGGGATTCAGAAAATAAAAATTGACGATCAGGAAGTGTACATCAGCGATAAAGAACGAACTCTGGTTGATTTCGCGTTTAACCCGCTGGGCTCCATGCGTAACTTTGAAACAGCGCTCAAAGAAAACATCCGGGAAATTGATCTGAAAAAATTTGTCCTTTATCTCAAAAAGTTTCCAGTTGTGTCAGTGCTTAAACGCGTCGGATTTTTGCTTGAGGAAATGGGATGCGAAAACAAATACTTGAATGATCTGAAAACCAGAATAGGTAAACAAAAGACATTTGTTGTTTTTAATCCATTCAATAAATCCCGCAAAGGATCGGTAAATAAGGAGTGGCAGATCATTGTTAATCGCTAAAGAAAGGCTCAAAGACTTAATTCCCGCAATTGCCGGTAAGATGAAATTCCGTCCGGCAATCGTGGAGAAAGATTATTATCTTACGGTTATCCTCAATAACATCGATGATTTGTTGAGTGACAAGATCGTCTTTAAGGGCGGGACTTTGTTCAATAAAGTTCATCTGAATTACCATCGTTTAAGCGAAGATCTTGATTTTACATATTTGAGCGAATTAACAGTGCGCTCACAAAGATCAAAGGCGATTACTCCCATCAGAGAGAAGATGCCCTCTTTTTTGAAAGCGCTTGGCCTGACCAGTGACAATCCGCGTGGCGAAGGATTCAATAACTCCACGCAGTATGTATTCAAGCTTCAGTATCCTTCACTCATTACCGCCAAAAATGAAAATGTCAAAATTGAAATATCCCTGCGTCAACATCCTTTGGATAAACCTGTTTATAATGAAATAAAACATTTTTATCAGGACCCGTTTAGCGGTGAAAAGCTTATCCCTATGGGAAAAGTGTTATCGCTTTCTTTAAATGAAGCGGTAGCGGAAAAGCTGAAAGCGGCTATATCGCGCAAAGATGCGGCCATTCGTGATTATTACGACCTCTGGCATATCGCGGAGAATGGCTTTGATTTTTTCAATGCCAGATTTATCAGGATTTTTAAACGTAAACTTTCCGATGAAGGTTATCAGGGCGATTTCCGGCGAAACTGCGGGTTGAATGAAGATCAACTGGCGGGTCTGCGAAATCAGGTTAATTTACATCTACTGCCGGTTATTCGCGCAGGCGAGCAGTTTGATCTACAAAAGACGCTTAAAAGATTTCACCAGATACTCTTGGATAAGAGATTTGAATAAGGTTATTCTTTTATATCTGATAGATTAGTCTTGTGTTCAAACTAAATAAAAAGTTGCATGATTTCGAATAATATACTTTATATTAATACGAACTTGTTTATTTCTTAATAATCAATGCCATTATAAGTAAAACATTTTGTAAAAAATAAAAACGGTATTTCCAATATTTATGCGACAAAAAAAATTAACTCCGGAAGAGGAAGAGATTATTGTTCATAGAAGCACGGAAATGCCTTTTTCCGGGGAATACTACAATTTTTTTGCGCCGGGCACTTATCGCTGTAAAAGATGCGGAACGAATTTATATAGCTCAACAGACAAATTTGATTCCGGATGCGGGTGGCCGAGTTTTGATACTGAGATTCCAGGCGCTGTTGCGCGCATACCTGACGACGACGGAGAGCGCACCGCGATTCAATGTGCAAACTGCGGAGCGCATTTGGGACATGTTTTCGAAGGCGAAGGCTTTACGCCTAAGAATGTCCGGCATTGTGTTAATTCAATCTCGTTGAGCTTCAAGGCTAAATAATATGATTAAGATCATAGTTTTGGGTGGCGGCTGCTTTTGGTGCATCGAAGCTGTTTTTCAAAAAATTCAGGGTGTGCACAAAGTCGAGCCTGGCTATGCGGGCGGAAGTTTTCCTGGTCCGACTTATGAACAGGTTTGTTTCGGAGAAACCGATCATGCGGAAGCTGTCAGGTTAGAATACGACTCGGACAAAATAAATTTGGAAAATATTTTAGATGTGTTTTTCTCCATACATGATCCGACAACTTTAAACAGACAGGATATGGATACGGGGACGCAATATCGCTCGATCATTCTTTGGACTGAACCGGAGCAGAAAAAAATCATCAAAAAATATCTGGATAAGATTAAAAATGATTTCAAGGATCCGATCGTCACGCAATTGAAAAAGCTGAAAAAATTTTATCCGGCTGAAACTTACCATTTTGATTATTACAACCGGAACAAAATACAGCCGTATTGCCAGTTTGTTATTTTGCCGAAAATAGAGAAAATAGAGAAAATAGAGAAAGACTTCTCTGATTCCATAAAATAAATTCTGTAAAAACAATAACATCGTCCTTAATAACTAAGTGCGAAAAATTTGAGTTGATTCCTGTTCATTTATCTATTAAAAGTCTCAACGGATTATTTGTTATTATTAGATATGGCCGGGTCCCGCGCAACGGAGGCTTGTAAACCCCGTCAGGTCCGGAAGGAAGCAGCGGTAACAATGTTCGCCATGTGTTGCGGTAAACCCGGTCACCAGTACACCTACTCGCTTGTTTCGGCTAACTTCGTTGGCACAGCCTGCCCCGGCGCAGGCCGGGGTCGGTTTCCTCAACGTATTATAAATACGCCTGCGGAAACTCCTCCTGGCCGCCTTGTTATCCATCACAATCGAGCAGGTGTTTTAAGTATTTATTGTGAAATTTTGCAGCAAATTTAGGAGTTCAGTTGGAATATTTAGTATTAGCCCGCAAATTCCGGCCGCAAACATTTGAAGAGGTTGCCGGTCAGGAGCATGTTGTCAAAACACTCCGCAACTCCATTGGTCAGGGTCGTGTGGCACATGCCTTTTTATTCAGCGGTCCGCGCGGTGTGGGCAAAACCTCGGTTGCCAGAATTCTGGCCAAATCGCTCAATTGTGAAAAAGGACCAACGGCAACTCCCTGTAATCTCTGCTCGAATTGCCGTGAAATTACAAACGGATCTTCGCTGGATGTGCGGGAAATAGACGGCGCTTCCAACCGTGGCATTGATGAAATCCGGGAACTGCGGGAAAATGTCAAGTTTGCTCCGGTTGCCTCAAAATACAAAATTTACATTATTGATGAAGTGCATATGCTGACGCGCGAAGCATTCAATGCGCTTTTAAAGACTCTGGAAGAACCGCCGACTCACGTGATTTTCATTTTTGCTACAACCGAAAATCATAAAGTTCCGGCAACGATACTCTCTCGCTGCCAATGTTACGATTTCCGCAGAATATCTCTCAGTGAAATTGCCGCGAATCTGGGTGGGGTTGCCGCCAAAGAAGGAATTAAAATCAGTCCGAGCGCTCTTTTATGGATTGCTGAAGCGGGCGACGGTAGTATGCGCGACGCACAAAGTATTTTTGATCAGGTTATTTCCTATGCCGGAATGGATATCAAGGATGACGATGTAGAAGAGAGTTTGGGGTTGGCTGACCGAAAGTACCTTTTCCGTATTTCCGAAGCAGTTTTGCAGCGAAATGCCGGTGCCTGCCTGATTATTATCGAAGAAGCATATCTGGCCGGTATCGATATGAAGCATTTTTATCAGATACTGTTAAAGCATTTTAGAAATCTGCTTCTGATTAAGATTGCCGCTGATGGCAGTTCTTCTTTTGATATCGCGCCGGAACAAATTGAAAAGCTAAAAAATCAGGTGCAGGAGATATCCCGCGAAACCCTGCAGCGCTTTGTGGAAATTATGATCGCGGAAGAGTCAAGTTTTCTGCGCAGTCAGGAACCGCGTATGAAACTCGAAACTATAATTGTCAAGATGGCTTATCTGGAACCGATAATCCCACTTGGTGAAATAATTTCAACAATTGAAAATATCGAACAAAGACTTAATCAGGGTTTTCCGTTGACCGGCAACAGTATTGAACCGCTGGTTTCAACCCATAACACGGCCAAGGCAAATCAGGCAACTGGCAGTAATATAGGATCTCAATTTTCACAAAATAAACCGGTGAAAGAAACACCACCAAAATATAATATGGAAAGCAGCGGTAGTGCTGATGCAAATGAAGAAAGTAATTTCTCCGGTGCGAATAATAATTCGGATGATTTACAGTCTCTCTGTGAAAATTTTAAAAAATTTATCAAAAAAGAAAACGCGATTCTGGGAGCAAAAATTGATACCACTGAAATTGTCAGTTATGAAAACGATTGCCTGACGCTGGGATTTTCGAAGAATTATATTTTTCTAGAGGAAATGAAAACAGCAACGCAAAAAGATAAGCTGGAGCAGATCGCCCGGAAATTTTTTCAAAAAAATGTGGCAATAAAAATTACAGCGATGGATGTGGAAAATGGTAATGCAAATGGCATTAACGGACGTAAACAGTTAAATGGCGTAAATGAAATAAAACGTGAAGCGATGAATCAGCCGCTTTTACAGAAAGTCATGGATGAACTTTCCGACGCCAGAGTAGTGGAAATCAGAGTGCAGCCGGAGAAAAATTAATGGCATTGTAAAAAAACAGACCAGGATATAGGGAGCTTAGAGGTCGTTGAAAAACCCAATATTTTGGGGCTGTTCAAAAATGTTCAGATGCAAGGCGCGCAAAAATCCGGACCGCGAGGCGTATATGGACATACGTTGAGCGGTACGGTTTGCAGCCAATCCCGATTTTATCGGGACAGACGAGCTTTTTTCAACAGCCCTACTTCACCAAAACAGGAGGATATACATAGTGCAGAACTTCAACACCATAATGAAACAGGCAAAAAAAATGCAGGAGCGCATGGCTAACATGCAGAAGGAACTGGAAACAAAAACCGTCGAAGCTCAGGCAGGCGGTGGTATGGTAAGTGTCGTGGTAAACGGCAAATATGAACTTGTTTCAATGAAGATTGAAAAGGATGTGGTCAATCCTGAAGACATCGAAATGTTGCAGGATTTAATAGCAGCCGCGGTTAATGAGGGAATACGCAAAGCTCAGGAAATGGCTTCTTCGGAAATGGCAAAAATTACCGGAGGACTGAACATTCCCGGATTTTAAAGCGGATAGATAAGATTAATGAAAGCATATGCCCAACCGATAAAAAAACTCATTGCCGAGCTGGGCAAACTTCCCGGCATCGGCGAAAAAACGGCCGCAAGATTGGCCAATTACATTTTGCGCTCCACGGAAGATGATGTCAAAAAACTGGCGGAGAGCATTGTGGAAGTCAAAAGAAAAATCAAACTTTGCCGGACTTGCCTGAATCTGACGGAAGAAGACACTTGTTACATCTGCCGCGATGACTCCAGGGACAAGGAAACCATTTGCGTGGTGGAAGACCCTGACGCGCTGGCAGCCATTGAAGAATCCGGCGGCTACAAAGGAACTTATCACGTTCTGCATGGAGCGTTGGCTCCGCTCGATGGCATCGGACCGGATAATCTGCGCCTCGGCGAACTCATCAACAGAATCAACGCAGGCAACATCAAGGAAGTGATCATTGCTACCAATACAAATGTTCATGGCGAGTCCACGGCATTGCTCCTTACGAAAATGCTCAAAGAAAAAGATATCAAATTGACGCGCATCGCCATGGGAGTGCCCATGGGCGGAGATTTGAAATATATTGATAAGATGACGATTTCGAAGTCGTTGGAATTCCGGCGCGGCATGTAGTAGCATTCCGCTTTCTTCGGCTAACTTTGTTGGCAGCGTCGTCGGCTTCCTCAACGTATTTTCATATACGCCTGCGGAGCCTCCTCCTCGCCGCCGCGTTATCCTTTGAAAGCAAAATGCTACAATAGATTTCGGGGCAGATCGGCGTTGCGGCGTATGCGAAAAATACGCCTCATTTCTCAGGCCTCGCGCGACTTGTCTCTGGAACTTTTTGACGCGTCACTGGGCAAGTTTATACCCGCGCCGTCGTGGTGTATCGTCGGGTTCCTCACCTTATTATCGTGCCGGTGGCGGTGAATATACATTGCCACGTTAGTGTCACATCGCTCAAACTGGTTCCTCCAAAATAATCGGTTCCATCAATCTCATCACAAATGCAGTTAGTGCCTGAAGTATTGAAGCCAAAAAAACAAGGTGATTTATTCTAGAGTCATTCGCGGCTTTGATGTCCAAAAGTGTCCCAAAAGTGGGAATAATTGTCCGTGAAGAATTTGGACTAGAAGTCAATTAAAAAACTGGCAGTCAAAAAATTTAGCTTGTTATTATTAATGATTTTCAAGGCAATGATAGTTGTATCTTTGTTAACAGTGTAAGTGGCTTATTTCTTGAATGTTACAATCAATTGGATGATAAACAAAAAGATATTGACTGAAGTTTTTTTCTGTATTATGAATCACAGTCATTTTTTGCAACGTTAATAAGGAGATTACTATAAATGATAGAAGTCAGATGGCATGGACGCGGCGGTCAGGGAGCGGTGACATCGGTGGAATTGCTGGCGGTGGCGGCAATCGCCGCCGGAAAATATGCTCAGGGATTTCCCAGTTTCGGTCCGGAAAGACGAGGTGCGCCTGTGGCCGCTTTCACCCGTATTGATGATGCGAAAATCAACAAAAGATCGGGTATTTACAAGCCTGATGTTGTGCTGGTGCTGGATGCGAGCCTGATCGGTCTGGTGAATGTTCTCGACGGTTTGAAGCCGGGCGGCACATTGATTGTCAATACGCATAAAACTCAGGAGGAAATTCGCCAGGCGCTGAATTATTCCGGAACGTTAGCCATCGTGGACGGTACCGGCATCGCCCGCAAGGAAATGGGCGTGCCCATCGCCAACACCACCATGATCGGCGCGTTGCTTAAAGTCACCGGCATTATGGGTCTGGATGCGATGAAAGAATCTATTGAGCATCGTTTCGGAAGAATCGCCCAGAAGAATCTCAACGCAATGAAGCGGGCTTACGACGAAATAAAAATATACAATTAAGGGGTAGATCTCAATGGCATTAAAATCGTGGAAAGAGCTTCCGATTGGCTGTGTTGTTTCCGAGCCGGGAAGCGCCAGTGAATATCATACAGGCAGTTGGCGGTCGCAAAGGCCTATTTGGGATAATGCAAAATGTATCAAGTGCGGTATCTGTTATGTTTATTGTCCGGAAGGCTGTGTGCAGCAAAGCGAGGATGGTTTCTTCCAGGCGGATATGGATTATTGCAAAGGGTGCGGCATTTGCGCGCATGAATGCTGGCCCCGCGCGATATCGATGATAGAGGAGGGATAATCATGGGCAAACGCATTGGAATGGAAGTGGCTGTTGCCGGAGCGGAAGCCGTGGGGCTTTGCAACATTGACATG